>Ga0115007_10002716_pt1 | contig 10819 bp, 8 predicted proteins | sample ArcOceMetagenome_2_FD_87166 | JGI IMG/M metagenome (GOLD analysis project Ga0115007, IMG submission 87166) | Marine eukaryotic phytoplankton communities from Arctic Ocean - Arctic Ocean ARC135M Metagenome | ecosystem: Environmental > Aquatic > Marine > Oceanic | place: Arctic Ocean | collected...
AAAGTGGGCGGCAAAGGTTTGTTTGTAAAAGAATTAGAAGTCGCCATGCTAGAAAACAGAGCAGATATTGCTGTTCACTCCATGAAAGATGTTCCCATGGAGTTTCCTGAAGGCTTAGGCCTAGCGGTCATTTGTCCGCGTGAGCGCCCTACCGATGCGTTTGTCTCCAACAAATTCAACACATTATCCGAACTTCCCCAAGGCGCTATTGTCGGTACGTCTTCATTGCGCCGCCAAGCTTTGCTGCGCGAGCAGCGTCCTGATTTAGAGATTCATGACCTACGTGGCAATGTACAAACCCGCCTAGCAAAACTTGATGATGGCCAATACGATGCCATTATCTTAGCGACAGCTGGTTTAATACGCTTGGAGCTTAAAGATCGCATCCGCACCGAGCTTGCCGTTGATATTTGCTTACCTGCAGGCGGCCAAGGCGCTGTCGGTATTGAGTGCCGCCTAGATGATCAGGAGATGATCGATTTGCTAGCGCCGTTACATGATGCCCGTACCGCGGCGTGCGTATTAGCCGAACGCGCTATGAATCGTCGCTTGGAAGGTGGCTGCCAAGTCCCTATCGCGTGCTTTGCGGTGTTGAATGATGCAGGCGATGAAGTCTATTTACGCGGATTAGTTGCCCGCCCTGATGGCTCAACGGTCTTACGTGACGAAGAACGAGGCACGCCAGAGAACGCCGAGCAAATAGGCATCGACCTCGCCGAACGCTTACTTGCCGCCGGTGCAGGAGAAATTTTGAGCGCTGTTTATGCTTCAGGCAGCGCGCACGCCTAACATCGACCTATTTGTAAGGGCTAATGAATCATATGCCACAAACACTAGCCAACTTGTCAGGGCAGCGAGTCTTAGTAACTCGCCCCGCCCATCAATCGGCTGAGCAAATCAGGCTATTAACCGATCGCGGGGCAACCGCCTTGCCGCTTCCCATGCTCAGCATTCGCCCTATTGACGAAACCGATCCACGTTATCAGTCGATCAAAGCGCAAATAATGAACCTAGATGAGTACCGCGTCATTATCTGTGTTAGCCCCAATGCGGCACAGCTGGCGATTGATTGGATTGATGAATACTGGCCGCAGCTGCCTATTGGTATTGAATGGCTCGCTATTGGCGGAAAAACCGAAGCCATGCTCAAGGCGGCCGGTATACCCGCGACTCGTCCAACCGAGGGCTTCAACTCCGAAGCGATGCTTACCATGCCGACATTGACGGATCTAGATAATGCCAAAGTACTTATCTTACGGGGGGATGGAGGCCGAACTACACTCGCTGAAGCATTAAGTGATCGTGGCGCTCACGTTGAGTATGCCAATTTGTATGACCGTAGCTGCCCCTGCTATGAAGACGCACTTATCCAAAGTAGTATTTATCAATCGTCACTAACCTCTATTCTGATTACCAGTGGCGAGGCCCTTGATAACTTTGTTACAGTGGCAAGAGGTCGGCAACAAAAATTCAGTATCAATTCACTACTTTCTCTGTACCTTGTGGTACCCAGTGAACGAATTGCTGATAAAGCCCGTACAATAGGATTTACAACTATCACGGTAGCGCAAGGACCGGACGATGAGTCCATGATCAACGCGCTCACCCCAGCTAATGACTCGGAAGCCAACGCATGAAAGAGACCGGGAAACATACGGAAATCAAACAGGATAAGGTTAACAACAACAATGTCACATCCGAGACTCCTGCCGTAAAAGCGAATACTACAAGCGACATATCAGACATGAAAACTGATGATCACAAGGCATCTGATACACCCACAGAAGAAGCCACTACAGTGGAACCAGCACATTCGGATGCTGATGATAAGCGCGAGGCGCAAGATCCGCCTAAAGAAGCACCTGTCGAGAAACCCGCTCCTGTAATTGCGGCGGCTGCACAAAAAGAAGAAAAGCAGCCAGCTACTTGGCCCGGTAAAGTAGCGCTCGTTATATCAATTATCGCGTTAGGTGCAACTGGCTATATGTACTGGCAGAGCCTACAAAAGCAGCAGCAAGACGGCGCTGATATCGAAGCACTTAAAGCCCAAGTATCTGAAGCGGTTAACACCACAAATTCCGCCGTAACCGATGCTAAATCCTTGGTCAGCACACAAGTTGCCTCTGTTAACCAAAACCTGACAATGCTGCAGAACCAAACTGCAAAAGAGCAAGCTAGCATTGCGGAACTACAAGAGCGCCTCACTAAAAGTATTCAGCAAGTACAGGCTAAACAAACGAATACACGCAAAGATTGGCTATTAGCCGAATCTGAATACCTACTTCGATTAGCCAACCAACGTGTTCTGATGGAGCAAACCCCTACGGGTGCACTTACGTTACTTAAATCTGCCGATAAGATTTTAAAAGAGACTGATGACGTATCTATCTACGCTGTTCGTAAATCACTAGCCGAAGATATTGCAGCACTCGAAGCCGTACCTACATTTGATTTAGAGGGCAGCTACCTTAAATTAGCAGCGCTGAACAATCAGATAGGTAACTTGCGCCTGATCCCTTTAACAGAAAAGAACCAACTACCGTCTCTGCTAGAAGAAATCGCACCTGACGTTGTCGATACGTCATGGATGGATAACATACGCGAGTCATGGGCTAAATCCGTCGATAAGCTTGAACAGCTAGTTGTGATCCAGCACCACAATGAGAAAATCGAGCCGCTTTTATCACCAGAACAAAACTACTATTTACAGCAAAACCTGCATCTGATGTTAGAACAAGCACAATTTGCACTATTACAGCGTCAACAGATGGCGTTTGATCGCAGCTTAGAGAAAGCCGAAGCGTGGCTATCGACTTATTTCGAGGCCGATGATGCAACGACGCAGTCATTACTGCGTGGTATTAACGAGCTTAAAGTACTCAAAATATCACCTGAAATGCCTAATATTAGTGGTTCGCTAAATTCACTTAAAAGCTACCTTCACAAAATGACCAATCTTAAGGCAGAAGGAGCAGCATAATGAAAAGATTGTTGCTACTTTTCCTCGTTGTCCTTGCCGCTGGTGCTTGGGTTGGCGAGAAGATGGTGCAAGATCCAGGCTATGCCATGCTGGCATACAATGGTACGACCATTGAAACAAGCTTATGGGTACTTTTGGTCATTCTCGTTGTCGGCTTCGTCGCGCTGCATTGGCTGATTAACTTTATGCTCCGCTCAAAAATGCCGCACACACGTATCCGAGAATGGCGAGAGCACCGTCGTCACTCACTAGCCCAACGTAAAACATTTAAAGGCTTATTGGCACTGTCTGAAGGTAAGTGGTGGCAAGCGCAGCGCTTACTTAAGCAATCAGCGCCTGATGCTGAATTACCTTTGATCAATTATCTAGCGGCCGCCCGAGCAGCACACGAGCAACGTGAAGACAAAACCGCTGACGAACTGCTACAACTGGCTCGTACCGAGGTTCCACAAGCAGAAGTAGCTATTGGCGTTAGCCAAGCGCAAATTCAACTAGAGCGTGGCGAGTACGAAACCTGCCTAGCTAACTTGATTCGCTTACGGCGTTTGGCCCCTAAAAATACCTATGTCTTACGATTGCTTAAAGCAGTCTACATTCACCTTGAAGACTGGCAAGGGCTTACCAACCTGTTACCCGATCTACGCAAGCATAAAGCATTCAGCCCGGCTGAAATCGATAAACTCGAGCAGACCTGCTATGCGCACTTGTTAGGCACGGCGTTATCTAACATACCCGCAGAAGCCGACGTAGATACCCGCCTTAAAGCATTAACACGCGAGTGGGATAACTTACCGAGCCGCATGTCAAAAGATGACCTCATCGTGCGTCAATATGTAGAGCTGTTAATCGAAGCGCGCTCAGAAGATAAAGCAGAAAGCTTCCTACGTGCCAAACTCAAAAAAGAGTGGGATGAAGGTTTAGTGCGCCTGTATGGCCGAGTTCAAGCACCCGATGCACATAAGCAGCTAGAAATCGCCAAAGGCTGGTTAAAAAAGCACCCTGATAGCGCTTCGCTTAAGCTCACGCTGGGACGTATTTCTATGCGCAACGAGCACTGGGGGAAAGCCGTCGATTATCTGGAAGAAAGTTTAGCGCTTGAAAAATCTCCTGAAACGTACAGTGAGCTAACACGCTTACTCACCCACCTAGGGGACAACGAGCGCTCATTGAGTATTATGCAAGATGGTATGGAACTTATGAGTACAGACTTACCTCCATTACCACTACCTCAGCCAGCTAATGATGCCGCTGCTAGTGATACGACAGAAACAAGCAACAAAGCTTAAATAGCCGACTCAGCACCATAAAAAACCCTAAACAGTCTACTGTTTAGGGTTTCTTTTTTTCTACATCAACCTAGCGAGCTTATGGGTCATTATCACAGAATAACGGCATGCTCCGCTTGCCCTTGAAATGCATCACCTGTCACGACAAATGTCTGCCCAGCCAAAGGTTGCTGCGCCAATTGCTGAGTCGATAAACCGTTAGCCGCGGACGTAGCAAACAATTGATTTAACCTTTCACCACCAAACGCAGGACAGGTAATTTGTGCCGCTGGCAAAGTCACTGTCGCGATCACTTCACTATCAGGCGCATAGGCTAATACCTGAGATGAGCCCCATTTGGCACACCACAGGTTGCCCTGTTGATCCACAACCGCCCCATCAGGGTTTACACCAGCGGCTTTGCAGTCAACAAATAGTTCAGGCTCACCCTTCGGCCAGCCATGTGCCGAATTAAGCTTTTGACGCCAGATTTTTCCTCGACCTGTATCTGAAAAATACGCAAACAAGCCATTCGGTGAAAAACTGATGGAATTCGTAATGGTAAAATCAGGATATAAGCAGCGAAGCTCTCCTCGGTAATAGCGGTAGATTGCTCCGGCCTTATGCTCCTCCGCTTTGCCCATACTGCCAATCCAAAAACCGCCCCACGGATCGGCACGACCATCATTAGAACGAGTAATAGGGTTGTTTTGCTCTACATGGCAGATAAAATCATGGCTGCCTGTTTCAATATTAAATAACGCTAAACTGCATTCACTGGCGATTAACAACGAATTTCGATCAACCCACCCCGCTGCCGACACATGCTCCTCAAACTGCCACGACAGTGCCTTCTCTCCTACCCGAGAAAGTAAACGATTTTGCAGAATATCAAACCAAAAAAACTGCTGTCGTTCGGGGTGCCATAAGGCTCCCTCGCCGAGCTGGCAAACACGATCATCAAATACCTGTACTTCCACGGCTAAATTCCTTGTCATAAGCAGCCACGAGCACTTGCGCAGTCAACGCAACGTCATCAACTGATTTCCCCGGCTGGTAAAGTCCAGAGGCTAAACCAAACCCATTAGCACCCGCTAACACCCACGCGCCTAAACTCGTCTCATCAACACCTCCGACCATATAGATCTGAGTCTCTGTCGGCAAGACAGCACGTATCGCTTTTAATCCAGTAATTCCCAAAAGATCGGCGGGGAAAACTTTGATAGCATCTGCGCCTGAAGCCAACGCAGCGAAACACTCAGATGGGGTTAACACCCCCGGATAAGACCCCATACCTAACGACTTTGTCGCTTTAATCACTTCTGGTACGCAATTAGGTGACACAACAAACGTTCCACCAGCCGCATGAACCTGTTCGACTTGCTCGACGGTCAGTACTGTACCTGCGCCTATTTCAGCAGACTCGCCCAGTGCTGCTGACATCCGCCTAATACTCTCCAGTGGATTCGGTGAATTAAGCGGTACTTCAATACGCGTAATACCAGTACCCACGAGACACTGGCCCATTTTTACTGATTCATCAGGTGTAATTCCGCGAAGAATAGCAATGAGGTTGCGTGATGTTAAAGATGACATAGATTACTCCGGTTGTTCCTGCTTAAAAGCCTCATATGCATGAGATAACCCCGCTAATGTCATCTGATCTGCATCGACGCATTTAGCGCTATTGCTGGTTAATTGCGTAATCGCTAATTGATAAAGCCGAGCTAGTCGATCCATACCGATAATAATCACAGGTGATGTTTGGTTCAGGGCCTGAAAAGCTGATGCCACTTCATGACCCAGCAAAATGGCAGATAACCGAGCTTTTGTAACATTGGCACTGACGTCTTGTAGTAAGCTCGCCGCCCGCAAAGAAAAGAGTTGCTGTACTAAGTCACCTGCTTTCGTCTCGATCAAGGCATCACTAAACAACGACTCATCAACGGCAACAGCGTTAGCGTCTAAAGAGTGGCGAATAACAGACTGCTCGCTTAACAAAGCAAACAATTCACCCGACATGTACGTCGTGAACCCCACCACTATGCCTTTCTCGACATTCACCCACTTAGTATGTGTGCCTGGTAAACAGATAAGTCCGGTATACGCATCGTGTTGCGCTAACCAACCTGCGATTTGCGTTTCTTCTCCGCGCATAACATCGGGCGGTGAGGATTGGCTAATGCCGGATAAGATGTTGACCGAAAACCGCATACCCGTTACAACCGCCGCACTCAGGTGAGAAGCTGTCGTTAGATCAACCGGTGTTGAACGGTACTTCGCTTCTATCCAGCCCTGCTTAGCTCCCACCATACCGCACGCAATGACTGGAATTTTTCGGTGACTATCGACCAGCCAGTCATCAATCAGAACGAGCAAGGCAGCCTCAAACTGCGTCGATAGCAGTTTACCCATCCCTTGATCAGACCGCCGCTGATCGATAACACGGTGAGTCGCTGACATCGCCCATGCACGAAGAGTGGAGGTTCCCCAATCGACCGCGATCCAAGCAATAGAGGTCGACATATCAGATTCCTTTGAGGTCATCCGGCAAGACGGAATCCGGCAAATTTTGATAACAAACAGGGCGTAAAAATCGACGAATCGATAATGTGCCCACGGACGTCGCCCCAAAGTTAGTCGAGGCTGGATAAGGACCGCTATGCACCATCGAATCACAGACTTCAACGCCGGTTGGAAAACCGTTAGCCAGAATACGTCCCGCTTTGCGTTCGAGTATCGGTAGCAAACCTTGCACTGTCGTCGCGTCCGCATCATCCATATGAACCGTGCAGGTCAACTGCCCTTTCAATGCACGAGCGACCGCCTCCATCTCAGCAAGGTCATCGACGGTTACCATCAAGCCGAGTGGACCAAACACCTCTTCACCTAAAATATCATTGGCAAGCCAAGCTTTACCTGTAGTTGCAAAGAGATAAGGGGATGCATTACGTGCATCACAGGAGGTTGTTAACAAGTCTTGTACACCAGAAACGGCGGATATATGACCAGCTCCACGACGATAAGCATTGGCTATTCCATCGGTCAGCATGGTCTGCGATGAGCTCTGCGCTAACGCTTGCTGCGCCGTATCCGCAAAAGCGTCTGCGGCGGCCCCTTTAACAGCAATGGCGATACCAGGGTTGGTACAAAACTGACCCGCTCCCATGGTTAAAGACGCCGCCCAGCCTTTCGCTAACGCTTCGCCTCTAGCATCCATGGCTGCCGGCATCAAAAACATTGGATTAACTGAGCCCAGCTCGCCAAAAAATGGAATGGGTTCGTCACGCTGTGCACATAAATCGAACAAGGCACGACCGCCACCTACGCTCCCGGTAAATCCAACAGCCTTAATCAATGGATGTTGCACCAACGCTTGCCCGACGACATACGAGCCATCTTGATCATGAATTAATGAGAACACACCCGCGTCAACACCCGTTGACTGAATTGCCGCCTCTATCGCTTGCGCTACCACTTCACTGGTACCTGGATGTGCTGGATGGCCTTTGACGACAACAGGACAACCCGCTGCTAATGCCGCGGCGGTATCACCACCAGCTACTGAGAATGCTAATGGAAAATTCGATGCACCAAATACCGCAACTGGGCCAATAGGGCGCTGCATCATTCGCAGATCAGGACGCGGCAACGGTTGCCTGTCAGGTAAGGCGCTATCGTGGCGACGATCTAAATAATTAGCGGCCAAAATATGATCGGCAAATAAACGTAATTGGCCGACGGTACGACCACGTTCACCGATCAATCGCGCCTCAGGCAAACCGGTTTCTTGGCTACCGATTTCGGTAATTGCATCACCGCGCTTATCTATCTCATCAGCGATGGCATTAAGCAAAGCGGCTCGGCTGGTTCGTGAGCTATACGCAAAGCTTTCATACGCCTTCTCTGCCGCCTCCACGGCATGTACAACATGATCCGACGTACCCACCGAAAACCGATGAATAGGTCCCGTTGCAGGGGATGAATCAAAATGCGCGTCACCTTCAACCCATTGGCCGGCAATAAAGTGCTTTCCTGTAAACATGTGCTGCTCCTTAATCTGTGTATTAATGTGGCTGGATGTAGGAATCAATCGCTGCCTAATGGCTATCTTTAGGCACAGCGGCTCCGCGGCAGCCTTTTAAGAAATCAAAATCAGCGCCTGTATCCGCCCCTTGAACATGTTCATGGAAAAGCTTGATGTAGCCACTCGGTGGTGATTCGACCGTTGGTGACCAAGCGGCTAAGCGCGCTTGTAACTCGTCATCAGGGATATCTAAATGCAAGCGTCGATTCGCCACGTCCAGCTCTATCATGTCACCGGTTTGCACGACGGCAAGCGGCCCACCAGCCGCAGCTTCAGGGGTGGTATGAAGGACTACCGTGCCGTAGGCGGTGCCGGACATACGGGCATCAGAAATACGCACCATGTCTTTAATGCCTTTACGCAGCACTTTAGGTGGCAAGCCCATGTTGCCGACTTCGGCCATGCCCGGATACCCCTTAGGCCCGCAGTTTTTTAGCACCATGACGCAGTGTTCATCAATATCGAGCGATTCATCGTTGATCTTCGCTTTGTAATCATTGATATCTTCAAACACCACCGCTCGTCCACGATGTTGCAGCAAATGCTCTGATGCCGCTGACGGTTTAAGCACAGCACCTTGGGGTGCTAAATTGCCGCGCAGCACAGCAATGCCACCTTTTTCAGTGAGTGCATTGGAGACCGGACGGATCACATCATCATTCCAATTACGAACGTCCTTAACCTCGTCCCAAATGGATTCACCAGAAACCGTCAGTGCCCCTTTATGCAGTTGACCTCCTTCAGCGAGCATCTTCAAAACAACCGGTAGACCGCCTGCGTAGAAGAACTCCTCCATCAGGTATTTACCGGAGGGCATTAAGTTAACAATGGTCGAAATATCACGGCCTAACCGATCCCAATCGTCCAAGCTCAGATCAATACCAACTCGACCGGCAATGGCCAGTAAATGGATGACCGCGTTTGTCGATCCGCCAATGGCGCCGTTTGTACGAATAGCATTTTCAAACGCCTGACGGGTGAGTACATCCGACGGTTTTAAATCATCTTTAACCATCTGAACAATACGACGCCCTGTCATTTGGGCAATCACTCGACGACGGCTATCAACGGCCGGTATTGCCGCATTACCCGACAATGCCATACCTAACGCTTCAGCCATGCTGGCCATCGTGCTGGCGGTTCCCATGGTGTTACAAGAGCCAGGGGAGCGAGACATGGATTGCTCTGCTTCTAAAAAGTCTTCACGTGTCATCTTGCCTGCTTTAATGTCTTCCGACATTTGCCACAAGGCTGTCCCAGACCCGACACGTTCACCCCGAAAATAGCCATTGAGCATGGGGCCACCGGATACCAAAATAGCCGGTATATCAACGCTACTCGCCCCCATCAATAACGCCGGAGTGGTTTTATCGCATCCCGCCAACAACACCACGCCATCTAACGGGTTAGCCCGTAAAGCCTCTTCAACATCCATCGCCGCCATATTGCGATACATCATGGCCGTTGGCCGTAGCGAACTTTCTCCCGCCGAGAACACAGGGAATTCCAACGGTAAGCCACCGGCTTCATAAATCCCGTGTTTAACTCGCTCAGCAAGATCACGTAAATGGGCGTTACATGGCGTGAGCTGTGACCACGTATTACAAATACCAATAACCGGGCGACCATCAAATAAATCGGCCGGTAGCCCTTGGTTTTTCATCCAGCTACGGTGATAGATATGATCTCGGCTATCGCCACCAAACCATTCAGTCGAACGTAATTTACGTGGCCATACGGCAGGCTTAAACTGGCTCATACCCAACCTCCATCAACAATAAAGTTTTGTGCCGAACACATCGCTGATGCGTCAGATCCAAGAAATAAGGCCATCGCCGCTATGTGCTCAGGCAACACAGGGCCAGCCATACATTGGCTACGTTTAATCAGTTCTTTCGCTGCATCATCTACCCATAAGCGCAGCTGCTTTTCCGTCATCACCCAGCCGGGCACTAAGGTATTTACGCGGATATGGTCGCTGCCCATATCACGCGCTAAGCCTCGCGTCATACCATGGGTTGCCGCTTTACAGGCGGCATAGACGGGATAACCTCCTGTTGCCATCATCCAGCCGACCGACCCAAAATTGATAATGGAACCACCACCGGCTTTTTTCATCATCGGCGCCACCGCCTGTGCGGCAAACACGGCATGTTTGAGGTTGACTGATACCAACTCGTCGAACACATCCGATGTGAGCGCATCAAGCCTATGTCGTAAATCATTAGCGGCATTATTAACCAGTACTCGGATAGGTCCAAAATGATCCGCCACCTGGCTAATAACCGTTTGGTAAGCGTTTACATCGGTAATATCACACGGGTAAAACCGCACCTGGCAACCTTCAGCCAAAAGGAGCGTCTCTAACGCTTTGCCTGCATCAAGGCTGACATCAACAAAAGCCGTTAACGCGCCCTGCTTAGCAAACCCGACCACTAAGGATTCACCTATTCCCGTTGCTCCTCCGGATATCAGTACGGCTCGTCC
>Ga0115007_10002717_pt1 | contig 10819 bp, 6 predicted proteins | sample ArcOceMetagenome_2_FD_87166 | JGI IMG/M metagenome (GOLD analysis project Ga0115007, IMG submission 87166) | Marine eukaryotic phytoplankton communities from Arctic Ocean - Arctic Ocean ARC135M Metagenome | ecosystem: Environmental > Aquatic > Marine > Oceanic | place: Arctic Ocean | collected...
ATATGCAGATTCGATTCTTTGCTACGTAGTAAAACTACTGCATCATTATTTGTTCTTACTGTACAAGATTAATTAATGTTGTATTACATTTCCTCAATACTGTATTGTCTAACATTAATAAGAACATTTGGAGTCGGTGCAACGGTCTATCATTAAAAGAAATTCAAAATGATAGTATCGATGGCAGCTCGTCGGTTGGCAATGACATCGACAGCCTCACGCTTTTGGTCAAAAGCCAAAACTGTTCCTATTACGTATCCTCTTGCATTTGGAATCGTTCTTTCGGGTTTTAAGACATCCTTTTCTGATCTGTTGGTACAAAAGGTTGTAGAAAGAAAAGAAAAAGTCGATTGGAAACGGAATGCTGCATTTGCTGCTTTTGGTTTTGTGTATTTGGGAGGTATTCAATATTCGCTTTATGTTCCTATCTTTGGTCGTCTTTTTCCCAACGCTGCTAGGTTTGCTGCCAAACCAATTAATCAGAAATTAAAGGATGCTCGGGGAATGCTGCAATTGGGAATACAAGTTTTCTTAGATCAATGCGTACACCATCCTCTCATGTATTTTCCTGCTTTTTACATAACGAAAGAACTCGTCATGTGTGGTAGTAAGAATGCTGACGGGAAACCTGACATCTCTCGCGTATTGAGTGAATACCGAGCCAATATGAAGGAAGATTTGTTGGCACTATGGAAGATTTGGGTTCCTTGTACGATTTTTAATTTCGCATTTATGCCTATGCATTTGAGAATTCCCTTTGCAGCAGGTGTATCATTGCTTTGGACTGCTGTTTTGTCAGCCATGCGGGGTGGTGATACATTACACGGAGACGACTTAGCTGGTGGTGTTGTGACAGGTGCATCGTATCAAATTTTCTTGGAGGGATTGGATGCATTCAACACAACGCCAGTTGAATTGGATCCTGACCTAGATCATATGAGTATTTCGGCTTCTGGGAAGGATCGAGCAGGAATTGTCGCACAGCTTGCCAGCCACGTAGCCAAACAAGGGGGTAACGTTACTCATTCGAAAATGGTTAGGTTGGGAGAAGAATTTATTATACAAATGCACGTAGCTGTCCCTAAAAAAACATCCAATGCATTTTTCCGATCTCTTAAGAGTCGCAATCTCAAAAAAGAGATGGAATTGGATATTCAAGCAACAAGACTGAATCGACGAAAAACAAACCACGCAAAGAAGGCTGTTATGGGTATGAAGATTCATTGTGTAGGAGATGATCGGTAAGTTGTTGCTTTATTTTAATATTTTTAAAATGAGAAAGCATATCATTTGTTTGCTGCGTTCAACAATTTAATGTGATATCAGATTCGCATTATTTACTCACTCGTTTACCCTTGTCTTGCGATATAAATAACGATATATTCGTTTCGAAATTGTCGTTTTCTCTATGTTACAGACCTGGGATTTTGGCCGATGTAACCGACCGCATTGCTAGAAAAGGCATGTCACTAGAAGACGTAACTACGTCGATTCGTTTGAGTAACACGGGACAGAGAGAATTTGTCATAGATGTGTTAGCTAGTTCACCCAACATGGAAGACAAAGAAAATCTGGATCAATATATTGCAGATATCACATCGATGGAAAAAGATTTGAAACTCTCTCATCTTGATATTCGAGTTCATACTGGATAGACATCGTACTGTATGATGAAAACAAGAAGTAAACACTCAGGGAAGATATCAAGTCTTCTGTTCAGACAGTGCCTGAAGTTGAAGTTGATTTTTCAACAATATTGAAATAGACAATACACAAATGTGGGTATTGAATATATCCTGTACTGTAATATGTATTGTAATATGTGTGTCAGACCGCGATAATTTTTAAAATATAATGATCGCGTAAGGCGTGGTTCTACCTGTACAAAGTGTACTAGTAAATTCTGACAAACTAAAGGTATTATGGGAAAAACTGCAAATGGATCGATAACTTAATTCACATCGATCATACAATACAGTACTTAAAAGTAAAAAAATCTAGCAATTAAAATTGAATGATACATTAATATATGATACATAAATCCCTATTAGGTCTATTGTATATTATTCTATTGAACAAATTGTAGAAGTATTAGTCCAAAGTTCAGTCATGTTCCCCATACTTTTCATTTGACATGAAATTCCTTGTCATCACCTCCAAACAAAAAATGCAAAATATGATTCAATTCAGTATTATCAACATTTTTTTTCTCTTCTTTTCTCCCTCCTCTCGAGAAAGAAGGGGGCTTACGTCTCTATTTTGAATATCTATGTTAGCAAACCGATTGTCTTTTACCTGTACTGCATTCATGATTCATGCAGTTGTGAAAGAGCTTCTCTCGAAATTGAATAGGCGGCCTTTTCGATTTTGGCTGGGATGCCATCCCCGATTACAGAAAAAATAGCATCGGTACGTATTCTCAGGTTTGCATCTCCAGGCAATAGGTTCATTTGATCCTCGTCGTCTCGAACTAACTTTTTCGACAACATGCCACGCTCCGACGGTGTGTGCAGGTGAGGACATAGTTTAGCGAAGAGCTTGACCGTGTTGGCAAAAGTGAGGGGACCAACGCTGTAGGAATGTTCCACCTGTCCACCGATAGCGGGTTGACCCAAAGAATTGAGTGCGGTGATGACAACTCTGACCTGCTTCGTTTCGTAGAGGATAGTGCTGAGAATCTTGGGCAATTCTAGACATTCAACGTCCGAAGATTTGATAAGTTCCGTGCGGTCGAAAACAATCAAACATTTATCGGTCTTTAAACTTCTACAGATAATTTCTAGCATTGCTTCCGTGTCCGTATCTTCGTCGGTTGGTCTACATTTGCCCTTTTCTTCAAGTTTGTCCAATAGTTGGCGAAGGAGGGAGCGACACAAGACGTTTCGATCACCTTGTTTTGGTTTGATGAAGTAAATGTGCTGAATCTCTGAAATGGTGCTGGCGCGCTCATTAATGTAATGGCAAAGCGCGCAAACTAGTGACGATCGACCGATACCGGTATCGCCCAACACCGAGACCAATCTTTTATTCAATTTGAGCAGAGCCGAAAGAATATAATACAAGTCCATTTCTCTACCCAAAAAGAATTGCGGGGGAGTCGGCGAAGGATCTTCTTGCATCATATTTCGAACACTCAGCTCTGAACTCTTGGTTCCCAAGGTGAAGCCGCCTGTCAAAAAGCTCCCTCGACTCCCGCGTCGACGAGAGGATTTTGTAAGGACAGAGCCATGACTTCGAGGTTGTTGTTTTGGCCATTCTCGAATTGATTTTGCACGAAAAACCGGCTTATTATGGTCACCGCCCTCAGGAAGCAGTACAAACTTCTTCATTTCTTCGACACTCTCTCTCAAGTTAGGGGTGGCTCGTACAGCTTTGCAGCCTTGGTCGAAAGATTCTTTTACGGTATGCCCCATAAGCAGGGCTAGATAGAAGGATCGAGTAAAGGCCAGTGCTGAAAATAGAAAGAGAAAATCACAAAATAAAAGTAATAAAAGAGAAACGATTGATTAGAACCCCCAACAACAAATTCACGAAAGATCTTAGTTTATTTGGATTTAGATTCACTTACCTGCCGTATCCTTTAGTTCGGAATCTTGTTTACAACAAACAACATGAGGTACCCCCGCAGACGCAAATGTTTCACCTGCTAGACCACTGTGACAGGCAGATACAAAAACAAATTTGAATGGGACAACGCCGTCCTGCAGAATAAGCTCCTTGATATCCTGTACGCTCAACCAATTGGGACCTCCCATTCCATCTTCAAAAGGTAAAAATGACTGATGGCCGTGTCCAGAATAGTGGAGAACACTGCAACGCCTAGTCAAGGTTGCCAGTAGACGAGAATGATGCGCATTATCAAAACTCATATCGATGTCTCGAGAAGCTTCCTTCATACACTGCCATAACAGTTCCCGCTCCATTTCAAAATCCAACTTCGCAAATGGATGCAATTTGTTCTCTCCGTCAGCAAAGACAAGAGGAGCCGAAAACAGCACAGTGATCTTGTTGTCACCCTGATCATTTGTGTCAAGAGATGATGTTTCTTGGTTTCCGGTATATGAGTTTCTAGAGAAAATAGTTTTTGTTTCTTCGTCAATAAGGTCAAGTTCACCGGATTGTCTATCCACGGCATCTTGCGTATCAGTGTCTCCCAGAAGTTTCTTTTCTTTCTCTAGCACATATCGCTTGATAGCATTTTTCCGAGATTTCTGTAGGAAGTCAGCGAGTTTAGATTTTTGATTAGAAGTCAGGGTGGGGTTGTTATTCTCAAAAAGTAGAAACGACAAGCCGCTTTCGGCATCTCGGTTATTCAGGTTATCAAGAATTAGATCGATGAGGGCGGGGTTGAATTTATTTTCTGAAAGATTCAAATGGCAAAGTGAAGTATTCTTCAAAAGACACGATGCCAACAACTGATAGGAGTCGCTCTCTAGACCATTGTTAGAAAGATCCAAATAACGCAAGCACAATGCGTTGTGCTTCAGTAGGGCAAAAATCTCCAGACCAGCCTGGCCTAGGAACAAATCGTTACCAGCCAGGATTAACGTGTGCAAAGATGATTGCCAGCTCTTGCGTAACATTTTCACTCCCACCTTCTGGTTGTACCGATAGTACTCAGTGTAGGCGCGCAAAACTCGAACAACATTAGTGCCTCTTCCTATACGGTTTCCTGTGAGATCGAGTTGCTCTATACTGCATCCAGAATGCTTGTCATGGACAAGTTCGAGTACCATAGCAGCAGCTTCGTCTCCTAAATTATTTCCAGTAAGATCTAGAATTTTCAATGTCGATAATGGTGCAGGAGTTGGATTTCGTCGTGCATGTTCCATTTTGCCAAACATTTGAAAGAACGAGCTCCACGATTCTCTACTTATTTGCAAAGAATTACGAATACTCATGCATGCAAAATTTCCCTGTGGTTGGCCAATGGATACTTGTGAAGTTTCGTCGTCAAAATCATGTCCTGACGATAACTTTCCAATCGTATCTAGAATAGCAACTAAAGCCCTAAGATCACGATCATTCAGCATGTTGTCGAATGTCAGATGAGAAACCCAGGGTGGAAGAGAACCGGTAAGATTAGCAAGTAGACCACCTCCATCGTCTGCATCACTTCCTTTGTCGGATTTGCGCATAGCAATCCATTCAGAATTCCGTATAAAAGAAAGCCCCGTAATCATGGGGTGTTTATATAAAGTCTGAACGAGCGACTCCACGAATTCACCAGCGAAGGTGCTATTGGTGAAACCAAGCGTCCAATGAACATCATCAGAATCAATAACAGATCCTTGTTTGTCGCATAACCGAGCCAAGAGCTCACCCTCTCGTCGGAACGAAAAATACCTCCTTTTTGGCATCATAAACGCCCGAAAATTGAAGCTCGATTGGGGAAGAAGATCATTGACAGGTACAATGTAGTTACGAAGTGCCTTTGACGGGAAACAAGAATATAAAAGCTTTTCAACTCGCTCTGGCATAGTTCCGGATATGCTAAACTTCTTCGACTCATTGCACGTTTCTATTGCATGATAGTGACTAAGAACCCAATCTTTTTCTTCCCTCGCATCGCTCAGAGGGAAAACATGAGATGCCATCATATTTTTATCCTCATCAGCTTCCAATACATGTTGGTCAACACTACCTGGAACTCTTTTCAGTCTATTGCTAGATTCATAGACGTCAAGATATTGCCGCAGGATTTTTGCTCTATTGTCACGTGAATCATAGTCACTAGTGAAACTCTCGAATAAGTCCTTACAAACCGGGTCGTCGTGAGAATCAATACTTCTGTCGTCGCCACTAGATGACTTCTCTGAATGCGCCTGTGATCGTTGGCGAATAAGTCTCATCTCTTCCAAATTATCGGGATCAGTTTCACTGAGAGGTATCTGCCACAATTCCAGTACTTTTGAACGTATTTCGGCTCGTGCCATTGCTTGCAGAAGTAAAGCCCGCTGCAAACAAAACAAATCGACAAGAAATTGCGGATTATTTCCGGCTACTTGTGCTGAAATTTCATCTTCGATAAATCCCATAGAAAGTAAAACTTGATTCGCAGCGGTTGCAATATCAATCTGTTCTCCTCCTAAACTTTTGAATAGGAGCAATTTCGGTAATGTTTGGTTTACGATTCTGATCTTGAGGGGCTCGTAGACAGCAAGAGCTCCTATCCCCTGTAGTGCATCAATGGTTAACTCTGTCGAAATATCGGTCTCGATATTGTCGTCACATTCGTTTAACCGCTTGAGAATACCGTCCAATGCTTCGAACACATCAATTGCCCAATTTGCTATTCCCGATGATGCAGTATCTGATAAAAGTAGAGGCGATAAATTTGCTAACAAGCGGCACGATTCCTCAAGAAGATCTATTCGATCAAGTGTTATCATTTTACTTTCTGCAAGAAAAGATGGAGTGCTCGATAGCGCGGAGACGCAAAGGATCCCCATAAGTCCTCCACTCATTGCAACGTCAAGACAACCCTTGACAAGGAGCTCCTTTGGCTTAAGTTGAGGATCCATTCGACGAATGTTTTGTGATTTCTTCGACTCTCTTTGGGGCTCCAATATGTTTGCTAAGGCGCGAAGAGCTCTGTAGGTGTCCTTCACTCCTGTAATAAAAGTTCCATCCATGTCCAATGAATCCATCGTTTGTCTTGCACCTAGTTTGTCAGAAAATTCTAATAGTTTTATGACCGATGCATTGTCTTTGATAGTCAGTCCAAGTGTTTCCGCGGCACCCACGCTGCAAAGTTGCAATCGGGTCTGACGGTAAGAATCGGTATCTTCGCTTAAAACTCTAAGAGCCTCTACAGAAATAGATCGGAGTTTCCCAGTATGTTCCAGGGCAATCTGCACAAACGACCCATGCGCCCATCCTTGGAGAATATCGCTAATAATATAAAGAGGGAACAAAAAAAAAACGTTTAGAATGCAATCTCATCAGAATCGACCCATCAATACTGATTTTCATATGTACTTACTTCACGACATTCGCATGTTTTGTTGTATTGTCAGAGTACTTGTAATTCCCGCATTCAGCACTAGCACCAGTCATAGCACCAGCTGCTAATTGTAAAAGAGCAGTACAGGCAAAAAGAACTATGTCCTCCGATTCTGGTGCAGTATGCTCGTATAGTAGGGCCACAAGATAGTTCACCCCGTTGGCATGCACCACTGCTGCTCTAGTATGAGGTGCAACACACAAATAAGACAACATTTCGGCAACTGCAAGACGAACATCTTGACCAACAGACTCGTTTAGAAGTTTCACAATTTCATTGACAGCTCCCTCATTCACAACCTGTGAATGAATCCAACCGGCCATATATTTGTCCTGGATTGCAATCAAATAGCGCAGTGCCGAAGCAGCCGGTCGAACCTTACAAAAAACTCCCGACCGAATCCATTCTACAAATATTGCAAGCAGTCCCTCACGGACTGCAATAGGCCTAGCTTCATCAACCTCGCACACTTGTTCGACAATATTATATCCCGTGTCAATTTTAAACTTTGCTGTTTGTGTAAGTTTAGCTAGATGAGCTATAAGCGTAACAGCTAGCTCTGTTAGCTCCTGGATTTCTATCGACTCCGACCCTTGGTCGAATACACCCCCACCAGTACGTGATCGAAGACGTCCGTAACGAACTGTTTTCCCAGGACGGAATGAAGGGGGGGATGAACTGGATGCATTCTTTAATTTTTTCATCTCAATCAGAGGCTGAATGGAATTTATCCATAAAATATTAACGCCCACTGAAGCCGCCTTACACATCTCCTCTATTGTTATCACCACACCGTTTGGAGATACTGGATTCGACGTGGCCAAAAAATGAAGGCATTCTACCAGCTTAAGACCGATTGATGATGATGTTTGCGAGGAAGCCACATATGACGGTAAGATGTAAGCCACCGCCAAGCTTGCGACTACTTTGAGTTCACGGGTCATACCCCTTGTCTGATGAAATAATGTTAGAAATGAATGTATCCCCCCGGATGATATTATTTCGTCGCTTAACGCCTGATCGTCCTTTGCAAACTTCATAAGGGCTAAAGCTGCTTGCATTCGTTTCTCGTTTGGAGCACGTAACATACAAATCAAACTAAATACATCCTTGTTTTCTTCTAATAGTTCTATAGTTGGACCTTCCACGGCCTTTTTCTTTTTCATCGGTTCCTTTTCCCGCTTTAATGCGTCTTTCCCCGCTTCCATTGCCGCACAAATCTCATCGTTGATACCGAATAGCTCTTCCAAATTATCTTTACCGATGGCATCTTCTTCTAGGACTGCACTGAGTTTTCCCTGTAAAGTTTCCTGGTCTTGTTTACAACACTCCATAAGTTCTCGTATGTAGCTGGCATTAATATCATTGATATTGCTCGAAACCGCCGACATGATTGCTGACATGAGTGCTCTTGAATGTTCCTTTGCTAATGAAATGAAACCATCACCATCAGCTACGACCGATATGGGATGAATATCGTTATCACTGCCACTGCCATTGCTTTTATTGTCTCTTTTATTATTATCGTTGTCGTTGTCATCATAATTATAATCTTCGTCATTTTTTGGTTGGGCTTTGCGCGTAGTCGTGGGTTCGTTATCCACTGTTGTTGATGGTGGTAAGGGCGAATGCACCGTCGAAGATTGTCGCCGTGTTGTCGCGGTCGCCGTTTCTATAGTTGTGGTAGCGGGAGGCGCGGATGGATGATCCAGAGGAATATTCAAATTCAACCTTGTTGGTGTATTGGGTGTAATATTATTATTATTATTATTATTGTTGTTGTTCTTTATTCCAAGAGACGACGACCAACCCATTCCTCCTACAGGAGACTTAACGGAGGATGATGGTACTGACGACGACGACGATAGAGTTAAATGATCCATTATATTGGCTGTGGCATCGGCTGGATCATCATCCTCGAGACTTCGTTTATTAAATTTTGTTCCGTAAATCGATGAGCTGTATTTGATCGTCGGCATCACAGTATCATCGGTAGAAGAAGCTATCGTTGATGTTGCTGCTGATGTAGGAAGGATACCGACCGTTGACGACGCCGTCAAGGAAGGATGGATGGCCGACCTCGTCAATTGATTATCAGCAGCCGGTTTGAGATTGTTGTTATTTTCGTCGTCGGCATTTCGGAAATTATTTGAGTGGTGCGAACGGGGCTGCTGTTGGTGATGAAAACGCTGAGCAAAATCTTCCTGGGTTTTTCTGTTTCCGTCTTCATCAGCGTCGTTGTCCATATTTAAAAGTTGCCAGGATTTGGAGTACGGCGAAGATACAGAACTTCGAGAGGTGGAGGGTCGGAGAGAGGAAGCGGTTGTCGTTGTCCTTGTTGTCATTATTGACGAAGTGTCGTTGTCATCATCCTTCCCCGAATAGTTGTTATCTTTGCTGCTCTTCATTGGTGAGATATTATCACCCGACGAAAAATCCATCTTACAGAGCACTTTCAACTTTCAACTTGCGTCACGAGTACTTTCAACTTTGTATGATCAAATTATTATTACTGATTCGATTCGTTAATTTTCGAAGCACAGGAGGTTGTTTTATCGGACCAGCAGTATTCTTACTATATATATATATATCAACTGTACTTGTACAATGCACACTCATTCACTCTAGCAAGCTAGCCCTAAGATCTTTCCACAAAAATTGAATATATACCAAAACCCCCATTTATACGAATACAATGAAAAACTGCCGTCGCTACCGTATTCATAGACTAACGAAGAATAACGAACAACGATGCACGTTCAGTGGTTTAGAATGTTTGAGGTACAATATTACAAACAAACAAACAAAAAAGCGCTCTGTGATGTCTATATCAATATACTCTTTATTGATCTTTAATGTTGATCATTATCTACTATAGTACGCACGGTATTGTAGAGCGAAGCTTCTAGTAGATCGCGGCGACATACTGTAGCACAAGTACTACAGGCACGACAACGGAAGAGTATGTAAACTGCATTAAGTAATAATACTTAGACGCGCACTGAAGAGTTTATGAACAAGCTGTACTTATAGTACTAGTTCATAAATGTGCACCTTCAAAATAATAAAATTATATTACGGTAATAATATTATATACTTTTTCTTCTATTTGGTAGACGAGTAGCACGGATTTTTAGGTGCAATATTGAATACAGTGAGAAGGCATCATAATGAACAACAGTGAAGTGTCTATTGTAGTACAAATAGTGTCATTTGTATGAGGGAAAATATATCATTTTAAAGAGTAATCAATTTAGCTGCTAGTAAATTCTACAGTGCGTAGTCAGTAAAGCCGGTTGATAAAATAAGTATTTTTATTTAGTGTATTTTTATTAAGTGCATGCGCAGTAACGTATATTTTTCATACATACACGGTTATCAGTTATACATTGTATCCATAAGAAAATAAAATATACTTCCCAGAATAGAAGTATTCAATAATAATGACAAATTATTGATGTATGTTTTTTGTATTCAGTTCTTTTCACATGATAGCGAGATAGGGGCATTCTCTCTCTCTCTCCCCCTTTTTCTTTGATTTCTTCTTATTTAAGGTTTGGACGACCAAGTGGAAACATATCGTCCTCGAGCTTAATTGTCTCTCTATCGACGTCAATGATATCGAGTTTCTTAAGAGGTGTTAACATATTTGCCCATGTCGAATTCATCTTGCAACCAATTGCAGCAGCAACCTCCTTTTTATTGCGAGTTCTTCCATCAGAAAGTTCATCAAATAATTGGCGGGCTCTGATTGTGAGTTTGAATTTATCCTTGACCTTCTCATGATAATCTTCGTTGCTGACAGAACTCATA
>Ga0115007_10002718_pt1 | contig 10819 bp, 8 predicted proteins | sample ArcOceMetagenome_2_FD_87166 | JGI IMG/M metagenome (GOLD analysis project Ga0115007, IMG submission 87166) | Marine eukaryotic phytoplankton communities from Arctic Ocean - Arctic Ocean ARC135M Metagenome | ecosystem: Environmental > Aquatic > Marine > Oceanic | place: Arctic Ocean | collected...
ACCGATGGCAACCCCTAAGACAACAGCGATGGTATAGGCTATTAAGATTCGTCGAATACTGACTGTTATATGGATATAAAACTCTGGATCACCCAGATGGATCATAAATGCCGCACCCACTTTTAGTGGCGAGGGCACATTTTCAAAATTAATAAAGTGATTAAAGTTGTATTTGGTGGCCAGGTACCAGAGAACAATACCGACGGTAAGTGATAGGGTGCCAATAAGAAATGACTGTAGTTGCAACCCAGAAAACCAAAGCAATAGCGATTGCGCATTACTGTGCGACGCTGGCTTTTTGACAGAATCTGGCGTGACTAAAGGATTCTCAGCACCCGGTTTTTCCACAGGTGAATCAGACGTCTGTCTATCAATACTGATACTCTTACCGATCACGTTCATAGCTATGTCTCGAGTTCTTGATCTATAAATAATTGACCTGCCGTCAAAATCACTTTTTTTGGCGGCAGATCATCTTCTTGTACATGCAGAATACTTAACTACCCATTGACGCTAAAGCAGCCTCGTAATCGAATACCATACCGCTGTTTTTAGAGGCAAAATCATCGGCATCAGGCTTACGGAGAAAGGTTGAAAAACCCTTCTTGGTCTTAACATAGAATGCTGTTTTACCGAACAATTTAAGTCCAGTCTCTTTGTCGTAGACATAGGTGGCATTTAATTTAGCCCCGGTTTTACGAAATACCTCTACAGCAGCCAGAAACTCAGTAATAGTCTTGTGGGCGGAGATACCTTCCCGCGAGTGCCATATCTCCATAGGGCGATCGGCATTATCGATGGCAGCATCGACCATTGAGGCCTTCTCTTTTTGATAGTCTTTACCAAGATCTTGGTAAGCAGCTTCTACATACTCTTCCGTAATCCACTCGTTAAAGTCCAGTGGCGGAATCGACTTCTCTTGAACTAGAACACCGTGATTAAAGGCCAGTGCGTCGACCCACTCAGATTTGATGGTGGGATCCAGGGTTAGGTGGCCGCCTTCTGAGAAGTAGATATAGAGCACCTCTTTCTCAACGCCAGTCCACTTCTCGATAGAATCAACTGCTCTAATAGGATCTTCTCTTATCCAGTCGCCCGCATCGTAGACTGCTTTGACAAAGGCGGTTGCAACCTCTGGGTATTTGTCAGCAAAGTCTTGACGAACCACAACGCCGTGTAGGTATGGAACACCTGTTTCACTGCCGTCATAGATTTTGCGGCCAGTACCTCGGAATTCCATCAACTCAGACCAGGGGCAGAAATCGGCATGGGCGTCAATTTTGCCGGCGGCAATATTGGCGGCACCAACAGCTGGGCTCTGATTCTTGAGCATGTAATCTTTGCCTGAGAAACCAGTGTCCTGCATTCCTTTCAGCAGCATGCCCCAGGCGGCACTACCGACAGGAACAGAGACTTCTTTACCTTTAAGTTGCTCGATACTGTAGATGTCGGAGTCGACGGGCACGACAATGGCATTGCCACTGCCTTTTAAGTTATACCCTGTTCCGGCAATGTATTTGGTCCGCAGTGAATCAGTTTCCTGAAACTTGGCGCCATTAACAATGAGCGGATAGTCGCCCATCACACCAAAGTTAAGCTTATTGGCCATCATCTGGTTGGTGATTGGGCCACCTGATGAGTAGTCGCTCCAGCTAATCTTATAGGTAACATCGGCATATTTACCGGTGGTCGGCAGGTGCTTCTCTAGAAGCTTTAATTCTTTGACCACGATTCCCGCTGTGTACGTGTCTGTACACATACTTTGGTGGCCGATAGCGATTCGAATGTTTTCGGCCTGAGCCTGAAAAGCAAATGCTGATAGCAAAGGAATGACCGACAATGCGAGTTTACTTATGTTCATTTTGATAGTCCTTTTGAAAAGTTATTTGCAGTTAACTTGTAATAGCAATTTATGCCCATTGCCCTTAGTAATGCATAGGGCATGCCAAAAAAATTGATATTGATGAAATGAAATTCTAAGTGACTGTTTAAAATCAGTTTTATTTGGTCAGATTGGATTAACGCTTTTTCCGAATGCCATTTCGAATATTTTTTTTTGCACAGTAAAAGCGCAGTAATCTCTCTAAAAATCCATGGGCGTGCATAATTTTTATAAATATGGAGTCGCGACTAATACAACATATCAAGCTGAAAAGACGGGTTAAGGGGCTGCTTTGGTTTAAAGGGGGCTATCGCTGTGTATGGAAAAGAACGCGCAGTGGGGCCAAAGGTAATTGATTGCGGGGTATTCCATGGTGTGACAGTCTTAAACAGTGCAGAAAAAAATAAACCCCAGCAAAAATACTGAGGTTTATTAGTCAACTAACGGCTGTAGGCAATAAATTAGCAGACAAACGCTTGGGATCGCTTATCTGCCAACAATGTCCTACTAGCGTTACTGTTAAAGCTTTAACTGAAGGCCTATCTTAACCACAGAGACGTCACCCGCACCGCGAGTGTCCTGAACGCCGTAGAACAGGCCAACACGTGCCCCATGTCCACGAATCACCGAGGTAACACCTATGTCATAGCGGGTGGTGTCTTCAATGGCACTGTCAGCAGGCTCGAACGCCTGATAGCGGATGCTTGGTTGTAGACGACCTGGGCCAAATTCGCCGGGCAACATATATGATAGAGACAGCATATAAGCATCACCCTCTTTATCGACATTTCCACCATACTCATCATAGTCATAGACTGCGGCTTCAACGCTTGCTAAACCACCGCTGGCTAGGTTCTTTTCCATCATGAAATCGAGATTGTAGCCAGAGAAGTCAGTGGTTGCCGTAGTATCACCAAATGCATCGCTCTGCTGCATTGCCGTTAAACCAATGGTTAAGATGTCTTTTTTCCCGAAGTAAGTACTTCTAGTTAAGTAACCTTCTTTATCCCAAAAGCTATAGGCGAGTCGACCCGAGAACGCTTCGCTGTCTGTCGGCACAAGATCAGCCTGCTTACCGTTAAACATACCAAAGGAGTAGCTTAGTCGGCCTTCAGCAACCGAGCCCATCACCGCGATACCATCATCACGACCACCTTTTTGCGGGATTGGGTACTTAGATACCACACCTGGATACTGCCATGTGGGCAGGTTGTAAGAACCACTCAAGTTAGAGCGGTCACTCGGTGGGATGAAGCGGCCAGCCCAAACACTAACGCTGTCGCTAACTTTAAATTTGGCGAGGGTGTCCAACATGACCATGTCGCCGCCTTTATGTTCTGTCTGCAGCTGAAATGCGATGCTGTCGGTTACTTTACCCTTGAGGTAAAAGCGCATGCTGTGGACCTTCATATCGATTGAATCACCGACAGTCGCGCCATCTTCTTGAGATACTAATTCGGCGCGAATACTGCCACCAAATTCAATGGCGGAATCGTCAGACAATTCCATTTTCATTCCAGCATAGCTGTTGCTGGTGAGCAGAACAGTACCGGCCAATGCGCAAAGTCCTGATGATTTTTTAAAGTTCATGGTTTTTCCTTTACAGTAAGTTGATGGTTTAGGGTTAGGGTGATTCATGATTTCTTGTGATAGCCCGATGTAACTACAATCTGAGGGCTGCGTTGACTCCCAATAGCAGATTGGTATCCTTTTGCCATTGCTCGCCCAGGGCAGCAAGGGACGCCTCTTCCTGTGGGCCCGCTAAAAAACATAGGCCAAAAGGCAGACCGTCCTCTCTTATTGCGGCAGGCACGGCAATAGCCGAAAGCTGTAATATGTTGGCGTAATAGGTGTAATAACCCATGTTGGTATTCAAATTGACTGGGTCGGCTGCAACCTCTTCAATGGTGTAGATGGTTCCCGCGGTGGGCACCATCAACACATCGATGGTAGAGAACACAACCCGAGTCATGGCCTTCAACTCAGTGATTCGGTAGTATTCTTTACAAAGGTCAACCGCTGAATACTGTTTGGCTTTTTCTACAATCGCTTTAACATTGCTGTTGACTGAGTTTGGATTGGTGACTAAAAACGCCTCGAGCGATGAGTATCTCTCGGCCAGTAAAGGGCCATCGAACAGCATCTTTCCCGCCTCTAAAAAATGACTGAAGTCTATTTCAATCACTTCAGCACCCAAGGACTCCATTCGTGCGATTGAGTCGTTAAAACATTTCTCAGCCAAACTATCGCCAAAGAATTGACGATTGGCTAAGTCTGGTACACCCACTACAAGTTGCGAAACTGAGGTGGGTATGTTGCTAGGCACTTCAGTTTGAGAATTTTGCTTACTGCGTAAAAAGGGATCTGCAATATCAGCGCCTACGGCCTGGTCAAAGACCTGTTTAGCATCTGAGCAGGTCAATGCAAAAATTGGCACACAGTCAAAAGATCGATTGGCGTAGACCATACCTGCCGTACTGATAAGGCCGGGCGTGGGCTTTAGGCCGACTATATTGTTGAGCGCCGCGGGAATACGTCCGGATCCTCCGGTGTCGCTGCCTAGGGAAAAACTCACTAGACCTACGGCGACCGCAACACCTGATCCTGAACTAGAACCTCCGGGAATATACTCTGGATTAAACGTGTTAACGGGATGGCCAGGACTTCGAACCCCAACCAGACCCGTAGCAAACTGGTCCATGGTGTTTTTGCCAATCAGGATGGCTCCCGCTGTAATTAATTTCTTGACCACGGTAGCGCTGTCTTCAGGAAAATGTGAATAGTCGGGGCAGCTAGCAGTCGTCGGCAAACCTTTGACGTGGATATTGTCTTTGACTGAAAATGGAATGCCATAAAGCGGCAGTGAACTTGAATTAACAGCGAGTAAATCCTCGGCGGTCTGTAACGCCTCTGTCTTGTCGACTAAGGTCGTCCAGACAAAGTCCTCACCTCTGGCAGCGATACGGCGATAAACTTCGTCAACCACATCCACAGGGGACAGGGAGGTATCGGCATAAGCAGCCCGCAAGCTAGCAATATCGAAGCTCATGACTTCAATAGTTTGATTGGATTTCATAGTGTTGACCGACTCTTTAGAATTCATATAAGGCAGGTATACCCCTGGTATACCTGCCAGTCATACGATCTTACTTAGTACTTATAAAGACCTTAATTAGCACTTACTTAATGATAGATTCGAGGTATTCAGGGCGAATAAAGTTGGACATTTTCTCAACCGAGGCTGCGGTTGGAAGACGTTTTTGCTCGTACAGGAAGTTACCGGTAGAGACTAGCGTGTCGACAAAACCACCGTCTTTTTCACTCGTACCAATATACTGCGCAGTAAGCTGTTTGGCGCAGGGAACCATTTCAGTGCCTTTCATCATTCGTGTTGCATCGTCCAAATCAAGACCCAGCTCTTTAGCAATGATCACAGCAGTTTCAGCGGGGTTGTTGAGCCAGTAATCGATACCTGCACATTCAGCTTTAAGGAACTTGGTTACATAATCAGGATATTTCTCGGCGAATTCATTCATCACAACACCGACATCCCAGGTTGGGTAACCACGAGCAGCCATCAAACCAGAGGTGTTAAACAGGTTGGCATCGTCTTCCAATACACGACCTAGAGCAGGTTCCCAGAACCATGCAGCATCGATGTCACCACGGCTCCACGCGAGTGCAATATCGTTAGGACGCAGGTCGATAATTTTCATTGAAGCCGGATCAATTCCCTCATCTGCTAGCGCATTGAGCAACAGGTAGTGAGTCGTAGAACCAAAGGGTGCAGCGATTGTTTTACCTTTCAAATCTTTCAAACTTTTTATGCCTGCAGAAGTACGTACAGCCAATGCTTCTACGTAATCAAGCATATTCAAAACCATGATTCCTTGAATAGGCAGACCGCGTGTAACACCAATGGCTGCAGGGGGATTACCCAAACCACCAAAATCGATCTGGTCACCAGCGATTGCGCGCAACATGTCACCGCCGCCCCCGACTTTGATATATTTAATCTCTACTCCAGGCATTTCTTTCTGTACTAGGCCTAATGATTTAGTCACTAACTGAGCATTCACAAGGTTTAGAAAACCTACAGTGACAGTCTCGGGCTTATCGGCAATTGCGACTGAGGGAAGCACGGACATACACAGGCCTGCTATTAACGCTTTACATTGCTTGTTCATAAATATTTCCTAAGTTAAAAGTTGTTGGAGGTGTAATGTGGGTAAGTTAAAAATTAGCTTTTTGAAAACTGACGGGTTGCACGTGTCCATGGCATAAGTGCAAAACCGATAAGTCGCATAATTACATCTAGTGCGATTCCGGTAAGTCCTAAAATAATCAGTCCCATAATGACAATATCGCTGAGTAGAAATTTTGCCGCATCCCAGATCATCCATCCGATACCGGCGGTTGCTGCAACAATTTCAGCGGCGACCAAGACGGTATAAACAAACCCGAGAGATATGCGCATGCCGGTTAGGATCGTCGGCCCCGCACCGGGTAGATAAACTTCACGAATCAAATCCATGCGCGAGGCACCCAGTGACTTTGTCGCCAATACATAGGTGGGATTAATATCCTTAACGGCTTGGACGGTCGCAATAATAATTCCCGGTAGTCCAGCCAAAAATAGTAGGGCTAGTTTTGATGATTCGCCGATACCTAACCACATCACCAATAGTGTGTAGAGACCCAAAGGTGGTAGTGGTCGATAGAATTCAATAAAGGGGTTGAAGATAGCGTGGGCAGTTTTGGACATCCCCATGGCGATACCCAAAGGAATACCGACCAAACAGGCTAAAAAGAACGCAGAAAGAATACGAAACAGGCTAGTGCCCACATGCTCTAGTAACGTCGAACCCTGATAGCCCTCAAATAAAGCATCAACAAAGGCGAGGTAAATCGCTTCTGGGCCAGGCAGAAATAATGGATTGGCGAGCCCAGTTTTAGTAACAAAGACCCAGGCGCCAAACATCGTCAAGACTGAGCAGCTTGAGATAAGAAAACGCCTATTTTCTGGGCGTTGAACCATCTGGGTTAGTGTTGCTAGCCAACGGCTAAAGGTCATTCGCTGACACCGAGAATACTCATGATGGCCAGGGCATAAATTTTTGTCGCAGCAACAGATTTTGGAATCGAGATTCCTTCGTTAATGGGTGACCACCCATCTTCACCAGGCCCAAATGTTACCGCGTTCATGCCGGCTTCACGGAATCGAATAGTGTCGTTGAAGGCGTTCTTACGATTGATATGGGGGGTACCACCGAGTAACTTTTGGTAGGCTTTGGTGATCGACAGGCTGGGCTCTTGGTCTTTTGGCACTGGTTCTGTTCCGCCAACAAACAGCGAGTCCGGCACTTGGCGAACAGTGAAGCCCACCTCTTCCGAGGTACCCAGGACATTGCCCACGGTCTCGGTAATATCCTTGATCACCGTGTCAATGGTCATGCCGGGCATAATGCCGACAATGGCTAGAGTCATGGTGCAACTGTCAGGGGAGAACTGCATTTCACCGGCCAGGCCACCGTTAATTCGTACCACGCAAACACAGGGAGGCGTATGCCCCATCATCTCTGCGGGGGTATGGAAAAAGCTCATGGTGTTCAATGGTTCGACCAATGTCGACGCTAAAGTAATCGCATTTACGCCAGTATCCGGGCGCCAGATATGGGATTTTAATCCTGTCACTGTCAGTTCAACGAGACAGTTACCCGCGTTGGCAACAGAAATATTCATACCCCAATCTTCTGTGTCACCACCCCAGGCGGTGGGCTCTGCGGTAATTGAATAGTCGGTTTTGAGGCCCATGGTTTTGGTCATGTAAATCGAACCATGCAAACCATTTTTCTCTTCGTCGACGGTGTAACAACAGACAAGATCACCTTTGAGTCGGACACCTTCGTCGAGTACCGCCTTGACGGCTAAGAGTGACGCCGCAAGATTGCCTCGGGTGTCGGAGGTTCCTCGACCATAAAGCCAGTCTCCGTGACGCGTGGCCTTGAACGGGTTCTGATCACATTTGTCCCAGCGCTCAGGTTCAACGGCAGGATAGGTATCTAAGTGGTCATTGAGCATTAGCGATGGACCATCGCCCGTGCCCTTTAAGCGACCAACAACATTGGGACGATGAGGCTGAGATTCAAATTTTTCGACTTCAAAGCCCATGGCTTCGAGCTTACCGGCAACAAACAGTGCAATTGACTCCTCTTCACCCGCGAGAATATCCGGATCTAGCGGATTGACCGAATGGGGCTGGCCTGTGCGAACCATTTCGGTAGTGAGATCCAACCACTCGCTTTCATGGACACGAGCTATAACACGCTGTTCAAGGTCTGAAAGGAGCTCTGTAGTTTTACTCATAAATTTTCTCAGTTAGTTTTTAGGCTTGTGTTCAGGATTTTTTTTCGGTAATTAAGAATTCTGTAACTCAAAGGCTCTTAGACTTTCAGCACGAATAACGTCGAGGCATTGTTTTTTTAGGGCGATGTAATCAGGACGTGTTGCCATGTCTTGAGAGCGTGGCCTTGGTAATGGATTATCAAACTCGGCGACAACTTTTCCGGGGCTCGCACTCATCACTACAATCTTGTCAGCAAGAAAAACTGATTCATCAACATCATGGGTAACAAACACCACAGTGGTTCCAAACTGACTCCAAACCTCCAGTAGGCTCTCCTGCATCACCAGTCGGGTTTGCGCATCTAGGGCACCAAAAGGTTCGTCCATTAACAGCACACTAGGAAAAGTTGCTAGGGCCCGAGCGATGCCGACACGCTGTTGCATACCGCCCGACAACTCCGCTGGATAGTGATTTCTATATTTTGTTAAGCCCACCATATCGAGAAAATATTCTGTAGTTTTGGTGGCCTCTATATCTTTGACTAATCTTGGTCCAAGGGCGATATTCTCAAAAGTGGTTTTCCACGGCAGTAATGAATACTGCTGAAAGACCATACCGCGGTCAGGTCCAGGCCCAACGATAGGCTCACCATCGACACAGACAGATCCAGTTGTCGGGGATGTATAACCGGCGACAGAATTTAATAAGGTAGATTTACCGCAACCCGAAGGCCCTAGAATGCAGACAAACTGACCGGGCTCCACCACCAGACTGGTTTCTTGCACCGCAGTTGTCCCTTGGTCACCCTTGCCGAATACGACACTGACTTTATCTATTTCAATCAGGCCTCGAGATTGGGAACCTGCATTCGATGATTTGGCCGCAGCAATTGATAAGGTTGGTATTTGATTTACTGACATTTACTACTACACCTACAGTTTAGTTGCGCTCAAAGAAAGGACATGTCGAACCACCTATTGAGGCGCCGCGAGCCACATACTTGTATTAGCAAGTTATATCCAGTTGCTTTAGATGTTGCGAAAACTGTGCCAATAATTATTTTTTGCCTGGTTATTTTTATAACAGTCTGATTAGTATGATTTTTTTGATTTTTTATGAGGGGATTAATGGGTGACGTAAAAGTCATTACTGGTTTCAAATCGGCCCATTAAAAGGCGCCGGATCTACGGACGCACTTTAAACGTGCAGAGGTCAGGGGCAGTTTAATACAAGCTATCTAGGTATTAAAAAGCCGAATTTGGTGATTTGAAGGGGGGAATACTGATAAGTGGGGGGGCTGGTATGAGGGGGTATGGCGTCATTGTCGCGTAGGCGGGAATCTGCTTGAGATACCAGCCTTCGCTGGCATGACAGTGGGTGCTGGGATGACGTTCCTTCGCTGGCATGACAGTGGGTGCTGGGATAACGGAGTGTGCTGGGATGACGTTTCTTCGCGGGGGATACAGAGGGTGCGGGTATGTCGCGGGGGGTTACAGGCTATCGTTGACTCGGGTGCGGAGTTCTTTGCCAGGTTTGAAATAGGGGACATATTTACCCGTTAGTTGAACGGCATCGCCGGTCTTGGGGTTGCGGCCTACTCTGGGCGCTCTGTAGTGCAGGGAGAAGCTGCCGAAGCCGCGTATCTCTATGCGTTGGTTGCTTACTAGGGCGCTGGTCATACGATCTAATATCATGCGTACAGCTAACTCCACGTCTTTGGGGGGGAGTTGGTCTTGGCTGGCGGATATCTTTTCGATGAGTTCGGATTTGGTCATGGGACTCTTTATGATTGGTTGCTCAAAATACTGATGGGGACTGCCTTCCACCAATTGGCTTGTTACTCATTGATTTTATTGAAGTTTTAAATTTATACAAGCGCTAATTGCGCTGGGGCCAATTTCGAGGCAAAAAAAAGGGTGGCTAAGCCACCCTTTTCTCTCTCAGCTGAACATTACTTGTCCATTTGAGCCTTAATCAGGTCACCGATGGTGGCTGGTGAAGCTGCTTCAGTTTCTACTTTACGATGTGCTTTTACTGTTTCTTTCTCTTCAGTCACGTCTTTCGACTTGATTGAAAGATTAATGGTGCGGTTCTTGCGATCCACATTAATAATCTTGGCTTCAACTTCTGCGCCGACTTGCAGTTCGTTACGGGCGTCTTCTACTTTCTCGCGAGAGATTTCAGAGCCTTTCAGAATTGCTTCAATGTCGTTGCCTAGGTCGATAACAGCGCCTTTAGCATCTACTTCTTTAACGGTTCCTTTAACAATCGCACCCTTGTCGTTCTCGGTTACGTAGTTGTTGAATGGATCGTCTGAAAGTTGCTTGATGCCGAGTGAGATACGCTCACGTTCTGCGTCAATGCTAAGTACAACAGTTTCAACTTCTTCGCCTTTCTTGAAGTTGCGTACTGCTTCTTCGCCTGTTTCGTTCCAAGAGATGTCTGACAGGTGAACCAAGCCATCAATTCCACCGTCCAGACCGATAAAGATACCGAAGTCAGTGATTGATTTGATTTTGCCTGAGATCTTGTCGCCTTTGGTCATGGTAGTCGCAAAGTCGTCCCATGGGTTGGTGAAGCACTGCTTGATA
>Ga0115007_10002719_pt1 | contig 10818 bp, 11 predicted proteins | sample ArcOceMetagenome_2_FD_87166 | JGI IMG/M metagenome (GOLD analysis project Ga0115007, IMG submission 87166) | Marine eukaryotic phytoplankton communities from Arctic Ocean - Arctic Ocean ARC135M Metagenome | ecosystem: Environmental > Aquatic > Marine > Oceanic | place: Arctic Ocean | collected...
CGCTGTTCAAGGAGTGTTTGTGTCTTTCGTGTGATCCAAACATTTCGGGGGCACTCGAGGGACATTTGAAGCCACGAATCTCAAGAAAAGTTGCACGCTACCCGGCCAGCGCCACTCCACCGTCCACCGAACACAGCGGCACCGAACGAAAAAGAATCTGTCGCAGCAAAGGGTGTGGGTTTTGCGACAGAATCTCGGCTGTTAGTTCTCCTGTATTCGTGGCTATCCACACAATCAGAGCTCACTGATGCGGCGACGCTCTGCAGCACTCGATTCAGGAGCATTACCTCCACACATAGTTAAACTACAAGAAGAAAGAATGCGACAGAACAAAGAAAGAGAGGCAACAACATCGAAAACGAGCGCTGACAATGAAGGAGCTTCCACTGACGCATCAGGCAAAGGCACAGGATCCATCACACGCAAGACCTCATTTCTAGATCAAGCAGCACTTTCCACTGTCGGTGAAACCAAAGCCACTTCCTCCTCCTCCACCACCACCACCACCACCACTGCCACCACTGCCACCGCCACCGCCACCGCCCCGCCACCCGTTCCGCTTGTTTTCTTGACCGGCGTCCACCACGACCAGGGGGTACGTTTTAGTATGGAAGACGCCCATTCAATTTCTCAACCCTTGGGCAAACTGAACAATGCCCTCACGGCCAAATCCCCAGCACCATCGGCAACACAACATGAATGTGCTTTTTTTGGAGTGTACGACGGACATGGTGGTACCGAAGCTTCGCTCTATTGCAAAGAGCATTTGCCACAGATGATAGAAGACTTGGTTGTGGCAAACTTGGCAAACCAAAAGACCGGCAGTGGTGGTGGCGCCGCGACTACAAAAATAGTGGTGGACAGCATCATTGCTGCGTTTCAAACCATTGATGTTAATTTTTTAAAGCATTGTTGGGACAATGGGATTGGTAATGTGGGTACGACGGTCACCACGGTGCTGTGTTACAATGGTACAATGTACTGTGGCAATGCCGGGGATTCAAGAACTGTACTGTGTCGAAATGGAAAAGCGATGAATTTGAGCCACGACCACAAACCCACCGATGCCAACGAAGAATCCAGAATACGCAACAACGGTGGGTTTGTGGTGATGGGTGTAAGTACACAAAAGAATGTCTGGATCGGTTGTATTGGTTGTGTTGGTTGTGTTGGTTGTTTGTAAATAATAAACATTTGTTTGTTACAAAATATTGTGTTGTTTTTTCACCCCCAACAAAACAACAAAACACTCACCCCCATTAATCGCCACGGTTTCACTTTTTTTTCCGTTCACAGCGAGTGATGGGTAAATTGGCCGTGAGCAGAGCAATAGGAGACAGTGAGTTCAAACGAACCCAAGGACGCATGATGAGTGAATTTTCATGTACTGGTCCATTGGTTACTCCGGATCCGGATGTGACCTGCACTTGCATCAAACCAACAGAGGATGAATTTTTAATTTTAGCCTGCGATGGTTTATGGGATGTGTCTTCGTCGCAAGACGCGGTTAATTTAGTGTTGAAAGATTTGGCGCAAGGCTTAAAGGTGTCGGAAATATCTCAACATTTGGTAAACAATGCCTTACAAAATGGGTCCAGAGATAATGTCACTGCAATGGTGGTCCTGCTTCACGTTGCCTAGAAACTAGAAACTAGAAACCATCTTCCACGTCATCGGTGGTGTGTAGTTCGAAGTGTGTACACACTGTTCTGTTATAATTTTTTTTCCTTGTATTTATCATACGTGTATAAATGTAGAGATGATGCAAGAGCCAACCAATATGTTTGTACTTTGTGCACCTATTAAAGTATTACCCGCCGGGGTGCACATTGCCAGCATGCCAATGCCAATGCCAGGAAATGAAAAAAATCAAAAAATCAAAACATCTCGCTCAATGTTGTCGGTGATACATGATCTGCAAACCACAACACGATTCACAACCCTTTACATGTAGGCATGTTTTTAGATAAAATTAATGTTCTCTTTTATTACATATTTTTTGATCCCTCTGGGTAAAAAATATTTTTTTATAGATCATCCGATTCTCCGAAACTCTCATGCCTTTTGTACAACACACTAGTAGTGTGGTGTACAAACCATCAAAGTCGAACGCAACCACGAAACACCAGTCTTTGCCACGCAAGATTCCGGGAAACCAATTTGTCCCCCGTTTTCCATACGTTCCAAAGTCAAAACGTTTCACTCCATTTGCACTCTCATTTTTTTTTTCTCTTCGAACACGTGTTTTGCTCTTCGAAAATTTTATTAATACAATATTATAATAACACGCCAATGAACCATTCCAACCAACGGCCCCCTTACTTCTTCTTCTTCTTTTTGCCTTTCTTTGCCTTGGCTTCTTCGGCAGCGATGATGAGGGCTTTGGCTTTGGCACCAATCGTTCTAGCGTTGTTGCGGGCGGTTCTCATTTGGAGGTAGGCGGAGTTGGCTTTCATTTCGTCTGAAACATCAACCCATTCAACATCTTTAGAAGCTTGAGTAATGGGGAGGATTTCGCCTTTGAGTTGGGACGCCGTTTGTAAATCGGTTTGGGCGGAGGTGGCCATGAGCCCGGAGGATGCAGTGGTACGTTTGTTCTTTTCACCAGAACGACGTGGAAACAAGACCAAACGTTCTTTGTACGCTTTGAGACGTGCAACATTGGCCGAAAGAGTTTCCATATTTTTGTTTCTACGACGGTGGTCCACAGCGATGCCGATGTTCAAGGCTTCTTTGGCGTTGATGCCGGCTGTTTTCAATTCTTCCAAGGTAAAACCACGGCCTTGACGCACTCTCATGTTGTATTTAATGGTGGGGCATCTGACCACTGGACGGAGGGGTCCGGCAACGGGTCTGGGTGCCACACGTGCAGCTTTCGCTTGACGCGCGAGGCGACGACGCTTCTTACGGGCTGGCTGATTAAACCAACACTTGACGCGGGTTTGCCAGTCCTTTTTGAAGTGGGCGTTGGGGATAATGTTATTGTTCTTGACCATTTTTAATTTATCGGGAGAATGTGTGGTCTAAAATTTCGACTGGTTCGTAGGAGTGGTACAATCGGGGGCGAGGACACTTTAACGGATATGAATCGACAGGGCCTTTCATTCAGATTATTTCGTATCAACCCTCCATTTCCACCTTGTGAGTCCAACTTCGTCCCGTCGATATCTCCACCCCACACTTCTCAATGCCACCGACCAACGTGGACGACCGAATGCGCACCAATGCCTTCCTTGCCACGACCTCTTTGCAATTCATTCTTTCATGCCGTTCAACCATTGATGTTTTCAATGGATCGCAAACCAAAAAATACTCCTGAAAAGGTTGGCTCAACACGCAAGGGAAAAATCAATGGTCGACTGCTTCATGGGGCCACTGCGGTGGTGTGCACGTCCTGCAGTATTTGCGGCAAGGCAACCTCATGGGACTTTCAAGTGTTTGTCGGAGCACATTCCTTTTTCTTTTTTTTATAAAAAAAAGAAAAAAGTGATATTTCGCGTTCCTGACCACACGATATCCCATTATGGTGGTGCAACTTGATGGAAAACAGACAGGAAATCCTCCTCCTCCACGACCACCGCATTCCCCCGTTCCTCCTTTAGTGCATCTTCAACCATCAACCCAACTGACGTTTCATTCTTTCTTCTTTTTTTTTTTCTCATGCTCTCCCATTATCGTTATCGCTATATTATCGTCCACAGCATAAAATATGCCTCAATCAGTACAAGTGTTCGGACGTAAAAGAAATGCCACTGCTGTTGCTCACTGCAAAGCTGGACGTGGTGTCATCAAAGTCAACGGAGTCCCCATCGATCTGATGGAACCAGAACCCATGCGTTTAAAATGTTTCGAGCCCGTCCTTCTTGTTGGACAAGATAAATTCTCCATCGTCGACATTCGTGTCCGTGTCAAAGGCGGTGGTCAATCCGCCCAAATCTACGCTGTCAGACAAGCCATCTCCAAATCCTTAGTTGCCTACTACCAAAAATACATCGACGAAGCCACCAAAAACGAAATCAAAGAAGTCTTGTTGTCCTACGACAGAACACTGTTAGTTGCCGATCCAAGAAGATGCGAACCCAAAAAATTCGGGGGACCTTCCGCTCGTGCTCGTTACCAAAAATCTTACCGTTAGATGGTATTGTCTACCATTTAATGGTTGCGGTTTTTGGTTGGATGCCCACATGTAACAACATATAAAATAATGTACTTTCAATGAACCTCTATTTAGAAATTAAAAAAATTAGGCGATTCGGCAGACTCGAAAGAGTAGCGCCGGTCGAGAGCTCCTGAAACATTATATTCAGATTTAGCCATCCTTTTTTCTTTGATTTCTAAGCTACTTGAGAAACTTGTCCGATGCCACGTTATGTTTGGTTTGTTGTGTTGAATGTTTGTTTGATCAATTCGTTGATTGAAGAAACAATACAATGCACCGATCAAACATGGCATGGTTTCCATTTCCTCTGCATCTTTGCCACCACATATGCAAACAAAAATAGTCGCCGATAAAATTAAATGTGTGCTCATTTTATTTATTCTATTTTGATCTGCTGGGTCACCACAAACCAGTCTTGTAACTTGCCCGTGTTGTTGCCATTGCATCATTTGCTACATCGGCTCACCAAAACAACAAAAACGCCTCTCTTGTACCTTCTTGGAACGGGGAATCACGTGAACCCGGGGATCTCAAATCTCCATTTTATTATTTGTGTTGCCATTCCATTTTTCCACTTTGAGCACCGAGCCACTGTTGAAAGGTATTTTTCGATTTCGATCCACTTGTTGCAGTGGCACGCGTGTCAAGGTTTTCCCCCCAACAGTACATTCCCAGTACGATACCCGGTAGTTCTATTTCTATTGGTGTACCGGTTAAACGCTTCCACCCTGTTATTTTTTGTTGGGTTTTCGATTGGGTCTTGGTGGCACTGGTTCCTCTTCATCTTCATCGTCCTCATCAACGAGAGGAAAATCTGTCGTTGTAATGATTGTCGCTACCACAATCGGTACATCTTTCTTTTGAATACCAAGTTGACCATTTCCCTCTGTTGTTGCTTTAATGGCAATTGGTGATGTTTTCGATTCAACACCACTATTACCACCGCCACCGCCACTGCTGGTTGTTGCTGCAATATTCTTCAGCTGTTTTTCATTGTTCATTCTTTGTTCATCTTTGTCCGATTTGATCATTGCTTCTTGTCCTTTTTTCCCGTCGCCTTTTTTTGTATGTCCACCCGTCTTTTGTTCACCCGTCTTTTGTTCACCCGTCCTTTGTTCACCCGTCCTTTGTCCACCCGTCTTTTGTTCACCCCCCTCGCCCCCCTCGTCCTCCCTGTTGTCACGACGAAATTTGGAAGCCACCCAACTTGCACCACTGCTCATTCTACGAACACCTTTTTTCACACCGTTCAACGCACTTGAATCCGAAACTTTTCCATCCAAACTAGCAAGGCAGATGGCAAATGCTTGCAAAGGACTCAATGGGTACCCAAAATCCATCGTAAACTTGTTCTTGTCCACACGTCCAAATTGCAGAACGGTATCTTCACCAGAAATATCGTTGCATTTGATTTGAAAATTTTTTACTGATTTTTCGGTGACTCTGCCACGAAAATTCAATGTATGCCCGCCCGCCGCGGCATCCCACCGTGGTCTTTTGTTGCAGCCGACGACGAAACGGTCCAAACAATCATTGTTGTAATGCGTCAACATCTGGTCTTCCTTTTCGCGAGGTTTCCAAACCTCCCCCGGTCGTGGCAACACCACCTGCAAACATTCAGTAAAACATGAAAAATGGTGTTAAAAAAGATGTGTTCAGTTCAAACGTCGTTTGCAGGTTCATTTTGTTTGTCGATTGTGTCTATTTTTTCTCCAATACTTACGTTCATTTTCCCTGGACCCATACTATCGTATTCAAACAACACCAATGCTAATTCACTTCTCAAGGATGAATCAGTCACTGCATTTTTACTGTCCAGTCCATGATCATACACATGGTAGATGCTCCCACTCGCATTTGACCTTACTTTACCCACCACCATGTGGCTTGATCGTTCAACTTTTTCACGATTCATGGTCATTAAATAATTGCTTGTTCGCTTGTTGATTCTTTTCCTGCCAGCCATGACAAACTCATCCGTCTCTTCCATGAAAACACGGTACATGGGATTTTTGCGTGACAAGCGTCCAGGTTTTTGTCTTGTGATGTAACATTGAATGTTTTTGGTACCTTTTCGACATGGTGTATTTAACCATTTCCGTGTTCGATCCAGATCTTCCATTTGTAAACGAGAGACCGCTCTTTGCGAAGAGGTTAAACGCCCACCATTCCTTTGTGCATTGTGTTCTTCATCGTCTGATGTGTCCGATTCAGTACTGGTATCGGATTCAGTCTCATCCATTCCATTCTCCTTTTTGTTTGTTCTTTTCTTCTTTCTTTTTTTCTTTGATGGTTTGAATCCAAGCCGCCCCAACAACGAAGAAGTCGTGGATTTGGTGGACTTTGTTGATGTGGTGGACATTTCAGATTGTTCTGATCGTGTACTTAGTGGACTGTCGCTGGTCACACGTCCAGCAGAGGATGCACGAAATCTTGTACCAAATTCTTCTGTATTGGTTCTGGCAAGAGGAGAAGCAAAGGTATCGTTCCGAAGATTGGGAGAAGCTGTTGTTGGTTGTGTTGTGGTGTGGTGGCCATTGCTTGTTGCACTAAAGTTGTTCAGGATGTTGTGACTCCTTCCATAATTGTGTGCTTTCGGTGACACTTCTTCATCGCCAATTTCATTCAACATTGCTAGTAAGACACGTTGCCTTCTTTGATCTGCTTCTGTTGTGGTTGCATTTGATGTGGATGAATGGCCCGGTGTCAATTTAAATTCAAACGAGTCTTCCAGTTCATCGCCCGAGCGTGGTGGGTGTGGAACCCGCTTGGTTTTGGAAGATGGTGTTGCCTTTGCGGTGGTGGTGGATGATGTGTGTGCAGGTGAGGTGGTAGCAGAGGTCGTAACAAGTGAATGCCGACCCTTTTTCTTTTTGCCCTTTTTGGGGAGCTTGTAGTCACCAAAAGCAGACATGTGTGGAACAAGTGCACGAGAGAACTGCCGGAGGCGTTGGCGTTGGTGCAATACTGTAACGAAATAACTCGAAAAACAAAAAACACTCCAACTTTTGGTCAAATCCAAAAGAATGTACCTGCGCCTGCGCCCAGCAGGGAAGTCGGTGTACATGGTACATGTGACATATAACGTTGAAAACAACAATGCATTACCCTACATGTGTACGCCACATCAATCACTGTCACTACTGTCATCACTGTCACTGCCACCAAACGTCACTTTCGCCCCTTGAAAATCTTCCACCGCACCACGGTTTCGACTTCGAGTGGGTGCTTTTTTCCAATGGACTTCAGTTCCCTCTCCACTCGCACCACCACTGCTGCTCTCACCCTGGTTTCCACCACCGCCCACTTCGGCTCTTGGTTTTTCCCACCTCCTTTGGGTCGCGTAATCGATTCGGCACAGCTGCGTCCCCACCACTATTCCTTTGTTCAGGGCTGCTGTTTCCATGGCTTGTTGGCACTCTTCCTCCGTCTCAAAAATCACATGACCAAAACCTTTGGATTCGTTGGTTTCTTTGTCGGTGGAGATGTTGACACTCAGCACCACCCCACTGGCCACAAACGCCGACACAATCTCCTCTTTGGTGGCGTCGTAGGGCAATCCCCCGATCCACAACCGTGTGCATCCTTCGGGGCAGGGGCCAGGATTGGTCTCTTGTTCTGGACGAACCTTTTCTCTTCTTCCTTCGCTTTCCGCATTGTTGCCACCAAAACCATAGCGCATTTGTTCGTAGCGGCCGTCTTCGCGGGACATTTGGTCGTGGAACACAATTTTCAACCAGCGACCACACCAGGTGACTTCGTTCATGGCGACGCATTGGGCGGCACCCTTGGCGGTCACAAAATCAATATGGGCTACACCCATCGATCGCCCACTGTCTTCGAAAACCGGCATGTCCACGTGTGCAAAAGGACCACATGTTTTAAAAAACACTTGCAACTTTCGTTCCGAAACCCCGTAAGGCAGACCCCCGACAAAGACTTTGGTGGGTTTGTCGCGCCACAATTTTTCTTCCTCGGCACGTTTCACCGCTTGTTGCTCCTCCCATTTTTGTTTTCGAGCTTCTTTCACCGCCGTCGCCGCCGCTTGGATGGCTTTGTGATTGGCGACATTTTCCAAGGCGGTCGTTTTGGAATGCAACAACTTTTTAGCCTTTTGTCTTGCTTTGCGTATTTCTTTCAGTTTGGCAGGGTTGGTTTTTTTCAAACCCATTAAATAGGCATCGGTGTAGCCATCCATGAATTTGGAGGTGGATTGTTGCAGGGGAGCGGCGGCGGTGGTGGTGGTGGTGGCGGCGGCGGCGGCGGTGGTGGCGGATGTCATTTGTTCGTGTGTTGATTCGGTGCGCGCTCGTTTGGATTTTTTCTTTTTCTTTTCAGATTTGTCGGCACTGGATTTACGTTTTTTCGGGTTGCTGGTGCCGTTGGTGGTGGTGGTGGTATTGTCTGCGTCGACGACTGGAACGATGGCGGGAACGTTGGTCATTTCGACGTCTTCGTCGTCTTGTTTTCTTGGTTCCTTGGATTTTTTCTTTTTCTTTTCCTTCTTTTCTTTTTTGTCTTTGGATTTCTTCTCTTTCTTTTCTTTTTTGGATTTCTTCTCCTTCTTGTCCTTCTTCTCCTTCTTGGTTTTCTTTGTTTTTTCGGTAGTGGTGGTGGTGTCTTGTTGGGTGGCGGTGGTGGTCGTGGTGGTTTTTTTTGACGCTTTCTTGGCGGCTTTTCTCTCTTTTCGAAGAGCGTGTTGTTTCCTTAGTTCTTCCTTCTCAGGCGCAGTCATGTCATTGTATCTGACACTTTTGGTGGACATTGGGGGACCAGCTCTTCGGATTAGGATGTCGTGTTAGGATGTCGTGTAGGATGTCGTGTCAACCAACAATTTAATTGGGGGCTTATGTGTCCTCTGTGTCCTCAATCACCATCGACCATCGCAAAGATTTCCCAATATTCATACGAGCGCGCACGATAGATTATCATGTTGACCGGCGCGGCCTCCAAACAATCGCAATCGTCAACCGATCAGCTGGCCAACAAAGCATTGCGGGCCATGGATTACTTAAAACACGACCGCAAAAGATTTTTACTTCTTTCGTTGAATAAATTTTCCTTGCCGGACACTTTGGATTTGTGTATCGAAAACGTCAAGGAAATCACTCAAGACGAAGACATTTGGAAGGCCAACATGAACAAAGAGGAGGGCAAACGACCGCAGCAACAGCAGCAACATCAAAAGGACCGCACCCAATTTGGCACCACGTTACGGGAATACATTGCCGTGGCAACGTCGGAACACATGGCTCAAGAAATGGAGGACGAGAAATTAGTGACGGCGACCCAACAACTGTTGGTCAACGCGTACGGCCAAGAGTACCGTACGGCCCGTCCTCCACTGGACGGCAAAAGCATCGAGGGCCGTGTGTTGTACCTGACCAATTGTTTGTGGCGGTATTTGCCCCTGCGAAAAATGACCACCTACCACTTGCACGCTTTGTTGAAAGTGATGAAACAAAACGAACGGGGTGGGGAAAAAGGGGGTGAAAACGGTGAAAGCACCCCCCAATCCATTGCGACGCAGCGTGAGATCTTTCCAGAATTGGTGCAAGCGCTGGGTTTGATCGTTCGCGACATCGAGTACGACGGCAACGATTTGGAGCACTGTTCGGTCGTGTTGCAAATCTTGGCCGCCATGCCCGAATACGGCCATGGCGAAACCGCTCCGAAAGCCACCGTGGACATCAGTTTGGAAGCGATCACGGCCTTTGCGCAAGTGCCCCGAGTGGTGGAGCACACGCACGACCTGATGTCCAAGGCCGCCGAACTGGCGATGCTTCTGGAGCACGGCAACGCCGAGTCGGTCGCGTTTGGGACGGGTGGGAACGGGCAGGACGAAGATCGAGAAGAGACCGAACGATTGGCGTTTGAACGAATGCGGGCGTTGGAGGAGGACGGGGCGGCCGCCTGCGCGACTCTTCTTCGCCAACACCTGCGCAGCGCAATGTCCGACGGTACCGGCACCACCATGGCCTCTCCCTTGGCCGCCTCCTCGGCGGCCCCGTTGGAAAGTTTCACGGACCAAGACATTGGTGCCCGCACGAGTGCCCTGATGTGTTTGTTGTCCAAAATGAGCCACGACACGGAACTCATGTGTTCCACGTCCCCCATCATTTTTGAAACGATTTTGCGGGCCATGCAGTTCCACGACGGCGAGGTCGACCTGCTGTCTCCGGCGGACGTCAGTGCGTTGTCGGTGATCTTGGCTTCTCTTCCGAAAGAAAGCGACGCGTACCATTTGGGGAGTGAATTGTTAAACAGTCGTTTGAATCATTTGTCCTCGTAAGTGAAATACAATGAAGCACACATATGAAGCACATATGAAGCACACAAACGAAGCACACACTGAAGACAATAATGAACACAATAAAGAAAAGACGTTCTCTGATCGCCTCCACCCCCACTTTTCTTTTTCTCTCTCTCTCTTTCCCGCTCTTTCCCTCTCTTTCCTCAGCTCGTCGAAAGACGACAAACGAATGGTGATTCAATCTTTGTTGGACGACATTTCCAACCACCACCACAACAATGCCTGCATCGCTCTGGCGTCCCTGTTGGAAAGCGGGTAAGTTTCCAAGTGTACAAGTGTACAAGTGTACAAGTGTACAAGTGTACAAGTGTACAAGTGTACAAGTGTACAAGTGTACAAGTGTACA
>Ga0115007_10002722_pt1 | contig 10811 bp, 7 predicted proteins | sample ArcOceMetagenome_2_FD_87166 | JGI IMG/M metagenome (GOLD analysis project Ga0115007, IMG submission 87166) | Marine eukaryotic phytoplankton communities from Arctic Ocean - Arctic Ocean ARC135M Metagenome | ecosystem: Environmental > Aquatic > Marine > Oceanic | place: Arctic Ocean | collected...
GGAGGGAAACGCTCCGTCGTTTCCACGCGCTTGCGGGGCACGCTGGACTGGTGGCGTGGTTGGTTAGATCGGTATTGCTGTCTGCGCTCTAATCGCGGGATGAACCCGCTCGCTACGAGGGGCCGGAGGTAGCGACTGGGTTTACCCCAGGGCCGCGTGCCACTAGCGCGCAGTCGGGAAACCCGCGCGTTCGGGGTAGTTCTCAATAAACTGAAGGAAAATATCTTTGGCCACTGGACCTGCGGTGGAGCCGCCGTGGTAGGTGTGGCTTTCGCGGGTGCCTTCGACCATGACGGCGACGGCGATTTGTGGATTATCCACTGGAGCGAAGCCGATGAACCAGGCGAGGTTCATTTCTTGACCGTGAGCGCGGAAGTCGGCGGTGCCAGTTTTGCCGGCAATGCGGAAGTTGTCGATTTGCACCAAGCGACCGGTGCCGTCGGGGCCGACGACTTGCTCCATCCCTTCCCAGAGTAGGCGTGTTTGTTCGGCCGTCAGACCGAGCGATTCGCCGCCATGCTTGACCTGCATGGCGTCTTCGCGCGAGAGGGCTTTGAGGGTTGGCTTGGTGCGCGTCTCGCCGCGTGCGATGGAGGCAATGACTGTGGCCATTTGCAATGGGGTCTGCAGTAGAAAGCCTTGACCGATGGCGGTGTTGGCGGTGTCGCCAGGCACCCAGCCGCCGAGGTCTTTTCCCTTTTTCCATGCCTTGGAAGGGACGACGAGGTGCCGCGTTTCAAACGGCACTTCGATGCCGGTTTTTTGGTCGAGGCCGAAGCGTTTGGCTTCGGCGCTGAGCAGATCGATGCCCATCTCCAAGCCTTCGACGTAATAAAATACATTGCAGCTGCCTTCAATGGCCGCGGGCAGATCAGTTTCGCCATGACCGTAGCGCGAGTGGCAGCGGAACACGCGGTTGCCGACTCGGTGCATTCCTTGGCAATCGTGCGAGGTGTCGGCGTCGATCATGCCGTTACGCATACCGGCGATGGTGGTGATGAGCTTAAAGGTCGATCCGGGCGGGTATGAGAGCTGCACCGCGCGGTTGAGCCATGCGCCGCGTTCGTTAATCGCGTCGAAGGTTTTGCGCGGGATGAAAGGGCTCAGGTTGTTGAGATCGTAGGTCGGATGGCTGACTAGGGCGAGTACTTCGCCACTGTGAATGTCGAGCGCGATGGCCGCACCGGTGCGTTCGCCGAGTGCAGTTTCGGCGGTCAACTGTAGATCGATGTCGATGCTGGTGATGAGATTATCGCCTTGTTTGGGCGCGATCATATCGAGCCGTGTATCTTGAAAACCGAGCGGATCGACGCGCCATAGCTCCATCCCTGTGCTGCCGGAGAGCAGGTCGTTAAAAGAGTGCTCGAGGCCGGTTTTACCGAGTTTGGTTTTAAAGGTGAAGGTCTTGATGCCATCGTCGGGGAACTCGTTCGAGTCGGGCAGGGCGTTTTGCACGTAGCCGAGCAGATGAGCCGCGGCGCTGCCGTAGGGGTAGAAGCGAGCGGTACCGGTGTGGATTTGAATCGGCGAGTTGACGGGGAGTTGTTCGATGAGTCGGGCGTATTGGTCGGGAGTGAGATCTTCGACCAGCGGCAGCGGCAGTAGGAGTTGCTCGTTGAAGTGACGAATCAGCGTCCTTTCGGACATGGAATCACCTCTGCCCGAGATGGCATTGATCTTGGCGACGTAGCGGTTGACGACGTTGAGGCGCGCGGTCCATGCGCAATCACTGTAATTCGGCGTGGGAGGGTCGCGTGGGCGCTCGTCCTCGGGCGTTTTTTGGTATGCATCTGTTATGCGCACCCGTTCGGCGCGGATGATCTTCGAGTATTCTTGACGAAAATCGAGGCGCAGGTCGTCGAGGTAGGCTACGGCTGAGTAATGCGGGCGGTTGCCGACCAGTAGATTGGCGTTGCGATCATAAATATCGCCGCGCGGGCCGGGGGTAAGGACGCGTCGCTCAGTTTGGCGTTTTTCAATTTCTTGGTACTTGCGAATGTCTATCAACTGGCTCGAGCCGAGCCCACCGATTAATACGGCACTGGCTCCTAGGACGATCCATAAAAAAAACAGAATGCGCGGATTTTCTCCTCTATGCACATCGTATTGACTCATAGCATCGGGAATTCGTCAGGCTCAGTGTCGACATGGCAGAGCTCGAACAGCAGTCGCTGAAGATTAAAAAACCAGGGAGCGATGATGAGTAGGGCTGCGTGGGAAAATAGCAGCGTGATCACTAGCTGCAGCCAGAAGGCGGGCACGCTGATATGTTGAAGTCCTTCGCTGACTGCGAGCAGTATAAGGCAGGCAAAGTTTGCGATGTGCGCGAGTAAGATCGGGTGGTAGTTGTGCTCTGTGCGGAAGCGTATCCTGGCCATTGCGATGGGCGTGCCCATGATTAGGAAGCCGCAAGTAAAGAGGCCGAAGGCTGCAGGTAGGGCCGCATCGACCCAGAGTCCAGTGAGCAAGGTGCAAATAAAGAAAGAGCGGTGATTTAGGTACAGTGCGGGCAGCACTAACATGGGCCCCAAGAGCACTAAATACAGCGATAGCGCAGACAAGCTGGAGTTAACCAACAGGCAAAGGAAGAGCAGTAGTGCATTCGTCGCAAATAAAATGATAGCGCGTGGGTCAAGGAACATCGCGGTCGTAATTAAGAGGGTTCAAGGGGATGAGCACTGAGACTTCTTGCAGGCTTAGTAACCGTTTGTCTAATCGCACGGTGCCGGCTTGGAAGATGCCAGTACTGCCTGGTTCGAGCCAACTGACGCTGCCAATCATGAGTCCCGGCGGAAAGGTGCCGCCCAAGCGTGTTGAGACGAGTCGGAGCGGGTTTTGTGTGTTGGCGACTAGATCTTGTGGCGCATCGCGCACTTCACCAATGGGCCCGCCGAAGCCGCTTTGCGGCACGCCTTGGTAGACTACGGGGCGTGTGTCACCTTCGAAGCTGGCGGCCATGCGAAAATTTGGGCTGCTGATTAGCTCGACGCGACTGGTGAAGGCATTGACTTCGACTATTCGGCCGACGACGCCACCGGCGAAAATCACCGCTGCACCTTCGGTGATGCCATAGTCCTTGCCCTTGCGGATGATAAGCTGTTGCCACCATGCGTTGAGGTCACGGCGGATCACGCGCGCGACTTGATAGCGGAATTCGCGCCGACTCGGCATGTGGAGGATTGATTCGAGGCGCATGACTTCGGTTTCAAGGGACTTGTTGCGCTGGTCTAGCAGTTGATAAAAAGCTTTTTGCCGGGCGAGTTCTTGGCCTGCTTCGATTAGCTCGATTTTTGAATGGCTACGTCGTGCCCAAAAGCTTTCGAGGTCATCCAAATAGGAGGATACTATCCAAGCGGGTGCTTGAAATTCGGTAAAGCTGAGCTTCACAAATGGCAGGAACGACTTGGACAGGGTCGGCACGATCCACCAAGCAATTAGAAAGGCGCCTAAGGCGACGATCGGCTTGAACTTATCGAGGCGGAATTTCGCCACGTGCAGCGCTTATTTCGGGTTCCCAGTGAGGTCTTTCAATAGAAAGGCCAATTCCTCCAGCACCAAACCTGTGCCGTTTGCGACCGCACTGAGTGGATCTTCTGCAACAATAACCGGCAGGCCTGTCGCATCGCTCAGCAACTGGTCTAGGCCACGAATCATTGCACCTCCACCGGCGAGGACGAATCCACGGTCGATGAGGTCTGCAGAAAGTTCCGGCGGGCAGCGCTCCAGCGCGCTACGAACCATATCGACAATCGATGTCATGGTATCCGCGAGGGCGTCTCGAATTTCGATGGATGAAATGGTGATGGTTTTGGGCAAGCCGGCGACGGAATCGCGACCGCGCACTTCCATGGACAATTCTTCTTCGGGTGGGAAGGCTGAACCGACTCGGATCTTGATCTCTTCGGCAGTGCGCTCACCAATCATCAAATTGTAGGCGCGCTTCATATAGTTGACGATCGCGTTATCGATCTCATCGCCACCGACGCGAATACTTTTGGTATAGACAACACCTGCGAGGGATATGATCGCCACCTCGGTAGTGCCACCGCCGATGTCGACGATCATGTTCGCTGCGGGTTCGTCAATCGGCAAACCCACGCCAATCGCAGCGGCCATCGGCTCGGCGAGTAGGACGACGTCGCGCGCGCCGGCACGAATCGCAGAGTCTTTAACGGCGCGACGCTCCACTTCAGTAATTCCCGAGGGAACAGCGACGACGATGCGCGGTGCGACAAAAGTTCTAGTTCGGTTTACCTTCTTAATGAAATACCGAAGCATGGCTTCAGTGATTTCGAAATCGGCGATTACGCCGTCCTTCATCGGGCGGATGGCGGTGATGTTGCCGGGCGTGCGTCCGAGCATTTTTTTCGCGTCCGAGCCGACCGCACAGACCTTCTTGGTCGAGGTGTAGATCGCGACTACACTAGGCTCGCGCAGGACGATGCCCTTGTCTTTTGCAAACACGAGTGTGTTTGCGGTGCCTAGATCGATTCCGATGTCGTTTGAGAGGAAGCCGAACACGTGTTTAAGATTTTTAAGTGCAATGACCTCCGAGTGCAGAAGTCTACGAAGTTTTTCACGCGGAAGGTTCTCAATGTCAAATAATTACCATCTTATATAGCTGCAGTCACGCTGTTTTACCTCAGTGAGCCGAATGCCGTGGCGGTGTTTGAGCGTAAACAGGGTGAGGTCGTCGGGTCAAGTTGCGCGATCTAAGCAGCGCTGCCTGCTTCGAGCATGATTTTATGCGGGCATCCTAGATATCTGGGGCTGAGCGGCGATACATTCTGCTAGTTGCCAGTCTGTTTTCGATCTGGCCTATGTTATGCTGGCTCTAGCTCGTGCGAGTAGCGCCTAAACAAAAAACGAAATCTGTGAAGAACCCCGAATCTTCTTGCGATACCTAAGCTTCAGAAGGCATATTTAATTATATCTATGGACACATATATTGACTATTTAAAAGAGATCGACGAACGAATCGGTCAGGGATTACACCCGCTACCAATTGATGGTGAGGCATTGTTAGCCGAAATAATTGAGCAAATAAAAGATTCTGCTAACGAACATCGCAAGGACTCGCTTAACTTCTTTATTTACAACACCTTGCCGGGCACCACGAGTGCTGCCGGGGTCAAAGCTGCGTTTTTGAAGGAGATCATTGTTGGTCAGTCGGTGGTCGAGGAGATTACACCCGCCTTTGCTTTTGAACTGTTGTCTCACATGAAAGGCGGCCCCTCGATTGAGGTGCTGCTTGATCTCGCTTTTGGGGATGATGCTGCGATCGCGAGCGCTGCCGCAGACGTCCTAAAGACCCAAGTATTCCTGTATGAGGCGGATACAGATCGTATCGAGGCAGCTTACCGGGCCGGGGATGTAATCGCTAAAGACATTCTCGAGAGCTATGCCCATGCCGAGTTTTTTACTAAGCTTCCAGAGGTCGTCGAAGAAATCGAGGTGGTGACCTTCATCGCAGGAGAGGGTGATATCTCTACTGATTTACTGTCTCCCGGCAATCAAGCGCACTCCCGGGCTGACCGAGAGCTGCATGGTAAGTGCATGATCTCTGAGGCGGCACAAGCGGAGATCCAAGAACTGCAGCGGGCGCATCCCGGCAAGAGTGTGATGTTAATTGCCGAAAAGGGCACTATGGGCGTGGGTTCCTCTCGCATGTCAGGGGTTAACAATGTGGCTCTCTGGACTGGCAAGCAAGCCAGTCCCTACGTGCCATTCGTCAACCTTGCTCCGATTATTGCTGGGACCAATGGCATCTCGCCAATCTTTTTGACGACTGTCAGTGTGACGGGCGGCATCGGCATCGACCTGAAGAATTGGGTGAAGCAGTTAGATGCGGACGGTCGCCCAGTCTTGAACGAGAGTGGCGATCCTGTACTTGAGCAGGTGTACTCGGTCGCGACCGGCACTGTGCTGACGATTAACACCAAGACGAAGAAATTGTATAACGGCGATAAGGAGCTGGTGGATATTTCATCGGCCTTAACGCCTCAAAAAGTCGAATTCATTAAGGCCCGTGGCACCTATGCCATTGTGTTTGGCAAAAAGCTGCAGAGCTTCGCTGCCCAAACGCTCGGCGTCGACTTAGAGCCGGTCTTTGCGCCTTCTAAGGAGATTTCGCATACAGGGCAAGGGCTTACGGCGGTTGAGAAGATCTTCAATGAAAATGCGGTTGGCGTGACGCCAGGAGTCGTGTTGCACGCTGGGTCTGATGTCCGAGTAAAGGCGAATATTGTCGGATCTCAGGACACCACTGGGCTGATGACTTCTCAGGAATTAGAGGCGATGGCCGCAACCGTCATCTCTCCCACGGTGGATGGCGCTTACCAATCCGGCTGTCACACCGCTTCTGTATGGGATAAAAAAGCACAGGCTAACATTCCTCGACTCATGCAGTTCATGCATAAGTTCGGACTCATCACCGCGCGTGACCCGAAGGGTGTCTACCGCGCCATGACGGACGTGATTCATAAGGTTTTGAATGATCTGACTGTAGATGAATGGGCGGTCATTATTGGTGGTGATTCACATACCCGTATGTCCAAAGGCGTCGCGTTCGGCGCGGACTCTGGCACGGTCGCCCTCGCGCTCGCGACGGGTGAAGCAGCGATGCCCATTCCTGAATCGGTCAAAGTCACCTTCAAGGGCGATCTAAAGGGCCACATGGATTTCCGCGACGTAGTGCATGCGACGCAGACTCAAATGCTCAAGAAATTTGGAGACAATGTATTCCAAGGCCGAGTGATTGAAGTTCACTTGGGCACACTGCCCGCCGACCAAGCGTTCACCTTTACCGACTGGACCGCGGAAATGAAGGCGAAGGCATCGATCTGTATTTCTCAAGATGAGACGCTAATTGAATCTCTGGAGATCGCGAAGGGCCGTATCCAGATCATGATCCAAAAGGGCATGGATAACGATGGGCAGGTACTTCAAGGTTTGATCAACATCGCGAATAAGCGCATCGCAGAAATCCGTTCAGGCGAAAAGCCCGCGCTGATGCCGGATGCAAATGCCAAGTATTCTGCCGAGTTTGTCGTCGATCTAGACGAAATTGTCGAGCCGATGATCGCGGATCCGGATGTGAACAACGATGACGTCTCCAAGCGCTATACGCACGATGCGATTCGCGAACTCTCTTACTACAAGGGTGAGAAGGTCGTGGATCTTGGTTTTGTCGGTTCCTGCATGGTTCACAAGGGTGATCTTAAGATCGTTTCGCAGATGCTTAAAAATCTGGAAGCGCAACAAGGTAAAGTGGAGTTCCATGCACCGCTCGTTGTGGCCGCGCCTACCTATAACATCATTGATGAACTCAAGGCCGAAGGTGATTGGGAGATGTTGCGGAAATATTCTGGTTTCGAATTCGACGATGATGCTCCGAAAGGCGCGGCACGCACTGAATACGAGAATATGATGTATCTTGAGCGTCCAGGTTGCAACCTATGCATGGGTAACCAAGAAAAAGCTGCCAAGGGTGATACTGTGATGGCCACCTCGACACGCCTGTTTCAGGGCCGAGTCGTGGAAGATTCCGATCGTAAGAAAGGCGAGTCCTTACTCGCTTCGACACCGGTGGTGGTCCTCTCTGCGATCCTTGGTAGGACTCCCAACCTGGATGAATACAAAGCAGCGGTCGCAGGCATCAATTTGACAAAGTTTGCGCCACCGACAGGCGTCTTGAGCCGATAGTCATTTGCGCGCCGTAAGTTTGAGTAAAAAGCTCAGGGATATCGTTTCCCTGAGCTTTTTTTTGGCATATTTTCGGCTTTGGTTCTCAGCACCTGCTATGGCATTTCGGTACTGTTAGCACATTATGTATTCGATGCAGGGAAAACGCGGACGACACGGAGGTCATCCCTCCCTAGTTGTCTCATGCGTTATTGGCAGGGGCGCGCTCCGCCTCGTCCGCAGCAGGGCGAAAACGAGCAGTGCCAAAAGGCTCACTGTCGTAGCAACACTCCTGGGCTTTGCCTCTGCCAAGCTTATAAGCCCCTAGCTGGCGCCGGCAAATAAAGCGACCGAGGTGCCTCTTCTACTGCTCTACTCAAGTCCCCTTAAACACTCGAAACGATCGCTTGAGTTCGTGCCATTTCGACTGCCCCTGCGGCTGTTCGGAGCTCAGCTATGTTTGATCGTAATCAAGGTGAGGTCGTCGGGTTGGCCTTCGTCGCCAGAAAAACGGTGCACACTGTTCATTAGCTGATTGAGGATCGATTGGGCACTGCCATTGCCGTGTGTTCTAAGCGCGTTCATCAGCCGTTCCCCAGAGTATTCCTCACCGCTGGAATTGACGCTTTCGGTCATGCCATCGGTGTAGAGAATCAGTGCGTCGTCCTTGCTGAACGGCACGGTTTTGTCCTTGATCGTGAGGTCGAAGATTTCGGGTGGCACCATGCCGAGAGCCATACCTGATGACTGGATTGATTCGACGCTGCAAGTGCCATCGCTGGCGCGGTGGTATAAGAATGGGAGCTCGTGGCCTGCGCGTGCGAAGGTGATCTCCTGCTTCGCTTGATCGATGATTGCGTAGATGATGGTAATAAACATATCGCGGCGCATGGTGCTTTGCATTTGTGCGTTGATAGCGCTGAGGACCTTGGCGGGGGAGTCAAATTGTCGCGAGATATGGCGCAGGTTGGTCTGGCTAATTGCCATCAAGATGGAAGCAGAGATGCCTTTGCCGGAAACATCGGCGATGGCGACGCCGATTCGATTGTCATCCATGGCGAACACATCGTAAAGGTCGCCACCGATCTTTTGCGCTGCGGTATAGTGCGCAGCAAATTCAATATTAGGGCTGGAGGGGAACTGGCTTGGTAGCAGCAGGCTCTGGATGTTACTGGCGAGTTCGATATCCAGATCGAGTTTGTTCTTCTCGATTTGGAGTTGCATGGCATCGCTGTTATGCACCGCGAGACCAACTTGTTCGGCGAGCGATTCGACTAGCGAAAAGTCGGTATCGGTAAAGGCGAGCTCGTCGGCGGGGTTGGCAACGGCGAGCACCGCTATGAGGCGGTCTTGGAAGAGCACGGGGGCGACGATGATAGAGCGGACTTTGAGCGCGGAATCGTTGTGCTGGATGACACGCGGGTCGTTGCTTGCATCGGCGATGAGTTGCGCACGTTTAGACTTGGCGACTTGGCCGATCAAGCCTTCGCCCATTTTAAATGTCTCGGATTTGAGGATGGTCTCGAGGAATTGTGTGCGGGTGGCAAGTTTGGCGCTGAGACCTTCCGGCAGTTTGCGCTGTGGCGGGAACAGGCCTTCGACGGCGATGCCCTTGAGCGTGCCGTCGTCGCGCTTTTCGAAGATGCATGCACTCATCGCGCCGGTGCTGAGAATCGCGGCATGGATGATGCGTTGAAACATGGCGGCACGGTCGCTGCCTTCGGCGACTGCCTCGACCATGTTGTGCATGAACTCAACGACAATTTGCTTCTCCTGTTGCAGGAGTTGCTTCTCGTCTTCGATGATTTTAACGTGGCTACGCTTACCAGTGTAGAGTAGCCACATGCCGAATAGTCCGGCTAAAGCTCCAAAGAAAAATGACATAAAGGTTCAGGTTATTTTGCGGAAGCTGGTATTAGTTTCCGCTCACTCCTAGTCTTGTTTTTCAACTTGATTTTTCAGGAAGGCAATGACGTCTTGAAATTTTGCCGCATTCTCGGCGTCGGCCTTGACCAAATTCTCGTGCGCGCTGAGCACGTTTTTGGCTGCGCAGACTTCCATATTTTTAAGAGCCGAAAAATCGGCTGTAGCAACGGAGCTGCCCGGAAGGTCCTCGCCGATGGTGAGGAGATTTTGCAAGCCGAGGTTGCAGACGAGCTGGTGGTTGCGCTCACCTAGTTTACAAATGATCAATACGCCAGGAGGTGTTTGCTTGCGCAACTCCAGCGCCGTCCCTGCTAGGATGCCGAGGAAAGTGCTGTCCATCCCTTTGCAATTCTCGAAGTCGAGCATGATGCGTGCCTTGCCTGCGCTAACCATCTTTGCGATGAACTCTCGAAACGTGTTGCAGTTTAGATAGTTCGCTTTCCCGTGAATCCGAACCACAACGGGATCAGAGTAGGCACTGACTAAAAAAGTAGGCGTTAGAGGCTCACTCATGCGTTGGAGTTTTGCGGCAAATGATAGTCTTAGGATTCGGAGAGGTTATCGCGAAGGAATTATTAGAGAATGCCAGCGTAGTGGTAGCTACTCGACATCAATAGCAGTACTAATTCGCACCGTGAGGTCAACCGTTTGTGTCGAGCTATCGGTTTTTTGATTTCCAGCGGAAGGCTTAGCCTTTAAGTACTGCTTTGATTGCATCAAAATTTGGTAGATCGTGCGGATCTTCAGCAGATTCGCTATAGAGGATCACGCCGTCTTCATCGATGACGAAAGCAGAACGCTTGGAGACACCTTTGAAGCCGAGAAGGTCTGCATACAATACATCGTAAGCGGCAGAAACGTCTTTGTTGAAATCACTGAGGAGTGGGAATTTTAGGCCATCGACCTGTGCCATTTGTTCTTGGGCAAACGGGCTGTCGACCGAAATGCCGTAAACGGCTGCGTTTAGGTCGGAGTAAGACGCGAGGCTGTTGCTAACGTCGCACATTTCCTGCATACACACGCTGGTGAATGCGAGCGGGAAGAACAGCAGGACAGTCTTCTGCTTGCCCAGGTTGTCGGCCAGAGAGATATCCTGAAGGCCGTCGGCGTTCTTGGATTTGAGTGTGAATGCGGGTGCTTTGGTTCCGGTTGCTAGTGCCATAATGAGAAGTGAGAAGTGAGAAGTGAGAAGTGAGAAGTGA
>Ga0115007_10002725_pt1 | contig 10810 bp, 9 predicted proteins | sample ArcOceMetagenome_2_FD_87166 | JGI IMG/M metagenome (GOLD analysis project Ga0115007, IMG submission 87166) | Marine eukaryotic phytoplankton communities from Arctic Ocean - Arctic Ocean ARC135M Metagenome | ecosystem: Environmental > Aquatic > Marine > Oceanic | place: Arctic Ocean | collected...
ATAACAGGAATCCTGTTAACCATACCACATTGCAGACAGCCCTGACAGTTGTTGTGAATTGTTGCACACAGGACTATGCCAGACCATGTCCACCAATATGTTAGTGTTTGATGGGCTTGTTCGGTGTTGTTGTTGCATTCAGCTGGTGTGAAAGTAATTTTGTCAATAAGCAAGGAAGATGAATCCAAGACGACTCCCACTTTGTGTCATCTCTCCATTTATTGATAGAGAACAAAGAAGTATGTATGTGGGTATTATTTTAGACTAGAGGGTTGGAATTGTCTTCTATGATTGAAGACAAGTTTGTCAATATTATGATTTATTGTTGGAGCAGTTTATGACGCACGTTTGGGAAATTTGAGTCACGGTGGTTCGGACTTGACTCACTAAATTTGCCGTGCTTATTTTGCATGCTGATGAAATTTTGCTCACGGAAAAATGTGGACTTTTCTGCCTTCTTCTGCATAGCTTCATCACGATGACTTGTTTAATGAAAGAACACATCATCCTTTCGCTTGCTAAACAAACTGGTCATACTTGTACTGTATATATAGCCAATAATATTATCATTACTTCGTGAAGAGCTTGGCGAGAATAACATGTCTACTATTAATCCATCCGATACCAGCGTCCCGTCAAAAATCGCTGCAACTGACGAAACCGACAGCAGCAGAAAAGAGAGCAACAAACAACAGCATGATGACGATAACGATACCAATAAAAGTATCGACGATGACGAAACAAATAGCGGGAGCAAAAAAGTTGCTGAAGGATTGAGCAATAGTAGCAGCAACGATCAGGGTACAAAACAACCACGTGTTCATCAACAAAGACGTTCTATAGCTACATCGGGTTCACTTTTTGTGGCAGGCTTTGCTCATGCGATCAATAAAACTCATATCGAAAAATTATTTTCAAAATTTGGTAGACCAAAAAGGATATCAGATTTTATGACAGGTCAAAAATCTGACGCGAAATTTTGCTTCGTAGAATTGGACTCAACAGAAGCTGCTCAAAAGGCAATAGACTCATTACATATGCGTATGCTACTAAACAAACGTTTAGTCGTTCAACCAGCAACGAATAAAGACGATTCATCGTCATCGACGAGGACTGCTGCTGTTCAAATGAGTCCTGCGAAGGAACGAATTCTTATAGATCAGAAAATTGCTGCACTCAAGAAGAAAATCAAAGAGTCGCAATCCGAAGATTGATTCGTGATAATATATACTGTATGTTGTTAGTTACACACACACACACACACACACACACACACATCTATATTCGACAGATGATATGGGGCTGGACGTCTTACACGCGCAAAAGGAAAATTAAATACCATTACATAATAGAAATAGCTATCATTACAAAAATCAATTGATTCATTCATCGACTTAATTATTGATACTATAATTTAATTGACGAAGCAATCTAGAAACTTTAGTGTTCTAGAGTATTTTATAATGTACCAATAAATTCTCCTTTTCTTTTCTTCGACTAGCCGAAACCATCGAAACTCTACTTTACACAACAAGCATGCTCTCAAAATTATGATATTATCATACCACAGTGTATTGAATAAAATGAAGGGAGCCCCTTGCATCGTTCTTGTTTTATTTTATTGGTATTTATGTTTTATGCAAGATACTGGAATGAATGAAATTGAATCAATAATAAACCGAATTGTGAGTGAGTGTGAAAATTAATTAAAAGAGACAAAATAACATTATTGTTGTGACATTCCAGGCAGACCGAACTTTTATATCGAAAGAAGAAGAAAAAACTACTTACGTTATATACTTGAGTATTGTCGGCGCTTCGTTCAAGGTATTCCCGTTCAATTAAAGCCTCGATACGTTTTTTCACAAGACGAGGGTTGGGACTGAAAAAGTTTAATTGAGCAAGAACTTCCGACAAAAGTTGTTGATGCTGAAGAGTTTTACGTGCTTTCATGATCCGGACGATGGCAGCCTCAATTGCAATCGTTCGATCCTCCTCGACGCGCTTCGTATTCAACTGCCCATCCAACGAGGCCATTGGGATACGAATTTTACGCATGTTGCTAGAGAATTTTTCGTTGGCGGTGAAAGAATCGGTAGTATTGATCTTGTTACTGGCGGGAGTCTTTTTGATCACCTTGTACTTTCCACAAGAAAGAGAATGCATCAATGGTTTCAGAATGTTTTCTTCCACATTTAGCTTTGTTGCTAATTCTGTGAACGTCATAGTTGCGCCACCATTCATAGCATCCAGCGCCACGGCCTGAAGTGTAGCGACCTGAAGATCGTACGACTTCTTACCAAAAATCCCACGAACAGATGCATTCCCTTGAGAAAATACCCATATCAATTTTCTCTTTTGATGCTTTTGATCGTGCCAATCCTTGAAGATGTCCATACATTTGGACATTTGTGGTGTTAGAGCAATTGCGGGACTCTTATAGGTAGGCCAGAATCCTGTCGTTAATACTTGTACACTAAAATCAAGTTTCGTATCAACAGTACGCATTTGATTTCCGAATTCCGATCGTTGTCCAGCACCAACAGCGAGATCTCCAAGCATACCTTCCATCTTGGATGTGAATTGTGTTCCACACTGCATCTTCAGTTTGGCAATCATCGATTTCTCCGCATCATTACTCGTGGATCGTTGACTGAGTAGTCGCTTTGCGAGCTGGTTACGGTAGATTTCAGCGAACATATCCTTGTCGGTCAAATATGAAAATAATTGAACGATTTTTTCTAAATTGGCATCAACCTCCTTTTCGCTGAGTTTTTCACCACCACTTTTGAGGATTCTGTCGCAGAACGTCGACATAAGTTCCGCGTTTGTAAACTGGCCGACATTTTTGTTGACTATTTCGACGAATGCATCCTTCAGTCCCTTTTGAAAGAGCGAGTTCCCACCAAAGTCATCCTTTACAACACCTAAGTATTTTTCATGAAGAGCCATAATCGACTTGACGAACTTCGGATCGTCGTTCTTGTCCTTCTCTCCACTGTCTAGACGGGCTTTGCGACGATTGATGATATCTTCTCCCATCGATGTAATAAAGTTCTGTAATATGTTAGCCATAGGATTAAGACCGTTCTCGAGTCTGCCAAAGAGACGGAACATACGTTGAAGATCTTCAGACTTATCGTTCTGCAATAGGGCCCGGCATCCAGATGATTCCTTTTCCAACAAAACCATTTCAACTCGTTCTAAAATCTCTTCCTCGACAACCTTCAAAATCTTGGCTTCCGAGGACGTATGGAGGTAGTCCTCAACACGCTTACGCTCTGCGTCTAATGCATCTTCAGCCTTGATTAGATAATCTGGAGTAGAATCGTTGATCCAATCTTCACGCTTTCTAGCATAGTATTCTCGTGTAGAAGTAAGTAGAGGTTCTTCTAGATCGGTATTGTATGCGTCTAGGGTACCCATTCCCATACTCTCGTAAAGTTCGACAACACTCTTGACTAGACTTTTGTCGATAATTTTTCCTTCACGTTCTTCGTTGATAAGTCCATGTATTGCCGAGGTTGTATCACCCTTTATTTCGTCGTAGACATTAGTTCGAAAACATCGTAATCCCGCTTCACTTAATGTAGGTAAACTATGATGTTTGACGTAGTACCGATCGAGGTAGGTAAAGAACTTCTTTAGCCATTTGTTCATAATTTGATGATTTTGCCAACGGTGTTTAAGTTCCGATAAAAGAATTGTTCCGCCCTGACTTGTTCTATCACGTAACGCAGGAAGAACGTTGGTAGTAAGGTATCGTTCGATCGTTTCGCCGTGTCGTTGATACAGCTCACGGGACCAATTGTACGGAGAACGTTGTGTGCACATGTCGTAACATGTCCTAAAATAAACGAAACGAAATTAAATGGAGGTTGTCATCAAAGAAGGAATTCAAGTTAGAAGAATGTTGGATAATAGATAAATTAAAATGCTGATATTGATTTGATTGACAGAAAAATGTCACGACCACTAACTAACAACAGCGCCGAATGACAATTATTATTTTAATATTTTATTTCACTCACGTGTAGATCTGAACGTATTCCTTGGGTCCAAAAATGCTACCAGCCCGAAGGTCACCATTCAATAAGTCTTCCAGTCTATCGATGGCCTGTGTAATTATGGTAAAATAAAATAGTAGCAGAAGAATTATACCAAAGCGTGTAAGAAAAGAGAGATGAGAGAAAAGATTTCTTTTTTTCAACTTGTTGTTGTCGTCCGGTCGGGGACATTTTTATTATTTTTGTCGTAGAGAGCTCGTGCGTGGATTAATAGTTTTAGACTAAAAGTTCGAGCTCTAGGAAAATTAAATTCATTTTTTGACACCCAAAAATGATTTCCGGCGGGAGGCTTCAAAATTAATTCTTATTCAATTGAATGATTCATTCGACAATACTTTTTATTCTCCTCTCTCTTTCTCTCTCTTACCTTAGCTTTAATTTCGTCATTCCATCCCTCTTCAAGAGGAATAATTCTCTGGTTATTACCCGCATTTCCTGCCATCTTTAGTCTCGTCGTTCTCTTTCAAATAGATCCTTGGACGACACAATTAAATTATTTTAATTGTGAACAAGGAGCTGTGCGGAAGAAATAATAGAGCCACATTTTATCTTTTGCTTTCGATTTTTTACTGCGTGTAAACAAACCGGATGCGATTTCTCGACTTTAATTGATGGAATATTGAATCGAATGAATCGAATCATATTTATCATTCGTGGAAGTCTATCTGTCTGCATTAAGGATAAAGCTTTCTGCATAACGTAGATCTTTGCGATATGATTGGTTGCCGATCGAATGCGAGAATTTAGAAGGCAGATCCACTCAGAAAATCTTTCGACTTCGTTCTTTTCTTGACATTGTGATGAGGCACAACGAACCGTGTCGAAGTAATGAATCACAAAATACTACTGTCGAAATAAATGCCAATTTTTAATTTGTGTCATTATTTACCAGCTTCTCCTTCAATTACCCTACACAAAACACAGAACTATTCATAATCAAAAAATATACAATATAATCAATTTACAATGAAGCTTTCCAATTTAGGCTTGGCCGCTTTTGCAGCATCTGCAGTCTCTGTTGCCCATTCCTTCGCCCCAACACCGGTATTTTCTCGTCACACACCGACAACTTCGTCATGGTCGTCGTCGTCGTCGTCGTCGTCGAATTCTGCTCTGCACATTTCGTCTTGGGGCAAATCGGATACAGAGGATATGGCAACAACCGCCGACAACCTCAATCCTGATAAAAATATTCAATCCTATATTGAAGAACCTGATGGAATCGATTCACGTGCAAAGTTAGAAGGAACGATTATGGTGTCAGGCTTTGTCAATGAAAAAGAACGAACCGATCAATACGTCTTTGACTTAATAAATCATGAAGATTCTGCATTTGAATTCAAAAAGATTGTTGCATTTGTTAATGATGCCAAGTTCGCTAAGAAACGTCTTTTGAGTCGTTCGGCAAGATACACAGGTTTGTTAGACAAGCTTGATTTTTCAGAGGCGGCATCGGAGGGGGCATTACCTACTATCGATCAACTTGAGGGGATCAATTCATGGTTGGCATCCGTCGAATCGAAAGGCGACATGATTGCACAAATCAAGACTATTGCTGCATTGGCCAAGGATGCATCCTCACTTGACAATATTTCCGTCATGGTCACGAATGCTGCCGGGGACGTTACGTCCGCTGAAGATCGTGTAGCTGCCGTTCAGGCACTAAAAGACACCGGAAAGGAATACACCCTATTAGTGATAGGAAAAATTGAAGATCGTGATGAAGGTAAAATTCCATACAAATTCAGGGCTTTCGATTCCGACAGCGATGAAGATGCATGTTTGCCAGAAGACGCTGTCTTTTCAAGGGAAGAAGCCGTACGAATGGTCACTGAAACCTTACAATTGGATGCGGGTGCGAATAAGGCATTAACATTTTCAGAAGTTACTGATAGCAATACAACCGAAGCAAAGCTTATCAAGGGATTACGTGAGGCAGGATACGCCCGGTGTCAAGAAATCGATCACATGCTTCGCGACGGACCTGAAGTAAGTATTATATCTATGTCTTTATCTTTAATTCGTCTTCTAAAAATCATTATATCGTCGTCATCAATTTATAATGACTAAATTTAATATTTTGTTCTAATCTTACCCCTATGTTGAATTTTATTTTTGTTCCGAAAAAAAAAAAAAATCCCTACCAGAATTATCAAAAGGCTTTGGACGACTTCCGTGAAAAGAACCCCAATTGGGGAGATGGCGTTTACGCAACTGTAAGTAGTTATTTTACCAAAATATAAATTCGACGGGAAGGATTAATATACAGTACAATTGTAAACTCTTGACATGTGATGTATCCACTCACTATAATTTTTTCTTTATCTTTTGGTCATCAAATTGACGCTATTATTCTCGCAAATAACAGGAGGCCTGGTGGGAGGCTCCAGCATTTTTGAAACAAGTCGAAGATGCTAGAAATAATTACAGTCCAGGTGGTGGTCCCCTTGGTGAAGATGATGATGATGAGGAAGAAGAAAAGGACGAACGAACGCTGGCAATCGAAAAGATCGGTACTGAGTGGGCCAAAAGAGAATATTTTTCCCAATCCATGGCTGGAACGGTCGATGAGGAAATGACGGAAGAGGCATTCATCGAATCAGTGTGGGAACGTGCCCTTTTCGAAGGCGATTTGAAATTCCGTCAGTCGGCGGGAGAGGAAGCCGATGTCGAAGCAGAGTTATTAGATTTCAAGGCTCAACAAGAACGTAAGCAACAGACGATGCTGAAACAGGCCAAGAAAGAATTGCAAGAAGTTTTAGATGAAGAAAATCTAGGCAGTGTGTATGAAGAAGGCGACTATGACGACGACGAGGAAGAAGACGACGATGACGACGACGAAGAATAAATGATTCTACAACAACTATCAATGAAATGGCAAAGTTTTAATGCTATTACATTACAGCTCGAGTTTACACTACAATGAATATTTTAATAAATAAAATTGAATGAATATCAATTTAATGTCTTATGTTTGTCGGTTGATAAAAAATTAAAAAAAGCAGCAATTAATTTATATTTCTTCTTCGCATTTCAACTTTTAGTTGGAGTTCCGTCTATATGAAAATTTATAATGAGTCAGGCCCATTCGTCTGTCCCGAAGATATTCCTATCTGAATGCGAAGTATTGTTCCTTGTCATCTTATAATGAACCAACATCTAACTTCTATTTCTTGGACGACAAAAAAATATTATCATATGTCTCTTATATTGCAAAACCATCACTATTCGCACTACGTCCAGGACTACCAATATTCCCATCGTCAATTGAATTTCCCGTAGCCGTATTAATTCCAGTCTCAGGGATAAATTGATTGCTTCTTGTATCTTGTTGCTGCTGTTGCACCCCCTCCTGCGATGCATCATTCTGTACTCCCGCCAACGAGGCAAGTTGGGAAAGATTTGGTTGCTGATCCATCGCTGATAGAGAAATGATAGACTGCTTGTGAGATGATATCATGAACGTTTTCTTTTTCTTTCACGAACGAAACAAAATTCGACAACAACAACAATAACAACAACTGCATATAATAGCACTATCAACTTACGCATAGATCCAGGATATTGCTGGTATGGATTATTTGAAGCTCCGCGTAGCTGACTCATAATCATTGCATGTGAATTTCCAACCAGAGGATTATAGTTGTACTGGTTGTACGGAAATCCCGACATGTCGATCTGTCCAAAATTCGTAGCAGCAGTTCCTGGCAAACTGTTTGTACCGTTCACTCCAAACAAAGCACCATATCCATTACTATTGCTGTTGTTAGCAATATATGGATCCCCAATAATGGTACCACCACCTCCCAGAAGTTGCTGAGGTCCACCACGAACTCCGCGCAAGGCCGATGCGGCCATCATTTCGTCCGTCATGTTCGGATTGCCGTCCATCCCCGGGACGCTACCCAGACCAAGCAGATGGTCGTCGACGCTGGCGTCGTTATCAATCCCAGTATGATGATGCGAGCCGGAGAAATCAAGGTCGCCATCTGGTATGGTTAGTTTTTCCTTTCTCTTCTTGGCTTTCCCCCCTGCTGCATTCGATGATCGGTCCCCATCACCAAATATATTGAGAGCGCTCATAACCTTCTTTCGTCCATCGTTATTCTTTCGCCATTCAAGCATTCTTATCCTGTAGGCGTCCCATCGTACCTTTTCTTCATCCTTGAGGTTTTTACGTATGTCGTCTGGTATCTCCTTCCACATCCCACTTAGGATTTTGCTTATTTCTCCGTTCGAACAATCTGGGTTTTCTCCTTTGACCTTGCCACGGAGCTTATTTGCGTATGATAGATATGCCGACATGGGACGTTTGGGTGCATCTGGATCTTTCTTCCTTTTGGTAGTAACAGCCATGCCTGGTGGAGGTACGTAATTCTTCTTTTCGATATTGTATCGTTCCTTGTCTTTTTGTGCCATTGCTTCGAACCTCTCTCGTTCCGTCGTTCCTAACGCTCTCCATGCCTGCGATACCAACGATGTAATATTTGTAGCCTTGGTGGGTTCTGATTCCCCTCCACTTGCTAATCTTGCCTTGATTTCTTTATGTTTCTCCATGGAGAAAAAGATAAATGAGCTATAATATTATACGAACATCATCAAAGACACAAAATGAACGAATGAATATACGATATACAACATACAACATACAACATAGAGAGAGAGAGAGTAGAATAGTTAGCAATATGATTCCATTATAATATAATTCCGTTACGTAGATACAATAAAAGGTATCGGTGCATTGTGAATGTATTGTATGATTGTCAAGTACGTACCTTTTGAAACGTTTCGGTGCGTCCGGTGGTTTTTTCGTTACATTGTTTCTTCTTTTCTTTCTCGGTTTTTTCTTCTTTTCAGCATCAAAGGTAGTTAAGGGGGTTGACGCCGTTGTCGTTGATGTAGCATTAGCATTCATTGTGAACTTATTATTGTCCAGTATGAGAGGATCGATGGTAGTTGTCTCGAAGTTATCTACTATGCTGCCGCCATCAGTATGATGATTGATCCCCGACATAATATTATTATTTCCTATTTCCTATTATTTTATTCTTTATTTTGCTATTACAGTCGGCGCAGGAAAGTCGATGAGATGATGGGGGAGGAGGTGTACGAAATTGATTCGATTCTCTATTTGGTTTCAATGTTACAGTGTTACAATGTTACAATTCGGAAAATGTATTTGGAATAAGATGAGGGAGGTGATTTGAATGTGAGATGAGAGGATGCGAAACTTCGTACTGTACATACTACTTTACCTGCTTTTACTACTACTGTACAACTTTAAAACTGATTGATGCTCACTTCTATCGAGAAGTGGTAAATAAACATTCATAGCTATGGCGACGATGATGCAGTTAAAATATTTTATTTTCAATTGTTCATGCGTTGGTTCCGGCCGATTCGTACGAAGGAAGGACTATTGTGGCGCGCGACGCAAAAATACCAAGGAATGGGGTTTAACGACGAATATATTTTATTGAATATAAACTTGGTGATTGTTTGTCTCGCGAGATTTTTTTTTCTTTGTTGTAATTCAAGGGAAGTTTCAAGTTTCAATTTGACAAAATAATAGAACATACATAATACTGTACTAGTAATAGTACACATACACACAATAACTATCGAAATCAAATAAATTTATCGACAACAATCATAGTCGAAGAAAGACGAAGTAAACGAACAGAGGTCGACAGGACGTGAATATTGAATATGATGAGCAGCGTAACGTCAAACATAATAATTTGGTGGATCGAAAATCGCAACCTAAAAGAAATAAAATCGCAACTCACAAGGGAACAGCAGGGGTTATTAAATTTTGATGAGATTGTCGCACTTTGGTGTTTCATCCTCGTTGTTTCGTATGGATTTTTCAGATTTCGGAATTGGAAAATAAGTAGAAGTAGGATTAGGACAACAATAACGACAACGAGCATCAATGATGATGATACAGATGATGATATTCAATACGGATTCTCTCCTATACATTGGTTGATTGTATCCATTGCGATCATGGGACTTGCTAATTTTTTATTTTCGGTCAGACTATTACAAGTTATGGGCCATCGTTCATCTACCGGTATAGGAGGTGGTGTGTTAAAGCTTTCTTATGTCAGTGAGTACTATTCAATATTAGTAGTCTGTCTTCGCGACACGTCGTACATGATACGACAAAAAAATATCATACAATGTATATAATCCTCTGCTGATAGTTTTATATATCATGCATGTTGTTTTGTGTACTGTTTTCTTAACTTTTTTATTATATTTCATGTTTGTTGCGTGTATCTGCTATTTTGCATCTTGCATTTTGCGTTTTATTTCAAGACATGTTTCTTGCTTGTCTTCGTCATCCTTGTACTTTAAGTTTGGGCGTACTAGCTCCTAAGGTTGCATTCGGATCTGATCGATATTACTATTTCCCTTCCAATGACTTCACTATTTGAGGAGAAAGTATTAAAAGTACTGCGATGTGCCTAGCTGCACTTTCATGCGCTCAAGTTGTTGTACGATTAACAGATAACTTAATGATACTTTTCAGGTACGAAAGTGTAAAAGAATCGGTAGATTTCTTCGAGTATGTATTGGATGCAATTTTCCTTGTCTGGATGACCAATACACTGTATAAGACAACCATTGAAATCAGCCGTGACGGTTATCACGGTCATAGTGGTGGTGGTCTTATTGGTCAAAATCGATGGCTAGCGTGGTGGAAATCACCGACCCTACTTTTCTTTTGGATATTG
>Ga0115007_10002729_pt1 | contig 10799 bp, 9 predicted proteins | sample ArcOceMetagenome_2_FD_87166 | JGI IMG/M metagenome (GOLD analysis project Ga0115007, IMG submission 87166) | Marine eukaryotic phytoplankton communities from Arctic Ocean - Arctic Ocean ARC135M Metagenome | ecosystem: Environmental > Aquatic > Marine > Oceanic | place: Arctic Ocean | collected...
ACTGGGTATGGCCGAGACCGCCGAAACCAATCGCTTACAAACCTTATATATGGATGCTCAGCGTCTAATAAGAGGCAGGCGCGGGGAAATTGAAGCGTCCGTCACCGAAACGGTACTCGCCAGCTTTGCTGCGCTAGATCCCAATGCCACCAACAATACCAGCGGCGTTCGCGAAACCAGCACCAGAGACACCCCCTACAATCACTTTGAACTCCTCGGTAATGAAGATCTCGAAGTGATGATAGCCCTGGATAATGGCACCACCGAGGCGTTAGAAACCTTCAAAAAGCCTCTGTATATGCTCCATCGACGCTTCGATACCCTGTCTGACGGCGCTGCAATTAAGCTGATGCCCATGTCCCCAGATTCAGTGATGGAAGCCTTTGCCGATGGCGTATCCGACGGCATGATTGCCGTGGAAGTGCAGGTGGTGCTGATTAACCTGTTTAACCAGGCCTGTTTTGGCCGTGACTATGGCGAGCTATTAACCCAGGCCAATGAGTTTTTAGAAGAATCCGGTATGTTTCCCGCGTCTGATCCTGCTGATATCGATGTCAGTGCACCCGATCAATCTATGGCAAAGCCTCAAATAGCACTAGAAGCAAAAGCCACTGACCAGCCCGTTACCTCAGAAGGGGATATTGAACAGAGACTGCAAGAGCTGGTTAATACGCTTAGCTTAGCTGTAACCCCTGCTATTAACTCAGATGGCAGCTCAGAAGCCAGCCCCGATATAAACCCCAATGATCGCGCCTACAGCCCGCCAGTATTTTCCGCCCCTCCAGTTGAGCCACCGACCAGCAGAATCCAAACCGAGTTGCTGGCCAGAATTTCTACGATCCTCGAAAGTACAGGTCAGCGCCTAGCCGGCACCGATGCAGTGTATCTGGGCAGACCTCAGGTGGTTGCTGAGATCGACAAACATATCAGTCAGCTGCAGCAGAGTTACGAAAAGGGTCAGTCAGAGCATCTGGTCTGTGGTCAGATGACACGCCAGCTTGAACAGACCATTAACGCTGCCCATCCCTCGGGTAAACATGGGTTACATCGCAACGATGCGAGCGTATTTCAGGTGGTGGGCAATGCCTTTTCGAGATTTGGTGAAGGCAATGGCATTGCTCCAGACGCTCAGCAGGCCATTAGTCGCTGTGAATTACCGCTATTAAAGCTGGCACTCAATAAACCCAGTATTTTGGAACAGGAAAACCATCCTATTCGGCGTCTGTTTAACGAGATGGCCAACTATGCCATTGGTCTTGAGCAGGGCAATTGCTCGGGCAATAAGATTTATCAGCAGATTCTGAAACTCTCGGAAACCATGCTCAGTGATGGGTTTGGCGAACAGCAGATTCCCCAGATGTTGACCGGATTTATGGCGGCAGTTGACGCCGATCGCCGAGTGACTCGCCTGCAAGAGAAGCGACAGCTCGAAGAAATAGCCGCCCAAGAAAAAGTTAACTGGGCCCACACCCGTGTTGATCGAGAAATTAGCGATAGACTAGTAGGCCAGGAATTACCCGTGGCGATTCTAAATTTTGCCGAGCAGCATTGGTGCAAGGTATTGCATATTGCCCACCTGCGCTCAGGGGAAAGCAGTATTGAATGGCAGCAGGGTTTAGAAATATTAGATCGGCTGTTGGAGGTCATAGGCTTTGAGGCCTCAACTCGAAGTAAAACCGCCGTGGCCAAGGTGCTCAATGACATTAGATTACGACTAGAGCATATTTCCATCGACGCCCTGCAGCTGGCCGATCAAATGGAACGCCTACAATTTATATTGACCCCAGCCCGACCGGCTAATGTTACCGATATTGCTATTAAGGCTAAGGCTACGGTAAAGAACAGAAGCAAAGCAGCGATCAAGACTGAGGGGGAAGAGCCTGCAGAAGATCAGCTGGCCGACCAGATTAAGCGCATTATGATCTCCAGATTAGAGACAGAAATGCCCGGAGAAAATATTGCCGACACCATTACTAGAGTCGAATCATTAGATGATCAAGCGCAACAACGTCTCAGTGAAGTACAAAAGGGTTGTTGGATTGAATTATGCGATGATATAAAGTCCCGTAAACGAGGCAAGCTCGCGGGCATTATTGGGCCGTCCTGGAAATACGTGTTTGTAAATAATAAAGGTAAGCTAGTTGCAGAGCTTAACCGCGCACGCTTGGCACTGGAGATGAAAGAGGGGAAGGTGACTGTACTCGACAACTCCCATCTCTTTGATAAAGCCATCAAAGCGGCGATAGACGACATTAAAGGCTTATCCGTAGCCAGTTAAAGTGGACAGCAAATGAAGATTACCCAGGGTTGGTTGAGTGCAGGTACTAGGCTCGAGTCCCCCAATACAGATAAACGACCCGACAGCGCAGATATTAGCCTGCTGGTTATTCACAATATCAGCTTGCCCCCAGAACAGTTTGGCGGCCCCTATATTGGTCAGCTATTTACCAACTGTTTGAATCCAGCAGATCACCCGTATTTTGCCGAGATATGCGATCTTAAAGTGTCTTCTCATCTGCTTATTGACCGCGACGGCGTTATAATTCAGTTTGTACCCTTTAGCCAAAGGGCCTGGCATGCAGGTGTGTCTGAGTTTGATGGGCGCAGTAACTGCAACGATTTTTCCATTGGCATCGAAATGGAAGGCAGCGACAATACGCCTTACACCGACAGCCAGTATTCCGCCTTGGCAAAGGTCACAGACCTGCTACTCGAGCACTACCCCTTGCTATGTAAAGAGCGTATTACCGGCCACAGCGATATAGCACCAGGCCGCAAGACAGACCCGGGCCCAGCATTTGATTGGCCCCGTTACACAGAGGACCTGCAATGAATTTTTTGATCGTACTCTTAGCCATTATTACCGTCGAAGCTTACGGTGAGCTGTCTTTTATTCAGCGTGATGAATGGGTGCGAAAATGGCATCAGGGTCTTGCCAAACTGAGTTTTTTACAGAGCGCCGCAAAACTAAAAGTCGCTGTGTTTGTTGTGGTTCCGGCCGTGGTTCTGCAGCTAGTATTGCTCGCGATGGCCCAGAGTCATCTGGGATTCTTTGTGTTTTTGTTAGAGCTGCTGGTGCTGTTATATGCACTGGGACGTGGCAATTTAGATACTCAAGTAAGCCTGCTGAGCTCAGACCTAGAGCGCGATGATTTACAGGCCGCCTTTCACGATGCAGCCGTGTTCAATACCGCCCACCGAGAAAGCAATGCCTCGAATAGCTCTGACCTGCGCAGCGAAATCTTTGCCGCCTTACCCTACCGAATTTTTGAACGCAGCTTCGCCGTAGTCTTCCTGTTCTTTTTCCTCGGCGCCCCCGCGGCCCTGTGTTATCGGTTGCTGGCACTCCATGGCGATTTATCTCTAGAGAATGATGTCGATGAAAGCGCCGCTAGCAAAGAAAGCTCTGTAGATGAGTCCGTAGAGACTGTTGTAGAGAAAAGCTCAGACCAGCACTCAGAAACCATCACAGCCCCAAACCCGCACTCAAGTTCAGACCTCAATAGCCCAGCACTCAAATTACTCTGGCTATTAGAATGGATCCCAGTGCGATTACTCGGCTTCACCGTTGGCCTAGTGGGCAGCTTTTCTGACACAGCAACCCATCTACGGGAATTACTGTTCTGCCGCCACACCGCCACAGCTGAACTCTTACGTCGTTGTGTTCAGGGCGCCCTAGGTAAATCTGAACAGGCCGACCCCGAAAGCGAAACGCTCAATAAGGCAGAGATTAACGAGGTAACCTCGCTACTCCGCCGTTCCATGACTGCATGGCTGGTGGGTATCGCGATTTTGGTAATTCTTAGCTAATACTAGAAAGACTTACTCCCTAGCAGGCTCATTCCCATCCCCACTCCAAGGCGCCACTTTAAGCAGTAAAAGCATCCCAGGAATCGCCAGCAGCGTGCACAGATAAAAGAAATTCTCCCAGCCCACGCCCTCAACAATAATACCGGTTGCCGAACTGGCTACCGTACGTGGCACTGCGGTTAGAGCAGTAAACAGCGCAAACTGTGTCGCGGCAAAAGCAGGGTGAGTGGTACGAGCAATAAAGGCCACAAAGGCGGCTGTGCCCAATCCAACACCCAGATATTCAAAGCTAATCACCAGCGCCAGCAAGGCGATACCTTCCCCAACGCGGGCCAGCACAGCAAAGCCCAGAATAGAGATAATCTGCACCAAACCAAATAGCCACAGCGCGCGGTTTATACCGATTTTAAGCATCAGTATGCCGCCCAAAATCCCCCCGATAATCATTGGCCAAAGTGCGGCATTTTTAGCCACCAGACCAATTTCGGTTTTAGTAAAGCCCATATCCAAGTAGAAGGGGGTGGCCAGCGCAGTGGCCATACTGTCGCCGAGCTTATAGAGCAACATAAAGATCAGTATCAGAGCCGCCTGCTTAACCCCTTGCCGCGAGAAAAACTCTTTAAAGGGCTCCACCACCGCAGACTTAAGGCTGGTTGGATGACGCGCAGCGCGCTCTGGCTCTTTAATGGCGAGAGTGAGGCCAATGCCCGTGACCATAAAGGCAGCGGTAATCATAAACACCGACTGCCAGGGCAAGGTGTCGGCCAGTATTAGGGCCAGTGACCCGGGGACTAATCCAGCAACTCGGTAAGCATTAACATGAATAGAATTGCCCAGCCCCAGCTCCTCGTCGGGCAGTATCTGGCGGCGGTAGGCGTCCAGCACAATATCCTGAGTGGCACTGAGAAAAGCAATTAGCAGACATAACCAGGCGATAGGCCATAACTGTGTTGTAGGGTCAAAAAAGCCCAGCCCAGCAATGGCCGCAAGCAGCGCTATCTGAGTGCCCAACATCCAGCTGCGGCGCAGCCCCGGTTTAAAGGTAAATAGTGCCAGCTGATAGCGATCGAGCAGGGGAGACCAGAGGAATTTCCAAGTGTAGGGCAGGCCAATAAGGGCAAAGAAGCCAATCTCTTTAAGACCAACGCCTTCGGTGCGCAGCCAGGCCGGCACCAGAGAGATCAATAAATACAGGGGCATGCCCGAGGCGAAGCCGGTAAAGATACAGATCAGCATGCGGCGGTTTAGCAGTGCCTCTTTGATACTGGTAGAACTCATTTACTTTCCTTGGGCGAGGCTCTTTGTTAGGCGAGGCTCTGCTTTTTATTTAGGCAATACGACGCATTCTATCTCGACGGCGCGATGCTCTTTATTAGGGCTGCCACCTAAATTTTTTAAATTTATACGGCCACCAGTGACCACCACATCTTCTTCTTGCAGGCGCTTTTTCTGCCGCGCAAACCCCGGGCTATCTTCAGGCAGGCTAATACGGCCACTGGCATTAATGACTCGGTGCCATGGCAGTGTAGAATCGCCGGGTAGTTTGCTCAGAGTTCTGCCTACTAACCGCGCCGCTCTTGGCAATCCGGCCAGTTCGGCAACCTGTCCGTAGGTGACAACAGTGCCAGATGGGATGGCCGCTAACACGGTATAAATCCGCTGCTCTGGTTCAATCTCATTCATTGGCGAAGACTACGCTATTCCGTCAGATGTTGAAATAGTGGAAACTACCCCAATACTCCCTAATACTGCTCGATATAACTCGATATAAAGAGACTAGCTAACCAAGGAATCACTATGCGTTTTCTATTTTTACTGTTTGTTGTGATGCCCGTGGTCGAGATGTGGCTATTAATTACCGTGGGTACTGAAATAGGCGCCATGGCCACCATTGGCCTAGTGCTGCTGACAGCCGTTGTCGGTGCCAAGCTGCTGCGTGAGCAGGGTTTTGCGACCCTGTGGCGGGGTCAGCGTAAACTCGAAGAGGGCAAGCTGCCGGCCCAGGAAATTGTCGAGGGTATTATTCTGGCAGTCTCTGGTGCGCTGCTGCTAACACCAGGTTTTATAACCGACGTCATTGGCTTTGCCGGGTTAATTCCACCTATTAGAGCGCTTTTTGTCAGCCGCTTAATCAGCAAAATGGTCGTTGCGCCAATGGGCGGACAGGCTAGCGGTTTTTATTACCAGCAGGGTATGCAAAGCGGCGACATCATTGAAGGCGAGGCTGTGGATGAAAGTGCCTTTAACGAAAGAGCCATTGATGAAAAGAGCATTGATAGCCAAGCCTTGGATAAGGAAAACGACCAGGAGCCAAAATAAACGGGCTATATTTTAGCCTGCCCCTTGAAAAACAATCCCTCAGGCACAATATGATGAACAATTGCGGAAATCTGTAGTTCGCAAGTGACTGTAGACTATTGAAGAGAAAATAATCGGAGATACACAATATGAAAGTTCGCCCACTACACGACCGAGTTATCGTTCGTCGCGAAGAAGAAGAGCAGACCACTGCTGGTGGTATTTTACTGCCAGGTTCTGCACAAGAAAAACCAAATCAAGGTGAAGTAGTTGCAGTAGGCAGCGGTCGTATCTTAGATAGCGGCGAAGTTCGTCCTGTCGACGTTAAGATTGGCGATAAAGTTGTATTTGGCCAGTATGCCGGCAACGACAAAATCGAAATCGACGGCGAAGAGCTGATTATCCTCAGTGAGAGTGATATTAAAGCGGTACTCGAAGCTTAATTTTTGAAATGAATTTGGAAGGAAAAGAATCATGGCAGCTAAAGAAGTAAAATTTGGCAACAGCGCCCGTCAGGGTATGCTCGATGGCGTAAACATTCTCGCCAACGCGGTAAAAGTAACACTGGGCCCTAAAGGCCGTAACGTAATTTTGGATAAGTCGTTTGGTGCACCCACAGTCACTAAAGACGGCGTATCTGTCGCTAAAGAAATTGAATTGGCAGACAAGTTCGAAAACATGGGCGCACAGATGGTTAAAGAAGTAGCCTCTAAAGCGTCTGACGATGCTGGTGACGGAACTACTACAGCAACAGTTCTAGCTCAAACCATCGTTAACGAAGGTCTAAAATCAGTCGCTGCTGGCATGAATCCAATGGATTTGAAGCGTGGCATCGATAAAGCAGTTATTGCTGCTGTTGCAGAAATTGCAGCGATCGCCAAGCCTTGCACAGAGAACAAAGAAATTGCTCAGGTAGGCACCATCTCAGCGAACAGCGACCTGCACATTGGCGACATTATTGCCGAAGCAATGGGCAAAGTTGGCAAAGAAGGCGTTATTACTGTTGAAGAAGGCCAGGGCCTCGAAAATGAATTGGATATCGTTGAAGGTATGCAGTTCGATCGCGGTTACCTGTCTCCGTACTTCATTAACAACCAAGAGAGCATGAGCGCAGAGCAAGAAAGCCCATTAATCTTATTGGCTGACAAGAAAATCTCTAACATTCGCGAATTGCTGCCACTGCTTGAAGCTGTTGCTAAAGCCGGCAAGCCGCTGTTGATTATTGCTGAAGATGTTGAAGGCGAAGCCCTGGCAACTCTGGTTGTAAACAACCTGCGCGGAATCGTTAAAGTCTCTGCCTGTAAAGCACCTGGTTTTGGTGATCGTCGTAAAGCAATGCTTGAAGACATCGCTATCTTGACTGGCGGCACGGTTATCTCTGAAGAAGTAGGCCTTGATCTCGAAAGCGCCACTCTTGAGCACCTGGGTACAGCTAAGCGTATCAGCATGACTAAAGAAGCAACTACTCTGGTAGACGGCGCTGGCGAAGCATCTGCAATCGAAGCTCGCGTTAAGCAGATTCGTGCACAGATCGAAGACACTAGTTCTGATTACGACCGTGAGAAGCTGCAGGAACGCGTTGCTAAATTGGCAGGCGGTGTTGCGGTAATTAAGGTTGGCGCTACTACAGAAATCGAAATGAAAGAGAAGAAAGCTCGCGTTGAAGATGCGTTACACGCAACTCGCGCAGCGGTTGAAGAGGGCGTTGTACCTGGCGGCGGAGTTGCCTTGATTCGTGTTCTTCAGAAGATCAAAGACATGACTGGCGACAACGACGACCAGACAGTTGGTATCGGTATTGCTCTTCGTGCCATGGAAGCGCCACTACGTCAGATCGTAGAAAACGCTGGTGAAGAAGGCTCAGTGGTTGTCGATAAAGTTAAGAACGGCACAGGTAACTTCGGTTACAACGCCGGTACTGGCGAATACGGCGACATGATCGATATGGGTATTCTTGATCCTGCCAAAGTAACACGCACCGCATTGCAGGCAGCAGCTTCAATCGCTGGCTTGATGATTACCACCGAAGCTATGGTGACAGACGCCGTAGTAGAAGGCGGATCTGCTCCAGGTATGCCAGATATGGGCGGCATGGGTGGAATGGGTGGCATGGGCGGCATGATGTAAGCCTCCAGCTTCCAAAAGTAGTACTAAAAAGCCCCGACTCTTCTGAGCCGGGGCTTTTTTTTTGACTGAAATTCTGTTGAGCTACTACCAATTCATCAAATCACTGTTGTCTCCAACTCCCGCCGCTGTCATCTCGAAACCTAACTTGGTGTCATCTCGACTCGCAGTGAGAGATCTCCTCCTACTTCGAAGCACCGATCCGGCTTACCTACCTCTATCCCCTTTTAAAACACGACGTGAAAACGGTCGCTACCGGCATCCTGCCTAACGCGACACTCATACATCCATGTATATCGTCCATGCTGGCCACGGTTTTGAAAGGGGGTAGAGGCAGGTAAGCCTCAACACCAAAGTGGACTTGTCGCTGCAACTACCTGTTCGTTATCTTTTTAATGTACCGCAATAATCCAAATAGTGTCTGGGGAGCCCCTTGCGATCAGTCAGGGCCCGTTTATGGGTGTAAACATTTTCAGATTAAGAGAGCACCCTGTCTGAGTGAAACGAGTTGTGCGAACGCTGAAAATGATTGCATCTATGGGACCGATCGCAAGGGGCTCCCCAGACGCTATTGAGCCTCGCACCAAAATCACGCTCGATGAAAACCAGCTTGGTTAGTGCACTAAAACAGGAGATCTCTCACTGCGTTTCGAGATGACAGCGGTGGGGTTTCCAGATGACACCAAGTTAGGTTTTGAGATGACACCAAGTTAGGGTTCGAGATCAAGGTAGCGGGAGTTGCAATATGTCAGTGAATGGGGAATTTTAAATGCCTTGGGGGGCTAGTCAATCGAACCATATACACAGTACACAGCCTCCAGAGGGCATTTTTTAGGTTTTTTATCGCGAAAAAGCCTGTGCAGAGCCCTAACTTATTGCTATTTGGTCCCGATTACAGAACAATTGCAGCGATAAAAAATACGTCCCATACGGGCAAAAATCTAAGAGGAATCGTCATGATTGAATTTATTAATTTTCTAGCCCGTTGGGGCCACGTTCTGTTCGGTATTGTCTGGATTGGCATGCTTTACTACTTTAACTTCGTTCAGGGCGGCTACTTCAAAGCAGCATCTGCAGAAGGCTTGGCCGATGCCAAGGCAAAATTAGCGCCTAGCGCACTGTGGTGGTTCCGTTGGGGCGCCATGTTCACCTTTATTACAGGTCTCTACTTGCTGCACACAATCTCAAGCGTGCTCAACAACTTCATCATCATGGGATCCGTCATGGGTACATTGATGGCAGCCAACGTATGGATGGTAATCTGGCCAGCTCAGAGAATCGCCCTAGGTATCGAAGAAGGTGGCGACAAAGCCGCAGCAGGTGCAAAAGCACTGCTGGCTTCACGTACCAATACATTGTTCTCAGCGCCCATGTTGTTTGGCATGCTAGCTGGCCCGCACTACGGTCAGTATGGAACAGCGATTGGCGGCACAGGCCTAACCGTCGCATTAGTGATTATTTTGGCACTGCAAATGAATGCTATCAAAGGCAAGCAGGGTCCAATGACCACCGTCAACGGTGTAATTGGTTCAAGCTTGGCACTGACAGCTATATTGGTTGCTGCACTTAGCTTCCTATAAGGTTCTTATAGCGTCAAAAAAACCGGTGCCGATTAATCAGCACTGGTTTTTTTACGCCTAAAATTTGCCCCGATAAAAACACCCGTAAAATTACTTCTTCAAGGATACCCAAACGCCTCTATGGGCGTATAATATTTCGCATAATACTTCCCAGACATGGACACCCATAACGTTATGGAAAAGAAACGCATTAACCCCATTGTTGCCCAGCGCGACGACCAGATTGGACGCTCGGCCTCAGACACATCTAATGGCAGTGCCCGTAAAGAAAAGACTGGCGGTGGCGGTAATAGTGGCAGCGGGGGTGGCGCAACAGCAGGCGGCATGTCTGGCGGCTGGAAATTTCTGGTTGTTTTCGCCTGTTTGGGCGTCCTCGGCGCTGGCGGCTTTGGTTGGATGGAGTATACGTCCCTAAGTGGCAAGCATCAGGCCTTGCAAACCCGCTTCGAAGCCTTGGAATCACGCCTTAGCAATACCGACGAATCTGTCACTCAGTCAGGGGCCGCCTTGCAAATAAAGCTGGGTCGTCAGGGCGACGAGCTGAAAAAGCACTGGAAAGAAATCAAAAAGCTTTGGGGTGTCACCAATGACATCAACAAAGGCAAAATCGAAAAGAACCAAAAAGACATCTCGTTCTTGGCCAGTAAGCGACAGGCACTGGAAACCGCAGTGGCAAAAGACAGTAAAAGCCTCAAGGCACTTAGTGGTAACTATCTCGGCATCAGTGCCGATCTGGATGCAGCCAACGAGAATATGCGCAACTATGCGGACGGCCTTAATCGCCTGAATAATTCTCTGTCGCGTATTGATCGCGAGTTAAAGAGCAATGCAGAGGCGGTGGAATCTATGGAAGCCTTTCGTCGGCAAGTTAATCAAAAAATATATGCGGTAGAGCAAAATGCTCCGGCGCCAGCAACCTTAACTAACTAGTTCGTTAGATTAGAATCATGACTATTATTCGCCAACAAGATGTCATCCAAAGTGTTG
>Ga0115007_10002731_pt1 | contig 10791 bp, 3 predicted proteins | sample ArcOceMetagenome_2_FD_87166 | JGI IMG/M metagenome (GOLD analysis project Ga0115007, IMG submission 87166) | Marine eukaryotic phytoplankton communities from Arctic Ocean - Arctic Ocean ARC135M Metagenome | ecosystem: Environmental > Aquatic > Marine > Oceanic | place: Arctic Ocean | collected...
GTCAGAATTTCGTCAAAAAAAACGAAATTTTCATCGTGTTAATTGCCACACAAAGTTATAAAACACGACAGGCTTGTCGTGTTTCTCTTCTCTTCAAATGGGTGAAGCGATCCTAGCATAAAATACTTAAAGTTAATATTGGTTAAGTTTAAAGATTAGATTATTTCCGTAGTTAATTTGTAATGTATATAAGGTATAGATGTTACTGATTGTGCTCATGCTGAATGTATTGTGTATTATTGTATAGTGAGTTTGTTTTTAAATCAACAGATATTCTGTGGTTAGAATTATATATGTTGTCTATTCCGTTGGTATATGCATAGTCCACGCCTGGTTGAACTCCAGAGTGCGAACTAACTTTTTCAAACCTTTACTATCGCGTCTGTCAACTGGTGCAATCCTGAAGTTCAAATTTTGTTTAGAATACGATTCGAAATCTCCAGTCCAAAGTTCATTGATGAATTGTTTGCCGAATTTGATGTTCTGTCCGGTTGCGTTAAATGGGAGAAGAAGATTCTCCTTCTTTAAAAGGATACAGAATTGGACCCAAGTTAAGGGTAGGTTACCGTCTTCAAGGATGTGGCGCGATACAGTATACTCGATAACGATCGGGTTAGAGTCATTCTTCGATGTCATGATCTTTTCATACGATTCATCTATTTTCATGATTCCGACACCCACATCTTCTAGGAATTTTCTAATATCAGATGATCTGAGCTCTTTTCGATCACCAATGTTCGTGATATCACGGATGGAGTCTTTGTTGTCGTCATACAATCCCGTCATGAAGAGAGCCGTGGTGATGAATTCCTCAACGTTATGGTATGTTGCTTTGCAAGCTGTGTCCTCCAGCTTTATAGGCTCCTGCTTTATATGCGGTTTGATTCGATGCTTCGATTTGATGTCTTCGAGGTAACTGTTGGTATCGCAGGATTCGACCATGTCAAGTCCATGGTCGTTCTTTGGATACTTTTTTTTGCGTGATTCTTTGTCGTCGTCTTCGCTGTCCGTGCTATTAGATAGATCAATGACTGATGATTTCTCTTGTAACTCGTTGGCTTGAACGCTATTTGCTGGAGGTAGACGTGGACTCTTGAGATTGATTATTGACTGCTCGTTGTGGCCTAATTCTGCTTCAAGTCTTAATCGATACGGTGATTTAACAAAAACTTGAGGAGAAATTATCGAACTAGGGTTTTGCGGGATTATACCCTTACTTGGAGATGATAAAGAACCCAAGTTTTTTGTTGTTGATAGCTCCACAGAATTAAGTTCGCTTTTGAGATGCTGTGTATACGCAACTATTACATGTTCACGAAACACCTCTTCCAATTCCTTTCTTTTATGTACAGGCAACAATGCGAGCATAGCATTAACCGACTTGGGTTCCTTCGATTCCATTGTAATGATGAGTTTGTCGTAGAAGTCAAGAATGATTTTGTCAAGGTATTGATTTTATGAGCCGATTTAAAATGGACTTCAAAGAGTGGGATATTACAGAAAACGACATTATTCGTGGGATGGCTGCGATAGTACTGGTTTGAGATGGCTTTGGTTCTAATGGCTACGGTTATAATATGGGCTTGTCGATTGGTTCTAGCGTGATGTTTCCGTTTCGGAAATATATTCAAATGTTTATTTTGACACATGGATTTTGTGTAGAGAATGTGGTGAGTTGATCACATTAATCAGGTAATGTCCGTTGGTGTTTCAATATGTGAGAGAAAGAGAAACAGACAGGCCTGTTTTTTTTGTGGTGGATAATTTTGTGAGGCAACGGTTCGTCTTTTTTGACAAAATTCTGACACACTCTTCTAAACAATTTATTAACCAATCGTAGTGCGTTATTCTGGTGTTACGAAATTTTAAGGGGAATCTCAACGCACCAGGACTGCTACACATGTAACGATTATCCCAACAGATTCTTCACACAAAACTCAAAACTCGCTAGTTTTGAACAACTTCACAATGGACGTTTCTACCGATTGATACAACCATCTACAATAGAACCAACCTATACAAACCAGCATGAACCACTAAATTCACAAATATGTCGATTCTATTATTTCCCACACAAAATAATTCCAAGATAGATGGACTCATAAATTCAAAAACTTGACAACATCATCCTTGAGTATCGCCACAGACCGATCATCACAATGAATCCTCCAGCAACTACAATCAAGCAAGAACAGGAACAACCAAGTGGCAACCTGGCGAAACGTGAAACACCAGATGCTTCTGACCACAAAAACAACGATCTCGCCGCATCTACAGGAAACACCGAGAACGACCCCATCGAACTTAGCTCGGATTCCGACGACGGCATTGAAGATCTGCCTCCGCCAAAAAGCGACCACGGACTCTCAATTATCGCCGCCAGCGAGATCCGCTGTCATCTGCATCGCATGGGTTCGAACCTCCAGGTTGTACAACTCAAACGAGAACCTGACACACCCAAAGAACAATACAACAATGGAATAGGTGTCCTTGCCACGGTCATCGGCATAACCGGGGCCACGACAAAAGTCTTGGACCTCATACCTGGTATGCAAATCCTGGGTCATCGGAAGGACGTCAAATCAGCTGACTTGATCGGATTCTTCACCAACAATGATGTCAATATTGAACCCATAACCGGTCTCTCTTACGAAGCGATCATGACAATGGACCACGCAAACCCGGTCATCATCGAGTATTCCGTTTTGCGTCATACGTTCGAGAATCCGGATCTGCCAGATAGCTGGATCCAATTCTGCCTCCTTTTCAAAAAGGAAAAGCTTCTTGTTCCTTTCAACGAGTTCGGCTCTGCCATCATTCTCGGAAATCAATTCACACTCAAAAAGTGGACTAAGACTTTCGATCATTATTGTAAGCACAACTTAAACTATCAGATTGCCCCGGTCGACCGGTCCACCAAACCAGGTCGAGATAGCGTTGTTCGCGGTCGCGGCTTGAATTTCAACGGAGCATGGTCTATCATCTGCTAACTATCACATACCGTCCGATTGTGAGCAGAACACTCACTATACAATAATCGATATACACCATCCTGTGAAACATATGCAACAACGAGATTTCACTATCACACAATCGGGGCCATCTATCTCTGATAAAGCCAATTGACATAAATTAACCAATATACAAACTAAAAAAACATCTTCAAAAAAAAAAAAAATGTTTCTTTTCTTTTTCTTGCACAAAAGTGTTCGATTTTTAGTAGGTTAGAATTTAGTAAAAAAGCGACAAAAAGTTATAAAACACGACAGGCAGATGAAGCGATCCTAGCACGCAATTGCTACTTGGAATTTTGACTTAAGTCTGAATTCCGAAACACCCTAATTGCACAATTCGATTGGATAACAAATTAATACAAAAAAGCGTCTGATATTTACTAGGTCAGAATTTCGTCAAAAAAGACGAAATTTGCATCGTCTTAATTGCCACACAAAGATATAAAACACGACAGGCCTGTCGTGTTTCTCTGAGGCGATTCTCTTCTCTTCAAACGAGTGAAGCGATCCTAGCACACAATTGATACTTGGAATTTTGGCTTAAGTATTATTTCCGAAACACCCTAATTGATTCTTACAACAAATAAATATATCCCATTCCACACGAAAAGGAAAAGTGCAAATAGTCCTACAAATTTTTCATTGCGGTGAAGCGATCCTGCTAAGCAATTGCTACATGGAATTTTGGCTAAAGTATTATCTCCGAAACACCCTAATTAAACAATACGATTGGGTAGTAAAATAATATATGATTTAATAAAACATTTAGCATCTAAATCTGAATGGAAGTCTCCTTTTTCTACTGTTTGCGCGATCATTCGACAAACTTTCCTGATAGCACGATGTGCACCAGACCAACCCTATTGACCTATCTTCTCGTAAACATACAATTGCATGAACACCGGCATGATCCTCTTTAAATTCAATATAAGGTTCCCTACAAGCATGACACACTTTTTTTCCGCATGCACGTTCATAATAGTACATTTTATCCGTAGACAGATGCGTTGTAGTGTAACGTCGAACAGTATGTGCCTGTGCTGTTGTCGATGGCGAATTTGGAAATAACTGCCGGGATGAACTAATCTCCTGACTAAACTCTTTTGTTAGACTTGTATTGTAAAATTTCATTATTGGCGGCGTCAGAGTTTTTGGCGGCGTCTGAATTTTTATCAAATGACTTGGTTCAGGAGTAGCAGCAGCAGCAGCAGTTACTAAATTTTCTCCTTCATTTTCTCCTTCTACATAAACACGTTGAAATATATTTAGTACTCCATCACGCGTCTTTCTATTACGGTTGCGGCAGCGTTCTTCAATAGAAATACCATCCACGGAACCATCATGCAGTCTAAGTCCAACGAGAGATCCGTCGAGAGAAGGCTTGAGACGCCTAATTCTGTTGAAATGAGAAGTATCAACGTCAGCTCTTGTAGAACTATACAAACTTACATTTGCGTTTGTCGTCATGGGCAATGGCAGGTCTAAGTCAATTTTGTTGCCCTTAATAGATAAGATCTTGAACTCCGGCGACCAACTTCCTCCATGACCGTCGTATTGAACTTTGATAAAGTCATTTATGAATATGTCAACTATTACCTTTTTTTTTTTAACCTGATCAGGATCATCAGGATCATCTGGAGATGAATAGCCTGTGTAAGATTCTGAATCTGATGAGGATGTTGAGTGTAATGATGACGTAGCATTGTGGCTCATATGGGTTCTGTTCCTTTTAAGGGTACCGTCCATTTTTCTTTTTTTTTGGGTTGTTACAGCCGGTGGCAGCTTTTGATCAAGTTCTTCCTTCGTGGTGGTTGATGCTCGTAATCCGCTCGTTATTGATAAATCTTCTTTGAGCTCCTGATGAAGTTGTTCCTTCGCGGTGGTTTCTGGTGCTGCTTTCGATGACGATAATTCTACCAAATACGTCGGTGGCAGCTTTTGATGAAGCTGTTCGTTCGCGGTGGTTTCTGCTCCAGGGGATGCTCCCAATCCGTTCATTAATGACAATTCTTCTTCGAGCTCCTTCGAGGTTGCTGCTTTCGCTGACTTTGCAGTTGCTGCATTCGCTGACGATAGTTCTTCCAAATTCGATGGTTCTTCCGAGTTCTCCTTTTCCTTCCCTTTTTTATTGTTGTTGTTGTTGTTCTTCTTCTTACTAACAAAAACTTCGGTACAACGTGATATTTGATTTATAGCAGTTAAGTCGATGAGGGGTATGGTTTTGTCTTTTATTATATGACTAGGATGGTGAAGACGAAAATTGGCGGGAACATCTAGCTCTATATGGCATTGTTTATCCATAATGGATAAAAGAATCTCAGGTCTGCGATGATTGATATACTCCTGGTTATATACAATGTTTAATTTCCTGGAATGGAAAACTGCATAGATTAACATAAAAACTCCACAGTCAACAAGATTAAGTTGTTGCGGACATTCCTTTTCAACGATTGACCAGGAGCTTTTCTCAAAAGCAACGGAACGTGATTTGGCACGATCTTCCATAAATAAAAGCAAAACATTGCCATATTTCCCAGCATAGAGTTGTTCGGTTTCGAATTTTCCAGAATCGCAAATCTCAATAAGTTTCATGTGGGGTTGGATAATACCAAGAATCCAGTGAGTACGGTTTATGTTTATTGGGACATAAATGGTATCGGCGTTAGACAGATCTAGTTCGCCGCCCCAACTTTTCACCAAATCGTAGTTGTAACGTTTGCCCCCAACAAACATTTTTGTCATGAAGAATGAATTGAGAAAATACACCTTTTGTTGATTGTTTACAGCATTTTGCAAAACACTGAAAAATAAAGAAACAACTTCGTCATTTAGCCACACCCCGTCATTTAATGTCTCTTTGTCTCTTTCCATGAACAGCTGAATGTTCGAAGGTGCTGGGTTGGAGGAGTCAGCGTCGTCGCTGTCTTCGCTGTCGTCGCACAGATCTAGTATAGCACCTTCATTAGAAATCTTGAAAATCCCGCAAATATCATCCACATCCGCAGCGTCTGGGCTGGAGAGAAGATTAGACGATGTGAGAACATTGGATCGTTGCGACGTCAGATACTGACTAGCAATTGCGTCTGTCGAGAAAAAATCACGTATCGATTGACTGCTGTAGGGGCAAGTACCTGACTGATCTGTTGTAGGCGTAGCTATTAAAGCTTGTGATAACCTGATTGCCGCTTGTCGCGATACTAGTTCACTGGTCTTCTGAAATCCATCCTCTGCAATAAGTCTCTTTAGCAATAAATGTGATAGCACCGCTGGTTGGTCATTTGAATTCCGAGCATTCTGTTCAAGGAATGTATTGATCAAATCAAAAGCATCGTCTTTTACTGCGTCTAATTTTTGCAAGATACAAGATTCTGTGGGAGAAAGAGATGAAGGGGAGCCGAGATGCATCTGTTGAGGTATATTTTGACAGACTGCTGGTGGTTTATAGTTGTTATCCAATTGAGATTCAAATTTGAGACAATGCTGGGAATCGGCGACTTCCCAGCAATCAATGTCGGCTTCCTCCGTGGTGTAATGCCCGAGGTTATCGTGATTAAACGACATAACATGACCAAACATCGAGTTTTTATCTGTAATGTTCAACTTGTATACATTTTTACCTAAAAACCTATCAGGATTTGTTCTAGTGAAATATTTCTTCAAATCCTTAAAATTCATTGTTGAACCTCCATCTTTTCCGAATAGTTTAGTACTCAACGACAACTCAGATTCATCATTTCCATCTGGGTTATACCGTCGAAATGTTCGATTATTGATTTGATTGGACGATAGTGCAGCAATTTCTATTGGTTTATTGTTGTCGGTGTAAACAGATGGATGCTTTCGCACTGTATAAACAACATAGTTACCAGTGACAATGATGTCCTTCGGTTTCACCACACCAGCTCCAGCTGCAGCTTTTCTGGGACATTTTGGATATGTATGATTGGTGGAATTGCAATGAGAGCAGTGATATTCTTTTGTGAGCCGTATATTTGTGGTACTCTCAATTTTTTTGGATTGTTGCGAGCTGGGAACAAATTGTTCGTCGTCACCGAAAAGAGAAGAAGCTAATTCTGGGCTGGCTGCATTGACCTTTGCCATTCTAGACCATTCACTTGCGAAGTTGGTATTAGTTCTACGGGCTGATGTTTCTTTACCAGTTTTTTTTCCCTTCTTATTTTTTGCAACCTTTGCAACCCGTGCTCCTTTAGAAACATCTTCTCCTGTTGAAGCAATTCGTAATCCGCTTTCCACCGTGCCTTTGTACTGTGGGGGTGGTTTTACCTGTGGTGGAGACGAAAATCCATTGATTACTTCTTGTGTTGGTAGATCAATGATAAGTTTCTCTCTTGTAAAGTTGTGATAATTTTCTTCCGAGCGAAAACATTTGGGATAAAAAGATGCTGGGAGTATTCCGTGTATCAAAGGATGATCTTTTGGCCATCTTTTATCATGCTTGTACGAGTGCTCTGCAACCGCTAAAATGCAGAAACATGGAAATTGAACCATACCAGAAAAGTGAACACATCCATGACACGAATGTTCGAATACTGGATCATATACATACCCATGTGTACTATGCAACCAGGACAATGTAGCTTTATAGGCGAATCCACCAACTGAAGTGAATCTACCCTCCACCGTAACACGTTCAATTACACTTACACTTGAATCATCGTTATCTTGATTTGCTATATCCATCGAACGTTCATATTCTTCGTTTTGAGAAAAATCACAGTCCTCGTCATCATCATTCCACTCTTCATCCTGTGGTGTTACACGATCCAACTGAGATTGAGATTGGTCACAATCGGAACCGCATTGGGATGAGGGAGTAAGGACTAGTAACTTTGCACGGTCACTTTCTCTGTGCTCGTCATCCCCTGGCGCAGCGAAACTATTATTGGCGTTGTTGTCATTGTCGTCCAAACAACTGGGTGTTCGATCAATAATTGATTTAAAGTATTTACCAATGTCTGGAAATGTAGTCTGTTGTGGGACAAACACTACGTTTTGTCGTGCGATTGCAGTCTTAATTCTACTCCCCGTGGTAGTCAACATGCTTGTTTTCATTATTGATAAATCACTTTCCAACAGTTTAATTTGTTTGTTGTAAACAGAAATAAACATCTTGATAGCTACTGGTGGTATCTCGTATCTGAAACCGGAAGATAGAGCAGTCATCGCAAATGATTCTGCGATGTTTGTTCTGGTATTAAAATACCTGGGACACGGCCCTTTTGTCCTGAAAATTGCTTTTTCATACGTTGCGAGGAAGGCATCAGTCATCTCCGCGGCTCTAGCTCTGGACTCAATGATGAGTTCACAACACTTGGCAAATTCACGGTGTTCCTCCTTATAATTCAGGTTGATGTACAAAGAAGAAAACAAATACGGAAGCACAGCATCTTTCATGTACTTCCAGTAATCATTGTATTTGAACAATGGAGCGTTAGCAAACACTGACCACAACGCTGGTTGAAGCCGAAATACATATAAAACTAATGCAATGTATAGATGACGCAAACCTTTTGCGCACGCATCAAGTTTGTTGTGCAGATAATGAAAAATTGTCTCGAAGAAAGTTGCTTGATCTTCACAGAAACTAGCAGCATTCATCATCGATGTGAACTCTTCTTTGCTTTCCTTGTGTTTGAATAAAGGTCCAAAGGTACTGTATGCGTTACGGAAAATATGCTGAAGACACAACATCACGTAGAATGGCAGGAGGAACTTGGTATTAAGGGCATTTATAGCCGCTAAAAAAGGACCCTGATCGGTGAAAATAGCGTCTTCCAACCCCATGCCATGTCTTTTACACATTTGAACAACCCAAGCCAGATGGGGTGTGCTCTCATTAGGCAACCATGCGGCAGCCTCTACGACTGTTCGTCCAAATCCGGTTCTCGAAGAAAAAGCCATAATGACACCACCGTACATTGTACACTTACTATGAAAGCAATCAACTACATAAATCGGTTGTGTAAATACTCCATGTTGTTTTGCAATTGGCAAACCGATCCAAAACCTACAAAATCGACCTTCACTGTCGTTTTGTAAGGCAGCGGAAACATTTGGGTTGGTAGCAGTTAGAGCATTCACGAAAGCTGGCAGGTGGTGGTACATTTTGGATGATTTTAAGTATATAGAATCCTGCACTGCTTGTTTGATAACTGTCCACTGGGATGGTGAGTTGACGAAGTTGAAGCTGATACCTTGTTGTGCTGCCTTTTTAATCATGTCGTTGAAAGTTGTTGCCTTTTTAAGAGGATGTAAATCTTCTTCAATCCAGGTTTGAATGATTGGTATATTGGCAACAACCGTTTGCTTTAGTTTGATGTTAGAATGGACGCAGTGACACTTCGCCTCATGGTAGGGGATTTTTTTTTTGGGTTGGTATAAATAAGAACAACCACCACCAACCACTGCCTCCCCTGGTTGCATATAGTTTGGGTCAATTTTCCATTTTCTGTCATCTCCAGTTGCACCATCATCAATACGGTTGACTCTGATTCGGAATTTCGAACACGAGCAATGGTAATATTTGTTCTTTGCGAGGGCCCGATTCACGGGCCCTGCCACTAATTTTGGAATATTGAACAGATTGTATGCATGTACACTTAAAATGGCATGCACCTCTGTTTGAGCTAGGTATCGCGTGCAAAGGGTGGACCAATTATAACTGGTAAAGATAATGTTTTGGTCACGGATTGGTCTGGGTTCAATGTCGGATGAATGAGACAGCACAAGTTGGTTCGTGGACTCGTCAACAAATCCGGGATCATTGATAGAAGAAGGGAATTCCAATAGAATATCCCCCTCTATCTCATTATCAGGAGCTTCTGCTTCTGCTTCTGCTTCTGCTTCTAGTTGATCAAGGAGTTGATGTCGTTCTCGAAGTTCGAGGTCATTAGTTTGCCTTGAACCCTCAGGTAGTTGAGATGGCTCGATGTCGACATTACCGTTGTGCAATTGAGAGCAATCACGAAGTGCCTCCATTTCCGGAGATCCCAACACTTGCTGGTACATGGATTGGGTGTCCAACAGGTTTAGAACACCATCCATTTCACTTAATGCCGATAGCCAAATTCCGATGGAAAATGTTGTTGTCTGGAGATAAGATTTGATTTGAAATAGAATAGAATAAAAAATAAAATATATGGTCTAATTGGCACTTCTTGCGTCTCAAAGGTAGCACAAAGACCAACAGCCGATGACGAAGCCGCGGGACCGACAAGGGCCCCACCTGTAATAAGAAATAAAGCGGTTCGGGTACTGTCTGTTGTATAAGTTTATGGTAGTGCAAAGAAGCAGTAGCTAGAATTGTGGGAAGTACGGTTGTAAGTTTCAATTACTGGTAGAATGCTGCTGCGAAATGGTTTGTCAGAATCGGATTTGTACAATGACGTAAAATCGATTGCGCGAGACGGAATAGTAGTGACGTAAAAGATATGGATCGCTAACAGGAATTATTGTAAATCCAGGGGATGCGGAGATAGAATTGGTTGTAACGGTTTACGGAATTAGATAACGTGCGTAACGGAAAAAATGGATATGGCACGTGCAAATATAGAGTTGACGGAAATACATAGCAAATTTTGATTTTTATGTATGGGTCCATTTCAGAGGTGTATGAAACCGAAACAATAACCATATTGGTGTATATTTCCAAAAGGGCTCCAAAAAATTCATGTATACAATTTTGAACGAAGTAACCGCGACGACGTCGAACGTGTGTGTTTTGTAGGACGTCGTATACATCCCCCTTATGAGAGCA
>Ga0115007_10002732_pt1 | contig 10788 bp, 5 predicted proteins | sample ArcOceMetagenome_2_FD_87166 | JGI IMG/M metagenome (GOLD analysis project Ga0115007, IMG submission 87166) | Marine eukaryotic phytoplankton communities from Arctic Ocean - Arctic Ocean ARC135M Metagenome | ecosystem: Environmental > Aquatic > Marine > Oceanic | place: Arctic Ocean | collected...
ACATTTCTACTAAACGTTCCATACGTTCCTTTTTTGTTTCAACTTGATACCATTTCGTTTCTTGAGATAAACCATAATGTTTTGCATTATGCATATCATTAGTATTGATACGATTCGCATATGGGAATTTTTTTTGTAGGTACGCATCAACACTTTTTAATCCAACATCAGGTAATGTTGCTGCAACAAATACATGTTGTGTCTTTTTTACACCTAAATCGACACTTAATCGATCAGCACGTTTGAATCCCATTAAAACATTTTCTAATGAACGGATATATCCACCATCTAATAACATATCAGCCTCATCAACAACTAATGTTGATACATCTGCAAATAAATCAATAAATTTGGGTGGTAAACCCATTGGTGCTAATGCTGCAGGTGTTGTTATAACAATATCCACAGGTGGCTGGTCACCACCAAAACCAATCGAATCACGGAATGGTTTGAAATCTAATGGTTCATGAAGTCCACCTGGCATAACAGCTAATCGTATTAATGTTGATGGATCATTATTTGATTTCTGTAATGCTAATGGTTTGAGTGCTTCCATTGTAGGATTATTGTATTCACCATCCCCACCACCGCTATTGGGTGCCCAAACAATAGTTTCATCAATTGTACCACCACAAAGTGGAACAGCCATCCGTAATACCTGTTGAACAAGTTCTTTATTGGGAACTAAAATAAATGCTCGTGCATAATCATAGGAAGGTAGTACTAATCCATTAATATCCGTTGCTTCTGCTTTTGCCTTTGCCTTTTGACATAAAATATCATCCAATAATGGTAATAGATACGCCAATGTCTTACCACTACCAGTTTCGGCACCAATCGTTACATCCGTCGAACGTTCATAATTTTGTTTTTGTTGTTTTTCGGTATTGGTATCGCTGTCATCAGCATCGCCATCAGCATCAGCATCGTCCTTACTTGTAGTACCACGAATTTCAGTAAAAGCTTTTTCTTGTATTTGTGTTGGTCGATTCAATCCAAGATTAGTTTGTAAACGTTCTAGTAAAATTGGTGATTGTATCCCAATCGATTCAAATGTAACATCAGAATCAGCAAAAAATGATGATGATGATACATCATCCTCGTTACTATCATTAGATGACATAGATAAGGGAGACGATGATGAAAAAGATCGTCTCTGATGGAAGAAAGGTGTCGTTTTCGTCATTCCATAAGTTGACGCAGTTGCTGTCGTTGGTTTTGAAAATTGTGGTTGTTGACGATTTGATTTCCCCATAACAAAGGCAGGAGTTAATAGCGATGACGACGACGACAAAAGTCTTGTATTTTTTGCTGATGCTTTTGCAGCTGTTGCTGCACTGTTCCTTATTATACTCATCATTGCGATTGTCATTATTATAATTCCTGTTCTTCTTGCTGCTGCTTGCACTGCCATTTTCTCTTCCTCCTCGATGACTTGCTTGTTGTGACTTGTATACGGCGTCCACTCTTACTTTACTCCGCTCAGTATCTACTACCGGTATCGATCTTTCTCTTTTGTCGTTCTACAGTCTACATTTAGAGATTGGAGGTGGATGATAATAAAGAGAGAGTTCAAGAAAGCAAAACACAAAAAGTGATTTGTGAGCATGTTTTCTGAATTGCTAATGCTTTTGTGCGTGGATAAAAGGGGTTACACGTGGAACTGATTTGCGCGGACGAAGGCCTGAATCTCCTTGCCTTCTCATCTACTAGTAGGAGTAGTCAACATTTCCCACCAGTGCGTTCCTCATCTCATAGTGTTTTTACTGAATCCTACAATATATAAACTTCTAGCAAGCTATGTTACTTGTATGTTAAGTCACTCAAATTCAATTTAATGTTAACATAGTTTTGTAGTTTTATTAAATAATATTGTTATCTCTAGTTTTTTTTGTCTTTTCTCCGCATACATTTTTCGTTCGCTTAATTAACAAAATACGAATTCACTCACGCACCCACACACTCCCTCAATTCGATCAAATAATACGCATACTACTACTACATATCGTATCGTATCGTATCGAATTCCATCCAATCCAAAACTTTTTTTACCGGAATAATTAGACTCTTTTGTATTTATTTGCTGCGCCGCTGCATAACAAATACTCTAAATGCAAAATCTACTACATGCCAATCCCATCCCATATAGCATAACATCCCATAACACATTTTTTATTTTACATCGATGCAACAATTACTTTTAATAATTCTCTTGCTTTTTCTTTTGATGTTGATTTAACTGTACCATCAGCCAACAAAGTCATTTCAATTGCACTCAGTATACCTGATTTTTCAATAATAGTTGATTCATTATCATTTTCGTGAATTGCAGTACATGCAGCCATCATTAAATCAAATACACCATGACGACGATCTTGTGCACGTGAATTTGATGATGCATCTGATGAATTTCTTTTTATTGTTTCAACACACAGTGGTATAATTTCTTCATAATCTGTTGATGTTTCTAATAATCCTTTTCTGAAACATGTCACAAAAAATGTTTTTGTATTTAAATATATTGTTGCATCATCTCGGTAATATGATGGTATAATTTTGGTTGATGATTTTGTCATAGTTTCCCATGTAACGACTGTGCGTGGTTTAGTACGTGATGCTGCATGACATCTTTTATACAATTGTTTATCATCAATATCTTCTCGTGTCAATTCAACATGATCGGTCAAATAATTTAATGCTCTACACACTCCGTGCAATGCCTTTGTTGCGTGTGTATTAATGGCGATCCTTGATGGGTTTGATGAATAAAACATGACACTGGTGTTATCGCTGTTACTGACATTGCTACCTGAGTGTGATGAGTATCTACCATCGTTACTATCAACGCTGCTCATGTTGCTGTTCTTCCGATTTTGTTCTTCTTCTTTTTCTTCTTTCACTTTTTGATTGTATGTATTTGTTATATCAGCAAATTTGTCCATACTTGATAAGATTGAATCGATTGATGATATGTGTTGTTCCTTCGTCATTTCTTTACCTGCTTTACAAAATATCATACCTAATGTATGCCAAATATCAGACGATGCTTTGTATCGATTCTCTTCCTTTTGTAGTTGTTGTTCGTTACTACTCCCTTTGTCATCGTCCTTGTTTTTGTCATTAAGAACAAAATTAGAATTCGCTTCCAGGAGTATTTGAACACCATCATTTTCAACAAATGCATCAGCGACTTGTTTTGCTGTAGCACCACGCATAATACATAGATACGTTAAACTTGCTGCAGTAGATACGCATGTTGGATCTTTAAGATTATTATTATCATTACTTTTTAAAAAAGATAATAGTTGCTGGATACCATTAATTTGATAAAAGTCTTTAAAGAAACTATTATCTGCAGTTGAACTCATCTTTGCTAGTTCAAAAATATTTTCTAATGTACTACGTTTCGCTGCCTCATCTGCATCATCTGATGTAAGATTTGATAATTCATCTTCAAGGACGGAAACACGTTGTTTCTTAGCTTTTCTTGTCTGTCTTGGTGGGGACTCTCCGCCAGCCAAATGACCAGTCTCAGCAGATAGGTTCACCTCCTCGAGTCTGACTAAATTTTTACTCATTCTATTAATAGATAGTATTTGTTTATTAGTTTGTTTGAACTCTGTATTGTGACGTATTGGGGTTGTGATGATGTATGTGATGTGAGCGTGTGATGTGATGTGATGTGATGTACAGTATGTGAAGTAGGTGAAGAAAGTGCTTTGAAGAAGATCGACATTGTGAAAAGAGAAGATTGAAATTCATATGTGGTGGGAACTCATTTAATTAAGCTTTTTCGAATAAATGTACGCGCGTGAGCCTCTGCGCGACCAATTCAAATCGATCATACCTTGCTATATATTATTACAATGTACCGTAACATTACTACACTACCCGCCATCTGACCTCTCTTCTACTGTACTCACAATATCCTTGCTTACTGACTTAAATGCCTTTTGAAAGGTAGTAAATAGAAATTTATGAGAGAGTGATGAGGGAGGTTGGTAGGTAGGTGTAGAGAGAGAAACAAATAATGCATCCTCTCTACGTACGAAGGAGGTAGGTAGTAGGTGTAGGGAGAGAAAGAAATATCCTGCTAGACTCTCTACCTTCTACTTCAGTATACAGGTAGTAGATGTTCTGCATAGATTTATAGTACTATTTTCCAGCTACTAGTAAATAGTAGCTCCATACCTAAGTGGGATGGGGTCCTTTCTATTTCTTAGTACAATATGGAGTTGTAGGATGTAAATAAGTAAGTAGTAGTGTTGCCATTATTTATTCTTATTATACTGCTGAGGTAGTGTATTATTAAATTAGCACCTACCCAAGGTTTCTGGGAAGAGTCAGATGATTGTCTTCCTTGAAGTACTCATATTTAATTTTTGATTTTGCGTCTCCTCCAGCTTTCCTGCTCATCATTAGGCAAATCATACAGTTAGTATTCTTCAGACAGGGTCCAGTCCTAAGTGGGAATGAACATGACTTGCGGGATTTGATTATGATGTGCGCTATAGACCGTGCATCAAGAATTTGAATGAAAAATTATTCAATCAACATGACAATGGGAATTCACTTGACCGTATCTACACTTCTGTAAGTACAAAATTATTATACTATGAATAGCTACATATATATAGTGCTAAATACGAGGAAATGAAGAAAAAAGGTTTGGTTGAATTTGCTACTGTGTGGAAAATTATGTGAGGTTGTATAGTGATGGCAGGCAAATTTCGAATCGCCACAAGAGGTACATAAGAGAGAAGTATAACAGATCAAATAATAGAGTAAGACAAAGTAGATAAAGTAGTAATAATACAGAAGTTGGAATGCTGGAACTATTATTTATTTGAATTGCCCTATAGAGCTGGCACAAAAAGTTGCTACTTTGCTCCTGCAATAGCGCGTGCTTTGAGTTTTCAAAATGTCATGATCAGTGTAAATAATTTTGTGTTTTATCTGGCACACCCACACACCCTTCTGTTAGTTATTATTGTTGTTGTTATTTGTTCTGAACACAACACAACTGACCAGAACGAACGACTGCTTGGTTATCTACAATTAGAGAGAGAGAGAGCAGCAGCAGTAGAGAAAAATTCCTGAAAAGAGCATTTGAACATCTCTATGTTTAGTTGGTCTTAGAATGGGTTTTGTCAATAGTGAGATATCGCAAGAAGGAGATATGCAAGCTGGAAGAATTATTGTTTCTAGAGGTTTCATGTCACAACAAGCAGCAAGGCTAACAAAATCAACACTACTACAGCGCACCTATTCCTTGTTATATTTTGTGTGTATTGATAAACCATTTCCCTGTGCCTGTGGCGCGCTGTGTAGCAGGCAGTTAATGGTGGTTAAGCACTTTTTTTTTGCTGTAGCACTTCCTTTGCCTGCCACACCTTCCACATTATTAGCTGCATAACACTCTTCTGCAGATCAGGAGATGCAACCCTACCTACACTACACGTACCAGATACACTCAGGTGATGGCATCATGTGTGTCCACTGCTTCTGCCTGGTCAACAAATTAACTTGACTGTGATTTGAAAAAACTGTAATATTAAAACATTACCCAGCAGCACAGCAGCACAGCAGCAGGAGCATCTGATTCTTTTTCAAGTATTATGAAGGTCAATGATCATTTATTTTGTTATTTATATCCTCCTTCAAGTCAGATTTCCCTTTATATCAATCTTATCCTTCTTTCTGCTGTTGTCAATACAATGTAGTATTGGTATCATTTTTAGTTCTTTGGCTGTATAGTATTATATATATCCTTGTTTCAAGTGCTCATTCATAATATATTGTCTCTTTGATCATCATTTTCTTCTCCCATATCTTTGGTGACACATTATACATGATCTGCTTTGGTAAGAATGTATGTGTGTGAATCAATGGTGGTAACTAGTTTTTGATTCATTGTCTCTCTTGAAACCTCTGAGTCAATGCCAAGCACTATTGTTTAATCAATCCCCATCAACCACAACCTACCTACGCATGCTTGCTTGAAGTTATTATCATGTTTGATAGATTGCTCATCTCAACACATCCAACTATCTCTCATAGTGTTGTAGAGAAAGGCCCATCCAATTGGTTCCTCTGGTCCAAAACAAGCACAACATACAACATGATAAACCTGCCTACTCTTTACTGACTTCTGAATTTGATTCCAAACAAAGTGTGCATTATGGTGGTGGTTTATTACAGCACTCTGACCTCGGTGATGGTTACAGGATATATACTATTGATTGAGTGAGATATAATTCTGGTCTGTCTACTGGCTGCCTTAGGTAGCCTGTTGGAGGTATCTTATTAAAATACTCTCTCTAGAATTTCACCCTCAGTGTGGGATAAAAATACAGTGGACATGGTGCCGCTGGTATGCAATGGATAAAACCAAGCACAAGTATTTCATTAACTGACGAGGATGGTGATGACAAGAAGGCAGCGAACGAAGAAGTAGTTGCACTGGAATTTGTACTTGGATGCATGCCACCACTTGATCAGGCTGATGCAGCTATCGTTTTTCCATCGCCAGGTGCGTTGCTCACCTGGATACTATGTGAACCAATCATTGATTGAGATCAAACCTGCACTTCTCGGAAACAAGTGCTCAGCTTGTCCTATCAACACATCATACATGGCGGCGGAGAATGAAGATATGCAGTGCATTGCATGTCCGATGGGTAGCAGTGCCACAGATGATAGTGGAGTGACCCACTGTGTTCAGGAGAGTCCAAATCTAATCCAAACGGGCCTAAAGGTTTTAGGATATCTATTCGGTAATTGTCAGTTGGTCTTTAGCAGTCGGTTATATTATATATGGATGCTTATATACAGGAAGGATTCTGTGGTAAAAATTGGACAACCAGAATTCTTACTTTTCATCTGCGTTGGAGCAATCATGTCTACCTCGGCAATTATTCTGCTTACCCCCCTTGCTTGCTGACTCTGATGTCGGGGAATATTCTGTGGCAGCGTCAAGAAGTTATCAAACTATTCCATTCCTTTATTCACTTGGTTGGGTTCTAATGTATTTGTCAATAATGGCTAAATTGTATCAATTAACAAAGGTTGCTGCTTCAGCTAGACACTTTACAGGGGGGAAAGTTACCGCCAAAGAAATGGTACTGGATCTCATTTTTCTAATTGCCTGGCAGGTTGTTGATCCACTTCTTATGTACATTCGGAGTGAAGTAACAAAGAGTGTCAATGATGATTCTGGCGTTGTTACTATCGAAACAGTTGGACAATGTACAAGCATCTTGTTTTGAATTGCCATTATTGGAATCCATGTTTGTCTGATGGTAATTACCAACATATTACTTTTGCATGTTAGAAATCTGAGTGACAGGTACCAGGAACAAAAATATGTTGCTCTTGCATCACTAAATATCTGTGAGTTACTTCTTCTAGGTGAAGATTCTGCAGCCGCCCGGTACACTGTCATCACAGGAGTGATCTTCCTTACAGACACGGTGTACTATCACTCATTTTTATACCAAAAATTAAATTTCAGAATGAAGGCCTTCCAGAAGGGATGTCTGTAGTGCAAAGTATGAATATTCAATCAAGTGTACAAATTAAAGCAACAGTTACTCAAGTGCTTGACACACATGGATCCAAATATAGACTTGACATTGGCAGTAGTGCCGAGACGAGAATCTTGGAAAGAAGAGTGTGTATAGTTCTGCCGAGTTTTCTGGACAAATCAAGAGGACGGGTTCCAATAATAGTACAAGCAAGGACGGAAGTTCTGGTAGACAATTCAGCCCAATGAGTTTTAGTTCCATAGAAGAAAATGACGAAGAATAAGGTGGAAGAGAATAGCGATAAGGATGTTGAGCAAGCCATCGATGAGAAAAAATAATAGGTTGTTGAAAGAAGTTTTACGCTTGATCATGATGAGAAGTGGGGCAAGTTATCACCAACAGCTGCTACTACGCCAAGTAAGTATCGAAGCTGATACTCTGGATTTATCAACTATCAACTCACACTCAGTTGAACCTTCAGTCCAGTTAAAAGGAAAAGGGAGTTTAATCGAATGAATCGAATGGCGGACAATAATGAAGCGTAATGTTAAATAAAGCTAAATATAAATGCAGAAAAAAATGACTGTGTTTCGCGCTGAGTTAAGAACGTTACAATCTATCACGTTCATCACATCACGTGAAAAAAAGTATGGGTACTGTATGTAATTTTAAAAATCTGAGTTATAAATTCACATCTCGAAAGCTTCTCAAACGCTTTCCTAGCCTATTTTGTGTCTGGCATTTGCTTTATTTCATTGGAACATAAAACAGAAAAGAACACGAAGACAAAAGACAAAGACGAAGAGCGGTGATCTCATTTGAATTTGAAAACGATTTTATTTATCAGAAAAGAACAGAGGACGGAACTCTATTAAGCTTTCCCTAAAAAAGGAAAAGACACAAGAAACCGACAATCACAATCACAATCACAATTGTATCCTTGGTCACTCGTCTTGTGTCCTCAGACAACTCAGAAGATCAAAATCAAAATCAAAACAAGAACAAGAACAAGCACCACCATAATTATTCTTCAATCAACCACAACAACAGCAGCAACAACATGAACGGTAATAATGATGGTTATGCCGATTCGCCTGCCTCTGATTTGGAAGATGGCGGCGAAGACAGCAATGAAGAAGACGACAGCGAAGAGGTTGAAAATCCAGGATTAATGCGTACTAGTACGCGTCGAAGTAGAAGAAGTGGATATGAAAGTGTTCTTACAAATACTGCATATAACCCATCATCGAGTAGTTCAAGTTTTTTAGGTAGTATGATTGGTAATTCATGTTCATTTTTATGTCAAACTATTATTATTGTAACAGCAATGATGTTAATTGGTACGACTGGATTTTTAATTGGAAGTGCCAAGCCTGATTTATTAATTGCAACATTAAATGCAACAACTGGTATTGACTTAGCGGAATATGGGAGTGCTGCTGTTATCAATGATGATGTAACACCGATTAGTATGTGCGACGAAAAACTTCTAAATGAAGCAAGCATGACGATGAATGAAACTGAGATTACTGATATTATTGATACAACAATTGAAAAGAAAAAGAAATCAATAACAGTTCGATACGATCCAAACGTTGTACTTGCTAATAGTAATACTGATGACGCATCGAATAATAGTCCATTCAATATTCCACCAGGAACAGGGAATAATAATCTTTTCCTTACTCCGCCGCAGTTCAATAGTGACTCCGCTATTGGTGGTGCTGGTGTTGGATTTTTAAAACAGCCACATTTAGTTGATAATCGTTTAGTATTTTTATCAGAAGGGGATGTATACGTAACTCAATTTTTTTCTAATTCTGATTCTGATACTAATACTTTTGATTCAATGATATCAGCATCAAAAGTAACAACAACAATTGGTAATGTTGGATGCCCTAAATGGCATCCAACATTACCATTAATAGCATACACAGCAACATATTCAGGACGTAGAGATATATATTTAATGGATTTATCAACTGGTAATAATAAAATTAATAAAAAGAAATCATTACAAGTACCAATCCGATTAACATATTGGGATGTTGGTGGTGGTGGTGTTAGTGGTATTATTGGTTGGATATCAACAAATAATGATGGTAATTATAATGCATTAGTATTTCGTGCATTATCAAATGATTCATCATTACCTGATTATAGATTATATATAATTCATTTATCAACAATAGTAGTATCAGAATCAGAAACAACAACAAATTCAGCAAATTTAGTACCAGCAGTACTTGAAATTGAACCAATCCCATTAGCACAGGCAATAGATGCAACACGATATAATAAATGTTGGTACTTTGTTCGGATTAGTCAATCATCACATACTATTCGATATGTTGGTGGTACTGCAGAAAATTTATGGAAATATTGTGATAGTAATGACAGTGATAGCTCGGACTCTAACTCATTATCGTCACAACCATTATTTACTGATGATGGATATAAAGGAACAAGTAAATCACCACAATTATATCATCATAAAAGTAGTAAAGATCATCATCATTACTTATTCTTCTTATCCGATCGTGGGCGGAATACTGTTGAAGCACATCCAGTATGGGTCCCTGATCGGATGAATGTTTGGGCATTACGTTTGAATGATGATGATTACGATGATGATAATTCTATTTCATCATTGTATTCAACAAATGATTTAATACAAATTACTGATACATCATGTGATTTTGAAGGAAGGACAATAAGAGAATATACTGTTGATTCCGTTACAGGAAATTTAATTGTTAGGATTGGTGCTGATTTATATTTCATGTCCAATAATGATATACAATCTAAAATTGAAAAATACAATTCTGCGAATACTGAGAATAATAATGGTGATCGTCAGAAAAGACTTTTGAAAGAAGAACAAGATGGTAGTACTGGTGACGATAACGATGAAGCATTAGAAAAGGAAGAAACTAATACGACAACGGCGATAACAACCGGTGCATTAAAGGAGAAAGTAATAGTAAAGGAAAAATCGGATAACATTACCCCCAAAAGTGCCGTTGCTGTGGAGGACGATACCAATGATACATCATCATCGGTAACGACGACCACTACTGCGAACAAAGATCTTTCTCCTGTAGCGAAGACTGCCGAGAACGTACCAGCAGGAACAGCATCAACGTCATCAACGAACATCAATACTGCTGATACGATTGCTACTACCAATGAGGAGGCTACCGGGACGGCATCCATGGAAAAGGTAACGGAGGAGGAAGATAATGATAAACTTCCTGAAACT
>Ga0115007_10002733_pt1 | contig 10787 bp, 15 predicted proteins | sample ArcOceMetagenome_2_FD_87166 | JGI IMG/M metagenome (GOLD analysis project Ga0115007, IMG submission 87166) | Marine eukaryotic phytoplankton communities from Arctic Ocean - Arctic Ocean ARC135M Metagenome | ecosystem: Environmental > Aquatic > Marine > Oceanic | place: Arctic Ocean | collected...
ACCCGGCCAAATAAGATATTTGTATTGGCTTGTTCAATTATATTCGAATTAGGGTAGTTTAAATTGAATCTCGGCCGCAGTTTAAATATAATTTCATAATCGAATCGATGATTATTCGGAAGTTATTTTCTGCTCGATTAAGACGCGCGGAGATAAACAGTTTGCTATTCATAGCGAGCATATTGAGCACCGCACGTGCTGATGAAAAGTCACTCGATGTGCCGGCCCGGCCCAAACTGGAGGGCGGCAAGTATACGATCTGTGGGGGAACATTCTCCTACTGGAAGAGATCATACTGGAGCAAAAACGAAGGGTCACCGGCCTATGTGGATCAGTTCACCAGCAAGAGTGGCTTCTGTGACCAGAGCCCACTCTATAGGAACGTAATTCCATACAACATCATGTCGGAGGCCATCATTGGCATAATCCTCCTGCTCTTGCTGTTGTATCTCATCCTGGGGCTGGCAGTCCTGTCAGATGTGATGATCGAGGCGGTGTGGAAGATTACCAACACTATCGATTACAAATAAGTCGAAGGTCCGGGCGGCTCCGGAATCATGATTGGCGTGCCCAAGTGGAACGCACAGATGGCTACCATAACATTACTCGCGTTGGCGGTATCAGCCCCAGAAATCTGCCTCTGCTTCTGGAGTACATTCATAGAAGTGAAGGGCGCGCCAAACGATCTAGGCCCGATGGTGGTGATGGGGACAACTGCATTCAATCTGCTTCTGATCACCGGCATAGCAATCCTGATGGCCGTGGAAGTCAAAAAGCTCTATAATATTGGGGCTTTCCTCATCTCAGGATTCTTCGCCACCTTCGCGCTCGTGTGGGTCTACCTGATCTTACAGGTAATCTCGCCCGGGTACGTTGAACTGTGGGAGGCCGTCTTTCTACTGGTGTGCTATCCAGTTATGATCGTGGTCATCTACTTGAACGAAAACTGCAACGAGTCACGGCTCCAAGACCATGAACGCATAGATGAGAACAGACGCGCAGTTGCCCGCCACTCTTTGGTTTCGCGGGCAAACGAACCGGACGGCAAGATAAAGCTTATAGATATGGTGACGGGGCGGGAACAGTCACTCGCAGATAAGGACGAAGTCTAATAGATAGTAGAATAGTTCTGCACGGTGTTGGATGTGGAGGACCTCACGAATGTGAGTATGGAGGAGCTGGCCTAAGTATTGGAGCCAGAGAACCCTATGGAAAGAATGTACTTCAGGCGTGGCTCCTCGACTTCAAATGTCATCGCAACAAAGAGCTTTGTTAAGTTGAATGTGATTCGGTACGATGATCTCCAAGACGATTTTTAAATAAGAAACTCGAAAAGACACCCCATCATAGGATTCAAATCATCGAACTATATAGTACCAGCTGGCGCCCAATCACTAAAAGTGACTCTAGTCAAGTCGACCCCCGACCGCGGCTACACTTTCTGCTTAGCGACGCAGGACGGCTCGGCAGATGCACCGACCTACTTCCAAGCTAGGCGGGAGATCATGACCATGAGGGCTAATGAGAGCGAGCGGGAGGTCGAAATCAAGTTAAACCCAGCGTCGCAGTTGACAGGCGGCGAAGATTTCAAAATCGTCCTGTGGGACGAAGAAGAGCTACAAAGACTCCCAGGTACTAATACTACTGCTAACGTGGTATTCAGTACGAAAGGGGGAGTCGGACACATCGGGTTCAAGGAGAATAAGTTCTAAGCTAATCCTAACGACAAGAAAGCATATATAACCCTGTAGCGCTTTGATGGCGCTAAAAGTGAAGTCGTGGTTGTGGTCAGTACCCACACCAGCGACGAGTAAATGGCGAAGTTTGCGGATCACGGTTCGCGGGTCGGTACGGCTGGTAGCGACTTTACCGCGTTCCGGGAAGGAATTGTCCGCTTCGCAGAAGGCTAGGCCGAGGCAGACCTCGAAGTTGAGCTCAACTAGCGGGGGGCCCAGGCCTCAGCGTTCGTGTTCATGGTGCAGATCGACAGTGTCGAGCCCGAGGGAGTCAGGATCTCAAGGAGGAGGTAGGCTCTCGTGCAGGTTGACACTGAAGATCAAAACAAACAGATCGCAAAAGAAGTTGAAGGTAGGAAGGACATCGTGAACTATTTTGTTCGCCTGAGACAGCCAACCTACTGTGAGCGGTTCCGCAACGCAATCATGCTCGGACCGCAGATGGACGAAGTAGAAATCGTCGATGAAGTGACAAGCTGGGAGGCGTTCATGCATTTCGTATGTCTCCCGTGGAAGGTGATCTTCCAGATAATCCCCCCAGCCAAGACCTGCAATGGATGGCCCACGTTCGTCCTCGCCTACTTGGTGACGATTGGGCTCTGTTTCCTAATTTCTGAGACTGCAACAGCCGTTGGCTGCTTGTTTGATATGTGTGCAGGCGTATAGGCCCTGACTATTATTGCTATCGGCCTGTGCCTGCCCGACTTCTACGCAAGTCAGCTGGCAGCCGAATCCAAGGTCCACAACAAGGCCGAAGCAGCACTCGGTTACCTGCTGGCAACCAACGCGGTGAAAATCTTCGTAGGCCTCGGCCTCCCCTGGACCATCAAGGGCCTCACAAGCGACAGCGTGGCCGCTGCAAAGCTGGGCCAAGGCCTCGGCGTAATGATCGGCGGCCTTCCCACGGCTGACATCAGTCTGGCGGTAGTCATGCTGGCTATCATCAGCGTGCTGGTAATTGGCACTTTACAGGTCCGCCGCACGCTCTTCGATGGAGAACTGGGTGGCTCTGGCTGCTCAAGAGCGGTCACCGCCTGCTTTATGATCCTCCTCTGGATCATCTTCATCCTTGTGAGCTTCTGCAACTGCTTCGAATACATTAAAACCAGGGATGTTTTCATGCCTACGTACACCTCCATCTCTGGTATCCAGGTTCCTGGACCAGATGGTGAGAGAGGCCCCCCGATCGTCAGATCCTCGCGCACCAGTCTGCTCACGGGCACAGAATATGGCGAATTCCTCGAAGAGGAGAGATCCACCGGGCAGGGACGCACGCCCATCCCCGAGCCAATCGACGGGATCCGCGGCAGTGGCTGGGGCAAGCTAGGCAGGAGCGGTGACTACATCAGTGCGGTGCGCATCTCGTGGGAGTTGGAGCCGCCTGTACAGAATTTGTAAAGTATTTCCAACCCGTGGATGGAAGACCCCTCTACCCTGGATCAAATGAACCCGGTCGACGGGTACCAGGTAGAGGTGCAAGTAGCACCTGGCATCTACAAACGCGTGAAGGCGGACTGCGACAGGAATGACAAGCAGTTCATCGAGAAGAGAACCTGCGTCATCCCGCAGCAATATCTCTACTAGACGCTTAAGCTGGAGACGTGCGCGCTGATCAAAGCTCGCGTACGGGCGTAGTTCGGCCAGGCGTGGGGCCCATGGTCCCTGATCAATACACATGAGGCTATGGTGCATGGTTGCCCCAATAAGTTCTCTATCAAAGCATAGGATATTACAAAGACCTCTGCTCTACTCAAGTGGGAGCCACTCACACATGAGGACAAATCCGGCTGCTCTGATGTCACGTCATACGAGATTTAGATGCAGCCTTTCAAAGAAAAGTTCCGCGACATCGTCGGGCAGCGACACGGCCAAACCAAGAAAGGCGACTTCATCGGCACCGAGTACCAAGTGACTGGGCTGGAGCCCTGCCGCCACTATATTTTCCATGCAAGGGCTAGAAACGAGATCTGCTCTGGAGAGTGGTCCAAGTAACTTTGGGTCGACACTGTATGTCCCCAATCAGAGATAAAGAAACCTGACAAAATGGAGCCGGTTAAGGTGGAAGTCGGCGGCGCCTGCAACCTGGAATTCAGCTGGGAGCCCGTCAGCCTCCCTATCACCGGATACCGCATCGAAGTCCTCGGCGATAGCAACTAGTTCTTCAAGCTGCAGGAGTGCGGTGGCGAAGATAAGAAGGATCTGTCGTGTTCGGTCAGTTTAAGAACTTTGAGGTCACCCCCATTCAACCTTCAGAATAGGAAACACATCGTGGTGAAAATTGCCGCCAAAAACAGCGAAGGCTACGGCCCCTTCTCCCTACCCAACAACCTGGGGGACAAACTCGCGATGGCCGAGCAGCCAAAGCAAATGAATCTGTAGTCCAACGTCGTGCAAGCAAACACCGCAGTGACCCTCTCCTGGGACGCAAGCCAGAGCGGCAACGACGTCACCTACGAACTCTAGTACCAAGAAGGCACCGGCCAATTCAAAAAAATCGCTACAACAAGTGACACAGTATACACTCAAGCGGCGCTAACACCCGGTCAATCGTACAACTTCCGCGTCCGTGCCAAGAACTGGTGCGGCGTCGGCAAGTGGTCCGAACTCAAGTCGGTGTTCCTGCCGACGGTGCCCGGCCCCGTCAGAAACATCATTACGACGACGTCGGGAGATGGCTGCTCGCTTAGTTTCGAGTGGAGGGCGCCACTGGAGAATGGTGGATCTCCTGTCACCGAATACATTGTCCAAGTGCGCGGCAGTAACACTAATTTCGAACAAGTCTACGAGTGCTAGTAATTAGCAGTCGATTAAACTAGTTGCACCATAGAGATGAAAAGTCTTGCCGAAATTCCTTTCAAATTGGCCTCTGACGACTATATTATTGTCAGGGTCAGTGCGAGAAATGATAAGGGAATGGGTGAGAGTACGTAGGAGGAGATTTAAGGTGAAGGAACGAGAATGATTAATTAGATCTCTGGGACACCTATTCTTTCATTGGATAGTCGGACTGCTAACTGGATTAAAGTTAAGTGGCAATCAGTTAACGAAGAACTGGAAAACCAAGAATTCGAGCTGCAGTGGAATGAGGGCGGAGCAAGCACTTCATACAAGTTGCTGGCGAGGACGAAAGACACGACACACACGCAGTATGACCTGGGAACGACAGGCGAGAACTTTAAGTTCAGAGTGCGCCAGTGCGGTCCCTGCGGATGCTCCGACTGGAGCAAGCACATTTTTGTCGACTAGGACCGCGTTTGCGAACGCATGGACCCTGTTACGACGTCTATTGATCGCTGCCGTCTCAATATCGAGTGGACGGCGCCTTCGAAGTGCGACTCACCAGTCACGCGTTACCAAATCGATGTGGTTACTGCGGGGGCCGACGGTCGTGAAAACTTCCATTCCCTCTCTTGTGGCAAGATCGACGACGTGAGCATTACTTCCTGCTCAGTTAATATGAAAATCCTGAAGAACCCACCCTACAACATCCAACCAGGTCAGATGATCATCCTACGCGCCCGCGCCTACAACAAAAACGGCCCCTCGACCCCCTCCAACTACAACACCGACGCCGTCGTCCTCAAATCAGTGCCTACGACGCTCGGCCGCCCCTTCATCCCCGCGCATAAATTGTAGACGTAGAATAACGAATTGCATATTCACTGGCCGTCTGTGTTGGATGGGGAGGTGGATGTGGAGGATGTGTACTATTAGCTGTATTGGAGTAAGGAGAATGTGCCTAATAAGTTTGAGATGCTTACTTCGACGAAGTAGAGTAAGTATACTGTCACCGATTTGGTGGCGGATACCACTTACTACTTTAAAGTAAGCGCGGCTAATAGTTGCGGACCTGGTGAGTATTCGGAGGTGTTTACTATTCCGTTCGGTCCCACACCCTTTCAAACGAGACCTGAGCCAGTGCGTCCCAGTTTGATGCGCGAAAACTGTGCTGTCAAGTTCCAATGGACGACCATCACAGATGAAAAGAAAGACATCTCAATTGAAGATTATAAGTTGGAGGTGTTATCGTAGTTCGGCGAATACAAGGAGTTGAAGTGTGAGGCCGAAGCTGGCCAGTTCAACGATATTTAGTGCGTCGTGCCGATCAAGACGCTCACGGAGACGCCGTTCCTGCTGAGGGCAGAGAGCATGGTTACCGCGAGAATTTCAGGAAAGGTGGCGGAGGGCTGGAGTAAGACTTCTGATCCTAACGTTTCAGGACCCAAGATCATTTCTGCGCCCGCCAAGATGGACGTGCCCTAGTTCGTTTAGGAGCAAGGAAGCACCCTCACTATTCGGTGGAAACCGCTGCTAGGTACCTCTATCAATGACCTGCAGTGGGATTAGGGAAATCCACAGGGTGAGTTTGTCAAGTTGGTTGAGACGCAGTTCCCGATTTTCAAGTACACGAAGATGCCCTTTGCCTTCACAAATTCGGAGAACAAGTTTAGGTTCCGCGTGAGAGCTAAGAATGGCTGCGGATGGGGCGAAGCCTCGGAACCACTCGAAGTGGTGAAGTCGACCGTACCGGGCGAGATCTCGTACTTTAACGTTAACTCGCGTGGTTGTGGCCTCAACATTAAGTGGCAGGGACCGGAAAACGAGGGTGGAAAGCCTATCAAACGCTTCCGCATTGACATTCAAAGCGAGAACGAGCAGTTCTTCTAATTTGATGAGTTTGGTTGTGGGAATGACCCCGACTCAAACGAGTGCAACGTATAGATGAAAGTCCTCCAAAACGATCCATGGAATCTCCGCAACGGTGATAAGATCATTACCAGGATCGCATCAGAGAATGACAACGGATGGTCGGTGCCAGTGCTGAGTAGAGACTTTGTCACTATGGTGCAAGAACCGAAGATTGTTGAGGAGCCAGAGCTGGAGAACGAGGGTGAAGACACTATCAGAATCTCATGGAGGCCGGTGACTCAGGAAGGAAAATACAACTATCAGGTGTTTGAGGATATTGATGGTGATGGCAACTTTAGGCTTTATCAAGACACTTTGTAGACCAGTATTTAGCGCCCGAAGACAAAGGGAGTGAGGTATTATCACTTTAAGGTGAGGGCGAGAAATGCCTGTGGCAGCTCGTAGTTCTCCCCAATCCTCCGTGTGAATATCGCCAATCCACCACAAACCATGCAAAAAGTCTAGCTAGAATAAGATAAGTGTGCAGTTCAACTGAGCTGGCTCAAACCTGACAGCAACGGTGCCGCTATCGTAAAGTACAAATTAGAAATCTAGGGCCAATCAGGCGAATTCTACGAAGCCTAGATCTGCGGCCAATCAGAGGATGACACCGAATGCACCATGTATTTCTCGACTCTGAGGGACAAACCGTATCTTTTGAAAGAGAATCGTCAGATTTATGCTCGGATTGCCGCCTTCAACAAGAAGGGACGGGGAGTGTACTCGCCGCTGAGTGATGGCAATGTCCGTGTGCAGAAGACACCTGAGAGGATAGAAAAACCGTATCGTATCCCATCAGACAACAAGAACGAGATGGAGATTGCTTGGCCTGCCTCCACCTCCCAAGTAGAGTATTAGGTGTTCGTTGGCAAGGATGGTGCTGAACCGAGCCTTATCGCCACTGTTGACACCAACGCGTATGTGCTCAGGCCTTAGGCGGGTGATCGCCGCTCTACGTTTGCTATTACTGTTCGCGCCAAGAATGCCTGTGGCACTAGTTCTGATAGTGTTACTCTGGTCGAGCACATGTCCACGCCTCCGGAGAAGCCGGAGCCGGCTACTGTTGACCGTGGTCATTGCTAGGCTAAAATCGAATGGATCAAGCCCGACGACGGCGGCTCCCCCATCACAAAATACCGCATCGAAATCATGACCAAAACCGGCACCCTCGCCGAAGTATCATGCATCAAGGACGAAGGCGTCTTCGTCTTCATCTCTGATCAATAGCTTTCTTGTAAGGTCTCTATGGAGTCGTTATTCAATGAGCCGTGGAATTTGGAGACTGATGATTTGATTAGGGCTGTCGTGACGGCGGAGAATAAGCGTGGGTGGGGTGAGGTTAGTGAGCCTAATGAGACGGGGTTGAGGATGGATTAGCAAGTCCCAGTTATGAAAGCACCCCGCCTAAAAGAAAAGTCATCAGAAACTGAATCAGTCACCCTGGAGTGGGACAACGTCGGCACCAGCTTCAACTACGAGCTGTGGTGGTAGAATGGCGACGGCAAGTGGCAAATCAAGCAGAAGACGCGCCAGACCGCAGTGATTGTCAAGATAGAGAAGGGGACCAGGGATTACTCGTTTAAGGTAAGGGCCAGAGATAGTTGCAGTAATGGACTTTTCTCCCCTCCCCTCGCTGTCAATTTTGGCCCACGCCCTGACTAAGTTTAAAACGTCGAGGCGAAGCTGGATGGCTGCGATTTGCAGATCACGTGGGATAGTGCCCGTTTTGGCTCGCCTAGCGTGGAGTCATACAAGTTGTCTATCAAAGGCACCGACAGCACCTCCCCCATCACAAAGTGCGGAGCAGATCCTACCAAAACCACCTGCAAACTCTCTATGCAAGAGTTGCAAGAAGAACCCTACAACCTCAAAATCGGCGACAAAATCCAGGTCAAAGTGACCGCCTTCAACTCTGAAGGCCCTTCCCAGGAGTCGGCCAAGTACGTGCCCGTACCCAGAGTCAGAGGAATCCCCATGAAACTAAACAAACCAGAACTAGTCAAAGAGACCAGCGACGAATTGACTGTAAAATGGGAGGAGAGTGAGGCTAAGTACGATGACTCGTTGGTCTATAGGTTTGATGATAATGGGCAAGAGTAGGAGACCACATCACCTACCTGGGTCTTCAAGATCGACGGGCGCTCCTCTATCGTTCTTTCAGTGAGGGCCTGTACTGCGTGTGGGTGCTCGGCGCCCTCGCCCATTCTTGTGTAGAAGACGGCCAGCGTGCCGGAAAAAACAGCCCCTGTGGCAACTGTGACAAAAGGGTGCTCAGCTACTTTCCAGTGGGTGGAGCCTGTCAATGGCGGCGCAGAAATTACTGGCTACGATTTGCAGGTCAAGAATGCGGACGGTGAATTTAAGTCATTTGAAGAGTGCAGTAAGGCACCTGTCTACCTCAAGTGTGAGATTAGTATGGAGGTGTTGAGATCTGCTCCTTATGAGTTGAGGAAGGGAAATGCGATCCTGGCTAGAGTCAGGGCAAAGAATAATAAGGGGTGGAGTGAGTATTCTGAGTTCGATTTATCGGGCAAAGTTCAAGCCTTCATCCTCGACAAACCCTTCGTCCTCCCCACTCCCAAATACGAAGACATTTCCCGCACCGACATCCGCGTCTACTGGGAAACACTCGATAACGCTGAGGAATACTCTGTGCATAAGGAAATCGACGGCGTTTTTACGGAGATTACGCGGACTACGGACAATTTCTACCTGTATTAGGTGGAGGGTAAGAGGAATGTCAAGTTCAGAGTAAGAGGGCATAATGAATGCGGGGTTGGTCCCTTCTCTCCGATTTTGATAATCTAGCCGCTTATACCTGATCCTCCATCGACCTTGACCGTTGAACGAAAAGGCTGCAACCTGATTTTCACGTGGAATACTTCTAGTGACAACGGTGCTAAGATTACATCATATACCGTTGAAATTGTCGACAAGAAAGACTCTTCTTGGCTCCTTCCTCTGAGGTGCGAAGAGCAATTCACCTCTGTGAAGACCTCCTGCCAAGTTCCCATCGGCAAGCTCTTGGAAGCACCTTACAACCTGATTGAAGGGGATTTGGTGCAGGCCCAGGTCTACGCCACCAATTCGATTGGACGGTCCCGCTCCTCCGAGGTTAACACTTCTGGCTACAAAATTGAGGAGATCAGACCCAGCATGGATGCACCTGAGCTAGTGTCACGCAACAAGTAGATAGTGACAGTCTCTTGGTAGAATCTTGGCCCCGCCTTTGCATACGAGTTGCACCTCAGGAAGGGTATTTCCAACGAATACGAGAGTGTTCTGAGAACTCCCGATACTCGCTTCGATCTGAAGCTTGAGGGCCAGGTCTCCGGCATTACGTATAGCTTCAAAGTGCAGGCGAGAGGCACATGCGGCTTGGGAGCCCAGTCAGAGCCGCTCGATGTGGAGTTTGGAGCGGTCCCCGATAAACTCGAAGATATGATCCCCGTAATCGAAAAGTCCAAACTGTGTGTGAGCTGGGCTCTCCCAAAGAGCACATCTCCTCCTGTTACCGGCTATAAAATCGAGATTGAAGACGGAAACGGCAAATACAGAGAACTGCCCCGCTCCGAGTGCGGTAAAGACCCACTCGTGAACAAGTGTTGCGTGGTGACCAGCAAACTTAACGGCCCTCCGATTTTCCTGAACCCAGGTGACAGGATTTAAATCCGCGGCAAGGCGTTCAACCCCTTCGGTGATGGACCCGTCACATACGTGCTCGATCGGCCTGTGATGTGCCTGGAGCCGTAGAAACTCGAGGGCAAGTTGGAGCTGACTAGAGAGGAGCCCGGACATTTGAATATGCGGTGGCCGACCCTTGAAAACAAAGAGCAGGCACGGCCTCAGGTTATCACATTTGAGGTGTGGATGGCTGAGGAATATGAAGGTGGTTTCTCAGAGTATAGGCTGTTCAAAGAAGTGATCTAGACTGCTGATAACTAGGATTAGTATATGAGTGTCCGCGTTGCTAAGCAACCTAACGTCGACAGCTTCAAGTTCTACGTCAAGTATCGCAACGATTGCGACGAGTCTGTTTCTAACGAGATCATCACCCAGATCTCCAAAAAACCCGACTAGATGCTCCAACCTAGAATCTCGAGAGAACGCTGCGGTGTCAAGCTGACATGGGACGCGCCGAAAGACAACGGAAGTCCTATTTCGCACTATGTGGTCTAGTTTAGGGACCAGAACGTCGACTTCAAGACCACGACCCTCTGCGGCCAACGACTCGAAACTCAGTGTACCATCCCGATGACCGAGTTCTGGAATAAGCCCTGGTTAGGCACTAGATTCGGAAAAGGTGACGGCATTTTCGCTCGTGTGGCCGCTGTCAATGCTATGGGCCAGGGACAATACTCC
>Ga0115007_10002734_pt1 | contig 10787 bp, 11 predicted proteins | sample ArcOceMetagenome_2_FD_87166 | JGI IMG/M metagenome (GOLD analysis project Ga0115007, IMG submission 87166) | Marine eukaryotic phytoplankton communities from Arctic Ocean - Arctic Ocean ARC135M Metagenome | ecosystem: Environmental > Aquatic > Marine > Oceanic | place: Arctic Ocean | collected...
AATCGGTTTTATTGAGCACGATCACATCACAGAACTCTACCTGTTCGATCAATAGGTCCACTACCGTTCGTTGATCTTCATCACCCAAGGATTCACCGCGCATCTGAAGGCTGTCTTGCGAACTGTAATCACGTAAAAAATTAAATGCATCGACCACAGTCACCATCGTATCCAACTGCGCAATGCTATTAAGACTTTGTCCTCCCTCATCCTCAAAGGTAAATGTCTCTGCAACCGGTAGAGGTTCTGATATACCGGTAGATTCAATAACTAGATAATCAAACCTCGCCTCCTTAGCTAAACGGCTGACCTCATCTAACAGATCTTCTCTTAATGTGCAGCAGATACATCCATTGCTCATCTCTACAAGCTTTTCTTCAGTACGAGAAAGTTCGGCACCTCCCTCTCTCACAAGCGCTGCATCAATATTGACCTCCGACATATCATTAACAATGACAGCAACACGGCGCCCCTCACGATTATTAAGAATGTGATTGAGTAAGGTTGTTTTACCGGCCCCTAGAAAGCCGGAAATAACCGTAACAGGAAGGCGTTTTTCTTGAATATTTTCAGAACTCATCTCGACTAATTCCTCACTTCTCTTATTGCTAATGATAATGCATTATCATTAAATAATTAACAAGAATTTATTCGTGCAGTCAGAATCACACTCTGTTTAAATCCCTTAGTGATTGTTAGCTAGATTTCGAGGAAAAAATGACGATTGAACGTAAAACCCGTCAGTATGAGGCTATTCGTACAGTACTGACTGAAGCAAAGCGCCCTCTACTTGCCCAAGAGATTTTGAATTTAGCCTCCGTTATTGTGCCTAAGATGTCATTAGCCACGGTTTATCGAAACTTAAAGGGGCTACAAGCAAACAATCTGATTACAAGCGTCTTACTCCCTGGACAAAATCCAAGATACGAGATCAAAACACATACACACCACCATCATTTCCAATGTCGATATTGCGAACAGGTATTTGAGGTACGTTTATGCCCTGGCGGCTTCGAAAGCTTCATGCCTGAAGGCTTTACAGTTGAGGATCATGAACTTATTTTATACGGTGAATGCAAGGAATGTAGTGCACAAAAATCGAAAGGGTCTTAAAAGTACGGATCAATTAAAACAATAGCGGGTGCTAAAAAACACAAGAAAAGGAGTCGTTTCGGAAAAGACAACCATGCCCAATCGGTAAGCCCCTATGCTGAATATCACTAACTCGTTGCATATCAGGACGACAGCGACGGAAAGTGGTTTTTAATAAAAACTATTTTTTCTTAAATAAATCTAACAGTTTATGCTTAGGATCCGGTTCATCAGTAGGTAGCGCCTTTTCAAACCGCTTTTGCAATGAGTCGAACTTTTCCTCTTTTCGCTTGTGCTTTACCCTCTCTCGGGAAGCATTCATATCGACAACCGTTCCCATTACTTTATCACTCGCTCTTTGTTTCTTTTTTACTTGCGGCCTGCTGGGCATTCCAAGCAGCTAGCGCCTCATAATAGGTATCCCATACACAAGGGGAACACCCACTTTCACAACACGCATAGTCCGCAGGTTGCGTTGGTTTCTCTGCTAATTCAGTCATCTTATCCTCTTTATGCATCATAGCATTCTACCTTTTTGTCTTTTTAAATTAAATCTATCATCAATAACTAGAGCATTGAATCATAAAATATCTCACCTTAACGCGACACAACCCGCCCCAACAGATGAGCGCTAACCCACATTTGTTCTTTATTATTAATCCGAAAGAACAATGCGCATAAAAACAAAAAATGGCTACTGTATATAGCTAAATAGATTATGAAACCCGACTACAATCGAAAACATGCTGCATCGCAGCATGAATATAGGTAAAAAAAGTTGTAAAAACACAACAACATTAGCCATAAGTACATAGGCCAGACGTATGACTATCGCGCTGAATTCAGTATAATTCTGTTACTAAATTACAACCATCGGGTTTGAAATAGTGGAGAAAGGCAGCCACAAGCCGCCTTTGTTCAAACCCTTGGCTGCACTGCCATAAAATCTTTGGGGAATACAATGACTACAACGAACCAAACCATCTATTACACTCTAACAGACGAAGCACCATCATTAGCTACATGCTCGCTTCTACCCATTGTTCGGACATTTACTTCTGCTGCCGGGATCGATGTTAAAATTACAGACATCTCTCTAGCAAGCCGTGTTCTCTCGACCTTCCCCGAAAAGCTTACAGAGGAACAGCGCGTAGAAGATGGCCTTAAGTTTCTTGGTGCACTGACACAAGATCCCGATGCCAACATCATTAAACTACCTAACATCAGCGCATCTATCCCACAGTTAAAAGCCTGCATTGCAGAACTACAGGCGCAGGGTTACGACATTCCTAACTTCCCTGAAGATGCGCAAACGGATGAAGAGAAAGAGATTCTTGCTCGCTACTCTAAAATTCTAGGTAGCGCTGTAAATCCTGTACTACGTGAAGGTAACTCCGACCGCCGCGCACCTGGCGCAGTAAAAGCCTTTGCTCGCAAATTCCCACACTCTATGGGCAAATGGAGCAAAGCGTCTCGTACACACGCTGATTACATGACAGACGGCGATTTCTTCTCAAGCGAGCAGTCCATTACGATGAAAGACGCTGGCGATGTACGTATTGAGTTTGTTGATCCAGCGGGCAACGTTGAAGTCAAAAAAGAGTTGAGCCTAGAGAAAGGCGAAATCCTTGACGGCATGCGCATGAGCTGCAAAGCCCTTCGCGAATTCTTTGAAGAAACGATGAACGACGCTAAAGAAACTGGCGTTATGTGGTCACTTCACGTTAAAGCTACAATGATGAAGGTCTCCCACCCTATCGTATTCGGTCACGCGGTCACTGTTTTCTATAAAGAAGTGTTCGACAAGCATGGTGAACTATTCAAAGAGCTTGGCGTTAACCCAAACAATGGTATTAGCAGCGTTTACGATAAAATCGCTTCTCTACCACGCTCTCAGCGGGAAATTATCGAAGAAGATATCCATGAATGTCTTGCTCATCGTCCAGAAATGGCGATGGTAGATTCAGTTAAAGGCATCACTAACCTTCACGTACCTTCTGATGTAATCGTCGATGCCTCTATGCCTGCAATGATCCGTAACGGCGGTAAAATGTGGGGCCCTGATGGCAAGCCAAAAGACACTAAAGCAGTTATGCCTGAAAGCACCTATGCTCGTATCTATCAGGACATGATCAACTTCTGTAAAACAAACGGCGCTTTCGACCCAACAACAATGGGTTCTGTTCCAAACGTCGGTCTTATGGCTAAAAAAGCAGAAGAATACGGTTCACATGACAAAACATTTGAAACTGAAACAGGTGTTATGCGTGTTGTAACTGCTGACGGCACTGTTCTTATGCAACACGATGTAGAGAAAGGTGATATCTGGCGTGCTTGCCAAACTAAAGATGAGCCTGTTCGTGACTGGGTTAAACTAGCGGTAAACCGTGCTCGCCTATCTAATACTCCAGCTATTTTCTGGCTAGACCAAGAACGTGCACATGATCTTGAGCTAACTAAAAAAGTTAAAGAATACCTTAAAGATTATGACACTGAAGGCTTAGATATCTCTATCAAGTCCTACAGCCAAGCAATCCGCTTTACTATGGATCGCTTAATTCGTGGCCAAGATACCATCTCTGTTACAGGTAACGTGCTACGTGACTACCTAACCGACCTATTCCCAATTATGGAACTAGGCACATCCGCTAAGATGCTTTCTATTGTACCTATGCTAAAAGGCGGCGGTATGTACGAAACAGGCGCTGGCGGTTCAGCACCTAAACACGTACAACAAGTACAAGAAGAAAACCATCTTCGTTGGGATTCATTAGGTGAGTTCCTAGCCCTTGCTGTTTCGCTTGAAGATATGGGTATGAAGCATGACAACCCACGTGCAGCGATCCTGTCTAAAACCTTAGACGCAGCAACAGGTAAACTACTTGAAGAGAACAAATCGCCTTCACGTAAAACAGGTGAGCTAGATAACCGCGGTAGCCACTTTTACCTAGGCCTATACTGGGCACAGGAAGTTGCTAACCAAACGGAAGACCTTGAACTTGCGGCACACTTCAAAGAACTTGCTGAAACACTTTCCAACAATGAAGAAAAAATCATTGCTGAGCTAGCGGCGTGCCAAGGCTCACCTGCCCCAATGACAGGTTACTACCACGCTGATCGCGAGTCTGTGAAGAAGGTAATGCGCCCAAGCAACACGCTGAATACAGCACTTGCTAAAGCGGTAAAATAAGCAATCCTTGAACAACAAAAAGCTCGGTTTATACCGAGCTTTTTTATGCTTTAACCTTTGCTTAGCTATAAAAAAACACGCATAACGCGTGTTTTTTTATATCACCAAGAAGTAATTAAAGGTTAGCTACCCTATTCAATCCAGCAATCGCTGCAACACGATAAGCTTCCGCCATCGTTGGGTAGTTAAAGGTAGTATTAACGAAATACTTAAGCGTATTACCTTCGCCTTCTTGCGCCATGATCGCTTGGCCTATATGTACGATCTCTGATGCATGCTCACCAAAACAGTGAATACCCAAAATCTGGAATGTATTACGGTTAAATAGGATCTTAAGCATACCAACAGGCTGATCATAGATCTGTGCCCGCGCGGTATCTTTAAAGAATGCCTGACCTACTTCATAAGGCACACACTCTTCCGTTAGCTCCTCTTCGGTTTTACCAATCGAGCTGATTTCAGGAATGGTATAAATACCGGTTGGCACTTCATTAATATAACGAAAATCGTCAGCCGAGAGCATATCCGCCGCCGCTGCTCGTCCTTGGTCCAACGCAGCTGACGCCAAGCTTGGCCATCCAACAACATCACCTGCAGCATAGATCCCTTCACACCCTGTGCGATAATGATCATCCACTTCTAGCTGACCACGACTATTAGCCTCTAAACCTATACGTTCCAAATGCAGTGTTTCTGTATTACCGCTTCGCCCATTACACCACAAGAAGGCATCGGCACGAATACGTTTGCCAGACTTCAGCGTAAGTACAACGCCGCGATCATCGGCTTCAACACTGTCATAGATTTCGTTATGACGAATTTTTACAGCATTATTACGCAGGTGATAACTAAGGGAGTCGGAAATCTCTGCATCAAGAAAGGAGAGTAACCGGCTTTGGTTATCAACTAGATCAACCTTAACCCCTAACCCACTAAAAATTGACGCATACTCAGAACCGATAACGCCAGCCCCGTAAATAATCAACGTACGTGGCGTATGACTTAGCTTCAAAATAGTATCTGAGTTGTAGATACGTGGATGATTAAAGTCGATATCAGTTGGAGTATATGGACGAGAACCGGTAGCAATAACAATGTTTTTTGCTTTTAAGGTTTCATCACCTTTTACCGTTCCACGCACAAGGACTGTGTTTTTATCTTCAAACTCAGCCGTTCCAAAAAATACATCGATTCGGTTTCGAGCGTAAAAGTTAGTACGCAAAACAACCTGACTTGAAATAACCTTTTCTGCTCGTTTCAACACTTTTGGGAATGAAAACCAACGCGGCTCACCAATATCACGGAACATTGGGTTAGTGTTAAACTCAATGATCTGCTTAACTGAGTGACGCAACGCCTTTGACGGTATTGTCCCTTTGTGAGTGCAGTTTCCGCCCACAGACTCCTGCTCTTCGATAACCGCAACTCGACGCCCCTTCTTAGACGCATTCATTGCAGCACCTTCACCTGCAGGCCCAGAGCCAATCACAATGACATCATAGTCATAAACCGCCATCACATTCCCCTATCTATTATCGTTATCTTCTTGTTTTGTTGAGATATTATTTATCATAACAGCTTACGCTTAGTTACAAACAACTCAATTATTCTTTAGATTTAACTTCATAGGACAACTCAAGCTGGGACCCGCTTTGCTCTAAGCGCTCCTGCTCTTCATCGCATTTTTTTGGGTCGCCGCCACAAATATCACACGCGGTATCCATACCTAAATTAGCCATACCACCACAAGAACCCGCAATAGGCTTACGCCCCATTAAGACGCCGACAGACATCGCCACAACGACCCCAAGCAACACTACAAACGTAAATATCATCGTATCCATAATTTTAACCTCACTGCACCAGGAATTGATTAAAACCCGGTGTCATTTTTTCTTCAAAACCCGTGTCCGTTTTGACCAACAAAAACACACTAAGTTTATGCGTTTCAGCAAATTTATATGCTTTTTCAGGGCCCATCACCATCATCGCGGTTGCTAACGCATCCGCCTCTGCGCAGGTGGGCATCAATACGGTAACGGATACCAGCTTATGACTAATAGGCCGACCGGTCGCCGGATCAATCGTATGGGAAAACCGAACCCCATCCTCTTCAAAATAGTTTCGGTAATCGCCAGATGTCGCAATACCCACGTTCTTTACAGCAATGATGCGCTGAATGGTCCGCTCAGCGGCTGTGGTGGGTGACTCAATCGCAATACGCCACTCATCACCACTAGGCTTTAAACCTCGCGCACGCAGCTCACCACCGATTTCAACCAGATAACTTTCAATTCCCTTAGCCTCAAGCAAATCGGCGAGCAGATCAACACCATAGCCTTTAGCGATGGCGGATAGGTCAACGTAACTTTGACGCTGCTTTACAACCTGAGTCCCTTCGATTTTAACATAGTCATACCCAACACGATCTCTAACCCCATCAAGCTCAGACTGACGCGGCGCCTTAACAACGCGACCGTCAGGACCAAACCCCCATAGGTTTACCAGTGGACCGACAGTATTATCAAATGCCCCCTCAGTCTCCACGCTAATTTTTTTAGACAGCGCTAATACGTGAGCAAGCGGCTCAGATACAGACAAGGGTTCGCCGGGAGGTGTTCGATTTAAAATCGATAGTTCAGAATCAGGAATATAGGTAGACATACTTTGATTGATATCAACGAGCGTATTATCAATCAATTTATTTAATTCAGTATCAGATTGGGAGGACACCCACTTAACAGTAAATGTGGTCCCCATCGTCATGCCTTGATGGCTAACGATTTTTGGCTGCTCTGACTCGCAACCTGACAGGAGTAGACAAACAAAAACAGAAGTGGCCAGCAGCAAAGCTGCGGGCCACTTTTTAGCTTGTCGCATAATGACAAACATAGACGTATTAGCCACCAAAATCATCAAGGAAGATGTTTTCGCGCTCCACACCCAGATCTTCAAGCATCTGGATAACAGCAGAGTTCATCATTGGCGGTCCACACATGTAATACTCACAATCTTCAGGCGCTTCGTGATCCTTAAGATAGTTTTCATATAACACGTTATGGATAAAGCCAGTCATACCATCCCAGTTATCTTCTGGCTGAGGGTCTGACAGGGCTAAATGCCACTGGAAGTTCTCATTCTCTTCCTGAAGCTTATCGTACTCTTCGTTATAGAACGCTTCACGCATAGAACGTGCACCGTACCAGAAAGAGATCTTACGCTTAGAGTTAAGACGCTTCAGTTGGTCAAAGATATGCGAACGCATAGGCGCCATACCTGCACCACCACCGATGAAGACCATCTCATTATCAGTGTCTTTAGCAAAGAACTCACCAAATGGTCCATAAACCGTAATCTTATCCCCTTCTTTAAGGTTAAAGACATAGGAGGACATGATACCTGGTGGGTGATCTGTACCTGGTGGTGGAGAAGCGATACGGATATTGAATTTAACAACACCACGCTCCTCAGGGTAGTTCGCCATAGAGTAGGCACGAATAGTAGGTTCAGTCACTGTAGATACATACTTCCACATATTGAACTGATCCCAATCGCCACGGTACTCTTCTTGAATCTCAAAATCCTTGTAGTTAACTACATGAGGAGGACATTCAAGCTGAACATAACCACCGGCACGGAAATCAACGTTTTCACCTTCAGGTAAACGAAGGGTTAATTCCTTGATAAACGTAGCAACGTTTGGATTTGACTCAACAGTACATTCCCACTTTTGAACACCGAAGATTTCCTCTTCAAGTTCAAGCTCCATGTCCTGTTTAACCGCCACCTGACAAGATAGGCGCCAGCCTTCCTTGCCTTCACGCATAGTGAAGTGGGATTCCTCAGTAGGCAGCATAGAACCACCGCCCTCAAGAACCTGACACTTACACTGCGCACAGGTACCGCCGCCACCACAAGCTGAAGGAATGAAGATCCCTTTATCAGCAAGTGTCTGTAGCAACTTACCACCCGCAGGTACGGTAATAGATTTAGCCGGGTCGTGATTGATATGAATCGTAACGTCACCGGAACTTACTAATTTAGAACGGGCTGCCAAAATTACTGCGACAAGTGCAAGCACCACCGCGGTAAACATGACAACACCTAGAACGATTTCAGCATTCATTGGCTAATCCTTCCTTTGTTGACCATGTAGGCATTAAAGCTGCACACCAGAAAATGACATAAAGCCAAGAGACATCAAACCAACAGTAATGAAGGTAATGCCTAGGCCACGTAGTCCTTCTGGTACGTCGCTGTATTTAAGTTTTTCACGGATACCTGCAAGTGCTGTGATAGCTAACGCCCAACCCACACCTGCGCCTGCACCGTAAACCACTGACTCACCAAAGGTGTAGTCACGTTCAACCATAAACAACGCAGCACCCATGATGGCACAGTTAACTGTGATCAAAGGAAGGAATACACCCAGTGCGTTATAAAGAGCCGGTACGAACTTATCTAGGAACATCTCAAGGATCTGAACGATCGCGGCAATTACGCCGATATAAGAGATATAACCTAAGAAACTAAGATCAACTTCAGGATAACCCGCCCATGCTAATGCGCCTTCACGCAGCAGCAAATTGAAAATCAGGTTATTAACCGGCGTAGTGATGGCCAATACAACGATGACCGCAATACCTAGACCTAGTGCTGTTTGTACTTTCTTTGAGATAGCCAAGAAAGTACACATGCCTAGGAAGAATGCCAACGCCATGTTCTCAACGAAAATGGCCTTAACTGCAAGGCTGATATACTGTTCCATTATACCGCCTCCTTCTTAGTATTCTTCGCAAGTTCAAACTCAGGCGCTTCAACTTGAGCTTTATCAAAGCTACGCACCAACCAGATGAACATACCAATAATAAAGAACGCACTTGGCGGAAGCAGCATCAAACCATTTGCTAGATACCAACCACCATCATTGACGAGGGGTAGCACTTCCATACCAAATAGCTTACCTGCGCCGAAAAGCTCACGAAGGAAACCAACGAAAATCAGTACTACACCATAACCTAAACCGTTACCGATACCATCCAAGAACGAGATTCCCGGAGGATTCTTCATCGCGAACGCTTCAGCACGACCCATTACGATACAGTTCGTGATAATCAAGCCGACAAACACCGATAACTGCTTAGAAACATCATAAGCATAAGCTTTCAGAATCTGGTCAACCACGATTACCAACGATGCAATGATCGTCATCTGACAGATGATTCGAACACTGCTTGGAATCTGATTACGGATCAAGGATACAAACATGTTAGAGAAAGCAGTAACAACCGTTACCGCCAACGCCATAACTAATGCCGTATTCAAGTTTGAGGTTACTGCTAGCGCAGAACACACACCTAAGATCTGTAGACCAATAGGGTTGTTCTTAAATAGCGGAGTAATTAGGACTTCTTTAGTAGCAGACATCGCTTAGGCCCCCCCTGTTTTCAAGTTAGCAAGGAATGGTGCATAACCGTTCGCACCCATCCAGAACTTAACAAGATTAGTTACACCATTACTGGTCAAGGTTGCACCTGATAAGCCATCAACCTGATGCTCAGCATTAGCTGAGGCAGCATCAACAGAACCTTTAATCAAACCCAGCGCAGGCTCCATAGAACCTTCAGGGTAAACCTTCTTACCCGGCCAAATTGCTTTCCAGTTAGGGTTATCAACCTCACCACCTAAGCCCGGTGTTTCTGCATGAGAATAGAAACCTAAACCAACAACCGTGTTTAAGTCACCTTCAAGTGCAATAAAACCGTAAAGCGTAGACCAAAGACCGTAACCATGAATAGGTAAGATAATCTTCTCTATCTGGCCATTATCTTCAACCAAGTAGACAGGCATTACCTTAGCTTGATACTTGATCGATGCAGCATCTACTGATTTATCAAGTTTAATACCAAGTTCAGGGTCTTTAGCGGCTTTCTTAGCATCATAACGTGCTGGGTCTGCCACATCCGTATATTTACCTGTCGCTAGATCAACATATTTCTTTGTGATCGTACTAGCAAACAGCTCAGGAATGTCCTTACCTTGGTAATCAACGCCTGCCGCCGCCAAGATATTGGTCTGGCGATCTAGGTTCTTGTTAGCAATTTGCTGGGGTTTAAGTAATACCGCCGCAGCAGATACAATAACCGAGCAAACCACACACAAAAGAACGGTAACGGTAATCGTTTTACCGATAGAGTCGTTATTAGCTGACATCGCGCGCCATCCTCCGTTTAATGTTCGCTTGAACAACAAAGTTGTCGATCAATGGCGCAAACAAGTTGGCGAATAGAATGGCAAGCATCATTCCTTCTGGGAATGCTGGGTTAACCACACGGATCAACACAACCATAAGACCAATCAGCGCACCAAAATACCATTTGCCCTTATTCGTCATCGATGCTGACACCGGGTCAGTCGCCATGAAGAACATACCAAAAGCAAAACCACCCAACACAAGATGCCAGTAAAATGGCAGTGCAAACATAGGGTTAGTATCAGAACCAAT
>Ga0115007_10002735_pt1 | contig 10784 bp, 7 predicted proteins | sample ArcOceMetagenome_2_FD_87166 | JGI IMG/M metagenome (GOLD analysis project Ga0115007, IMG submission 87166) | Marine eukaryotic phytoplankton communities from Arctic Ocean - Arctic Ocean ARC135M Metagenome | ecosystem: Environmental > Aquatic > Marine > Oceanic | place: Arctic Ocean | collected...
ACTGTTGTACTGGGTAGATAAATAGATAGATGTTGTGCCTTAGCACCCGCGCTGAAAACGCCGTTGGACTTGGGTTTGGTTTGATTAGGCTTAGGTTCCTTTATACTAGTAGGGTGCAACACTACCGGTACACAAAACACACAACAGTAAAAATTCTCAACTTCAGATTTGGTGTAAATTGGCACCTGAATTAATACAGGTCCAGGTGTCCTTCCAAAATGGGGGGAGGAAACAAGTAGTTAAGAAAATGTGTTGCTGGCTGAATTTTTGCTGGCTGAAACACTTGTGCAGCTGGGTTGGAGCATTTTCTGACATCATCGTTTTCAACTCACACACAAATAAAAGAAAATATTAACGATGGCATCCTTAACAACCGGTGAAACAAAACAAGCCGCATCAGCTGAACCAAGCGATGAGGATAAAACTAAATTTGAAGGGCCCAAAGGTGAGTGGAGAATGTCCATTGATCGTTCTGTCAAGATTGACGAATTATTACGTCTCTTAAATGTATTCAAGGGCCACAAGAATACACGTTACCCTGCTAAACCAGAAACTGTTTACGTCGATAAAGTTGTCATGGCCATCAGAGGTTGTTCAAGTGTTATCAAAACAAGACAAGATGCTGCCGTCGCAGCGGGTGTTGTTGGTCCACTGGTTGAAGTATTGACCGGGGTCCATCTTGAGGATCGTGAGACATGCTTGCGGACCGTCCAATGTGTGTTGGGAATCTGTGGCAAAAATGATGATGCAATTGCTGCATTTAAATCCGCCGGTGCGGCTGGAGCTCTTGCAGCAATTGTTGGAAAACACAAAGACAGCAACAGTTCAGATTTTGAGAAAGCTGCAGCAATGTTTGCATGAAAAAGCATGTGTGGAGATTAAGTGGATGCAATACGGGTACAGGTGTTCCTAGAAGTTAGAAGTTAAACAAAATTACTAAAGAGTATATTAAATTTGTAAAAATAGAAAAAAATAGATTAACCTCGAGGTAGAGGTACAGTAACTTCATATCAGTACTTTACACGTGGTATGTGCATCAGTGTACACCAGTACCAGTACCAGTACCAGAGAAGTAAATGTTGTGTATGTTATGTGTTGCGTGTGTGTGTGTGTGTGTGCACTACAGTAGATGTGCACACACTCACATGTTATGAATGTGTACTAAGTTACTAACATGTGTACATGACATGTATGTACTGTATGTATACCTGGTTTTCCTGTATCTCTCACACATCACACCCCCTGCTGCTATCCACGTTCTTCATTGGAACTAAATTGATCTCTCAATCTTAAATATTTTTGAACGTCTGCTTTAGATACAGAGGGTACAATATCTTTTAATGAGTTTTGAAAATCAACCAAAGACACAAATACTTTTAATTCTTTGTCACTGGCATCTGCCAACCAAGATTGAGTGGTCATTTCTCGTTCCGAATAACAGTCCACTTGTTGTAAATGTTTTACTTCAACATCAATTGCCAATGCACGACGTTTGATTGCGGTGGCCAATGCATTGGAACACATTCCATAAAAATCAGCACCCGTAAAATTATCCGGACACATTGCACTGATTTTTTCAATGGTCACATCGGGTCCCAAATTGAATTTTCTGGTCAATGCTTGAATAATTTTGCATTGTGAATCTTTGTCGGAAGCAATCCCAAGATATATCAAACGATCAAAGCGACCCGGACGCAGAAGACTGCTATCCAGCAAATCCGGTCGATTCGTAGCACCAATCACAAACAATTGACCACCAGCACCACCACCGTCACCACCACCGTCACTACCACCACTACTCGACAACCCATCAATTTCAGTCAACAATTGTGACACAACACGATCCATCACACCACCACCATCATTTCCACCACCACGAGCGGGTGCCAAGGAATCCAATTCATCAAAAAAGATCACGCACGGGCGTGCATTTCTAGCTCTTTCAAATACTTCTCTTACATTTTTTTCGCTTTCACCAATATACATGTTCAGCAATTCCGGTCCTTTTACCGACAAAAAATTCAATCCACATTCAGTCGCAACAGCTTTTGCCATCAATGTCTTACCAGTGCCTGGTGGTCCATACAACAATATTCCTGATCGTTGTTTCATCCCTGATGTAAACAATTCAGGGTGTTGCAATGGTAAATTAATCATATCCATGATTTCATCTTTGGCTTGACGTAAACCACCGATGTCCGCCCATCGCACATTGGGTACTTGTACGGCACCAACAGCACTTTCACCAGGTGGTGTGAACGAAGCTACAGCAGTCAGCACATCTGCCCAACGCACCTTGTTTGTGTTGTTGTTGGATGTTTTGGTTGGTGAAGCTCTAACTGTTTCAACACTTAATTCCTTTGGGCATTCAAGTACATTAGATCTTTTTAAGGCTGTGTGTACCGCAGTGGAGACAATGGCAGTCATATCAGACCACGACCTTCCTGCTGTTCTTCTTGTTGCACTATTGGCTGCTTTGTTTCTGTTGAAACTCTTGGTGCTTGCTTGGGGTTCCTTGCTTTCCTTGGTTTCCTTGGTTTCCGTGCTTTCCGTGCTTTCCGTGCTATGTAGTATGGATGCATGAATGTTTTCTAACAGCGTACAACGTGCTTGAGTACTGGCTTGAGGCATCATGATTTCATGGGATATTTTACCACGTACACATACATCAACATCATCAATAGCCGAGCACGAAAAGATAAGGAAAACATTTTTGGTACGCTTGTTGTTGCTGTTGTTGTTGCTGTTGCTGTTGCTGCCGTTGCCGTCGCCGTCGCCGTTGCTGTTGCGGACCATAGATTCACGGGCACATTGCTGTATACATTGTTCAATGGTCGATGCCACATTCATTGCACCATCTTTGTTTTGTACTTGTCCCTCGGTAGATGGTTTTGCATGAAAACGTCGTATGTGAAGAATGCACGGCGCTGCATTCAATGCTCGTTGGACGCATTCGGTTATTTTTTGACAGGTTTTTACATTGGCCACGTCTCTTGGCATTTCTATTTGTGTACGATAATTGATGGTTAAAATACTGACACCAAGTTGAGAAGCAATTTGATCAACGGCGGCACATTTGCCTACTCCTCGGGGCCCCGCCAGTAGAATGGCACTGGAAAGCACGGCACGTGTATTGGAACGAAAACAGGGGCACACAACATCGTATACTGCGTGTTTTACTTGCGACGCAGAAGTGTGGGAAGAGGCAGAGGGGTTACAAAAACGTCTTTTCGTTGTTGTTTTTGGCAGTGGTGTTGCATCATCATCTTTGTCGTCTTTGTCGTCTTCCTCGTCATCATCATCTTTAGCACCGCCACCCACAACACTTTTCTGACCGGCAATCGAACACAACATACTGGTCAATGCTGTTGTATTGGGTGCAAAGGTATGGAGACCAATACCAACGTTGTCTTGTACGACATTGGTGGTCTTTTGATTGATTACCATTGTGGTTGGACACATGGAGACTGCGGTACGCCTCTTGTTGCCAAAACAACGGCCCGATTTGTCATTGTGTCCTTTCAATGAGATCACCCGAAACATGACAAGTCTTGGCAACTCACAAAAAGGAGAGGTATCCACTCCCCCGCAAGGGTTGTTTTCCTCTTTCTTGTCTTTGGTTGCTGTTGCTGTTGTTGTTGTTGTTGTTGTTGTTGTTGAAGAAGAGAGCATCGCCAGAACATCTCCTTCGACAACAACTCGTGGTGTTTGAAAATAATCCATTAACATGGAGCCGTACGTTTCTGTAGCACTTGAATGCGAAGAGCACACGCGTGCAATGGTAGCATGCGTTGCGGTCGGCAGCGCTATTTCAGTGGCAGACAGGGTTGTGGTGGTTGCTGCTTCGTTGACCATCGGCGTTGACTTCTTCCATCCTCGATGTCCTGGACCCAAAATTCTTTGTGGTGGTACTGTCAACAGTACTTTTACATTGACTGTTTCACGGGTTGCGTTTGGTGGAAGACGCAGAGCAAACCAAAGGAGGGCATTCAGATGAATTGTCCCCGATCTGTTCCCACATGGTGCAATAAGAAGTCGTACAAGGCGGGTGGTCGTGGCATCGGTGGAGGCGAGTGGCGCCAGCGTCGCCATTTTACACAACACAAAATCACCTTCGTAGACAGAGAGTCGACGAAGCACGTCTTCGTTGACGTAGGCGTTGTGTTCTGGGTGTGGGTCCAGGGCCGTTGCATTGGGTGGTGGTGGTGGTGGTGGCGGGACGATGGTCAGTAAAGTGGGGGAGAGGGAAAGGGAGACGGGGTTGATGGTGGTGGCGGCTGTGGAGGAAAAGGAAGAGGAGGTAGGAGATGCTCCAAAATTCAACGATGTTCTGGCATGGTTGTTGGGAATGTGCCTGCGTCGGCCCCAAGAGGAAAGAATCAGCGGGGTGGTGCTCATTCGCGACTGACGGGTAAACCGGGGGGCAAAAGCAGGGGTTTCAGTTGCAATTTATAAAATTAAATTAGTCTAAAGTCTCGCGCGAACATACCTTACCCGCATTTTAAACCTAACCTACCCAAAGATGTCAATCCAGTCAGATTCGGAGTGGGAAGATTACGATCCTTCCAAATTCGACTCGGGCGCTGCTGCTCCTGTTGCTGTTGTTGCCCCGCCCCCGTCTCAGTCCGAATCGGACTTTGACATCAATGGTAGGTTTGAAAACAAACTAGTTGCCCAATGCCACCCTTTGTGTTGGTGACCTTCTGCTGCCATTTGTTTCTCTTTCGTTGCGTGAGCACACTTGTGCCACGTCAAATAAACTGACCCCTCCCCCTAATCTGTTGTTCTTTCCATGCTCTTTGTCTTTGGTCATTTGCCCTTTTTTTGCGCCGAACCTGCACCACTTGCACCACTTGCCACCCCCTTCCACCACAGAACAAGAAAGTGAATCGGACGAAAGCGACAGCGATTTTGAAGAACCAGCACCCAAAAAAGCCAGAAAAGCAACCAAAAAGAAACCCGTGGCCAAAAAGAAACCAGTGGCCAAAAAAAAACCCGCCAAAAAGAGCACCAAAGCCAACAAAAAGTCAGGTTCCCCATCTTCTCCACCTTCCTCGGCCGCAAACGCGCCTTCGCCGGGTTCGTCCTCTTCCTCCTCGTCCTCCTCGTCGTCGTCCTCCTCCTCCTCCTCCTCCTCCTCTGCCACGAAAACGAAAACCAAACCAAAAGCCAGAGCCAAAAAAAAAGCAACGCCCCAAAGTAAAAAAGCATCGAATGGAGGGGGCAAAGGTGGCAAAGCCAAAACCAAAAAATTAACGGGAAATGCTTTGGAAACCGCTGTGATTGAATATTTAAACGCATCAAATCGTCCCCATTCCGAAAAGGAAGTTTGGGAAAACATGCACAAACCAACCGCCCAAAGCAAAATGAAAACATTGTTGGTGAAACTGGGCAAAGATGGAGAATACATTCAACGTTTGGAAAATGGTAAATTCAATGTCTATTGGTCCAATCAAGATCAATACGACGAATACACCTCTGAAATGATTTCCACCATGGAAACGGAAGCCAATCAATTGCGTCTGGAGGTTGCTGATTTGAAAACACAAGCCGATGGTTTTAACAAAGAAATCCATGCTTTGCAAAATCGTCCAACCATCGATGCATTGCGTGAACAATTGGCATCGTACACTGCCCAATTGTCAGACCTTCAAGCACGAGCGAGTGCCAAAGAAGGTGCTCCACCGATTGACCCCAAAGCCAGAGACAAATTGATCAAAAAGGGAAAAGAATGGTTGAAATTATGGAAAACAAGAAAAGACAATGTCATGGAAGCGATTGATACCATGTCCGAAAATTTCAATAAAAAACCAAAAAAATTTGCAAACGATTTGGAATTGGATACCACGCTTGGTATAAAACCAGCACCGTACAACATTATCAAAGACAAGTTTAAACAATTGACGGGTTCGGCCAAACCTATGGTTAGTAACAAAAGAAAACGATAAACAAAATTGATGCAAATGGAAAAAAAAAATGATGAACGATGATTGTTGAGAAACAGGGTAAAAAGGGTGAAAGTGAAAGAGGAGGGACCCGCAAGAAAAAGTACAGGTTGCAAGAAGAAGAAGCAGCTGCCCGTGATATTGTAAAAATAAAATATAAAAAAAAGTTAGTTATATGTCGCCACGAAAACCTTGGTAGTCGCCACTTTTTGTTTGTGTGTTTTTAACAACTGTGTTGTGTCTGTGTGTACACACCGTGGTACTGTAGTAGCTACAACAGTGTTGTACACACAGTTGCCCCCCGGGTAACTCGATGGTGTAACATATTTTTCATTTTTCACAACAACGTTCTTTCTTTTTGTTTACTTTTTAACTGATTCACACGTATTTTATTTTTTCTCTACCGTACAGATGAAACATGTTACCACTCGGGCGAATACAATTATTCTTTTGATTCTTTGTTGTCGTCGTAGTTCAAGATGGGTGCCAACCATCTCTCGACCGTTTCCAATTCCATTCCTTTTCTCTTCGAATAGGATTGAACTTGGTCTTTATCAATAGCACCCACGGCAAAATATTTAGCCTCCGAATGCCCAAACACCAAAGCTGAAACAGCACTGGCGGGCATCATGGCCAATGAATCGGATAATTGCAAATCAATTTCAGTGTCACTTTTTAATAAATTCCACATGGGCCTTTTTTCAGTATGATCTGGTTGAGAAGGATAACCTGGTGCTGGTCGAATTCCTTGGTATTTGATTTTTAACAAATCAGAATTGTCCTGGAAATACAGAAAGAAATCACAGTGTTAGAACAGTACCAAGCACCACCAAGCACCACCAAGCACCACCAAGCACCACCAAGCAACACCACGCAACACCACGCAAAAAGTAGTAGCAATGTCAAACGCTTACCAAAGATTCAGAGGCACTGTAGCCCCACGTGTTCTTTCTCATGTCACGATGCAGTACTTCCGCAAAAGCCTCGGCCAATCGATCCGCCAACGCCTGCGCCATGATTTTGCTGTAGTCATCGTTTTCACTTTCATACTTGGCAACTAATTTATCGCAACCAAAAACACCGACAGCAAACATGCCAACGTAATCTTTCATTCCGGAACTTTTTGGTGCTACAAAATCCGCCAATGACACGTAAGGGTCATCGTTTTCTTTTTCCAACTGTTGTCTTAAACAGCAAAACGTTGCCAATGGTTCCTTTCTTGCTTCATCACTGTAAATATGGATATCTTCGTGTTGGTCGTCGGCATTTGCACACCAAACACCATGCGAGGCACGCAATTCCAATAAATTGCCCTCCATGATTTCTTTCAACATTTTAGTGGCATCCGCATACAATTTTCGTGCTTCTTCTCCCACTCTTTCATCATTGAAAATTTTGGGGTACCCACGATTTGGGTAACGACCCCGCAATTCCCATGTTTGAAAGAAAGGGCTCCAATCAATGTAATCCATGACATCCGCCAAGGGAAAACCTTTGATATGTTGGACGCCCAATTGTTTAGGTGCACAAACGGGTGGGGTGGCATTGAAATCAATTTTCATTCGTTTGCTCAATGCTTGTTCGTACGTCAACAAACGACGTTCCTCTAAACCAGCATAGTACTCTTCTCGCATTTCTTCGTACAAATCAATGACATCTTCCACGTAATCTTCTCTTTTCTCTTCGTTCGTTTCCAACAAACTGGAGACAACCACGACGGAACGACTTGCATCCAGGACATGCATCACTGGATGATCAATGGACATGTAATTAGGACTGATTTTCACAGCGGTGTGCATACGTGAAGTCGTCGCACCACCAATCAACAAGGGTTGTTTCATTCCTCTTTTTTTCATCTGTTTGGCCACATACACCATTTCATCCAAACTGGGTGTGATTAAACCACTCAAACCAATGACGTCCACGTTTAATCGTTGGGCCTCGTTCAAAATATCAACACATGTACGCATCACACCAATGTCCGTCACTTTATAATTGTTGCATCCTAACACCACCCCAACAATGTTTTTACCAATGTCATGCACGTCTCCTTTGACTGTCGCCAACAAGATATGACCAGCATGGGATTCACTGGCGTCCAATGCTTCCAACCCCGCTTCTTTTCTTTCCAACGCGGCCCTTTGTTTTTCAGCTTCCATGTAAGGCAATAAATAAGCAACCGCCTTTTTCATGACACGTGCACTTTTAATGACTTGGGGCAAAAACATTTTACCAGCACCAAACAAATCACCAACGACATTCATACCCGCCATCAATGGACCCTCAATCACCGCCAATGGGTAAGGCAATAATTTTCTTGCTTCTTCGGTATCTTCTTCAATATGAGTGGGGATTCCTTTCACCAAAGAATACGTCAAACGTTCTTCGATGGGTTTCTCACGCCATGCTTTCACGGCGGCTTTGGGTCCTTTGACTCCTCTCCTTTTCAAATCATCCAACCTTTCTCTTTCTTTCGTCGCATAGTCCAACAACAATTCAGTCGCATCACTGCCTTCTTCGCCTTGGTTTCGGTTGTGAACCACATTTTCGCACAAAGTTCGTAAATCTTCCTCCACGTCGTCGTAAATTTCCAACATTCCCGCGTTAACAATGCCCATGTCCATGCCATTTTGAATCGCATGGTACAAGAACACGGCATGAATGGCTTCTCTTACTTTATTGACACCACGAAAACCAAAGGACAAATTGGAAACACCACCACTGATTTTACAGTGGGGGCATTGTTCTTTAATGGTTTTACAGGCACGAATGAAATCAACCCCGTACGCATTGTGTTCGGCCATGCCGGTAGCAATGGTTAAAATGTTTGGATCAAAAATAATGTCTTCGGGGGGGAAACCAATTTCATCACTCACCAACAAATCATAGGATCGTTTGCAAATACGACATTTTTCTTCGTAAGAAGCAGCTTGCCCATTTTCATCAAAAGCCATGATCACCACCGCGGCTCCGAAACGACGTACAATTTTTGCTTGACGCACAAATTCCTCGTGCCCCACTTTCAAGGAAATCGAATTGACAATGCATTTGCCTTGCACCCATTTTAAACCTTCTTCAATAATTTCAAATTTGGAACTGTCAATCATAAATGGTCTTTTACTGACATCCGGTTCCGTCATTGCAATTTTTAAAAAACGTGCCATGGCTGCTTTTCCATCAATCATACCATCGTCCACATTTAAATCAATGACCATTGCCCCGTCTTCCACTTGTTTGCGTGCGACATCCATGGCTTCGTTGTACAAACCTTTACGAATCAAACGTGCAAATTTACGTGAACCAGCAATATTACATCTTTCACCCACATTTAAAAAAGCAAATCTTGTTTTATCAACCACCAAACGTTCCAACCCACTCAACCACATCATGGGTCGTTCCGGTGCTTCCGGGTAGGGTCGCAACACGGCGTGTTCGCCACTCATTGCCGCCGCGACGGCTTTAATGTGGGGGGGGGTTGAGCCACAACAACCACCAGCAAAATTGACCAATCCATCTCTGGCAAAATCCAACACATCTCTGGCCATGTCAGCCGGTGTATCGTCGTAACCACCCATTGCATTGGGCAGACCCGCGTTGGGGTACACACTGACCCAACATTCAGCAATCTTGGACAAACGACGCAAAAAAGGTTTCATTTGTTGAGCACCCAAAGCACAATTCAATCCAATACTAAAAGGTTTGCAATGTCGCAAAGATGTGTAAAAAGCTTCCGTGGTTTGCCCAGACAAAGTACGACCACTTTGATCGACAATTGTACCGGAAATCATTAATGGCAAACGCTTTCCCGATTCTTCACAAAATTCATCAAACGCAAAGACCGCGGCTTTGGCATTCAATGTATCGAAAATGGTTTCAACCATGATAATGTCAACACCACCTTCCACGAGTGCCGCGATTTGTTCTTTGTACGCAATACGAAGTTCGTCAAAACTAGTGTTACGGAAACCAGCGTCTTCCACGTTGGGGGAAATGGAACCCGTGCGATTTGTAGGCCCAACAGCGCCCGCGACAAAACGTGGTTTCAAGGGGTTCATGGCCGTATATTTATCACAAGCAATACGACACAATTTGGCTGATTCGACGTTCATTTCATGAACCAAATGAGTCATTTTATAATCAAGCATGGCAATGGTAGTGCCGGAAAAGGTATTTGTTTCAATGATGTCGGAACCACTCTCTAAATATTTGTCGTGGATGTCGAGAATGGCTTCGGGTTGTGTCAGTGATAATAAATCATTGTTGCCTTTTAAACCATCCGGTGCTTCAAAATCTTTAAATCGTTCTCCACGATAATCTTCTTCTGTGAAACGATGTTTTTGGATCATGGTACCCATGGCACCGTCCAAAATCAAAATTCTTTTTTTCAATTGAGCATTCAAATAATCAAAGATGTCGGTTTCACCGCGCGTGTAAATGTCTTCTGTCTTGGTTTCATTGGCAAAAGAGGCCATAAGGAAACTCTAGGATGAGTGGTCGGAGCGCGGTTTTGGTGTTCGGTGGTTGGACGTGGTCAGAGGTGAAGAACGGGAACAGAGGAAATGAAGGTTAGACTTGATATAGACTTGCAAACCAATCTATTTGCGAAGAACCTGCAGAGAAGGATGGTCGAAGTCCACTTACGGTATTTCAGGTGTTGTTGAGATTTGCTTCGGAGTGGTGTCTCGAAAACAGCATCGGCCAGGTGGACCTTTGACTGTGAGGACTCAAGTCAAGTTGCTGGGGAACTGAACGCTCACACACAAGAGTCGGTTGCCCGTTCAAAAACGTAACCATGTCGAAGAAAGACGACAGCAAGGTACGCCCCATTCATTCCTCCGA
>Ga0115007_10002739_pt1 | contig 10776 bp, 17 predicted proteins | sample ArcOceMetagenome_2_FD_87166 | JGI IMG/M metagenome (GOLD analysis project Ga0115007, IMG submission 87166) | Marine eukaryotic phytoplankton communities from Arctic Ocean - Arctic Ocean ARC135M Metagenome | ecosystem: Environmental > Aquatic > Marine > Oceanic | place: Arctic Ocean | collected...
GATTTGGCGAAAGACTTAGTGAGGATTGAGAAGCATTATAACAGGAAGACATCAATCGACATTAAAAAGAAAATGATATCATTCATCTTAGGTAATATAGATTAGACGTATGAGAAAGTTAAACGAAGAAATAAATAAACTATGAGTAATAGATTATGAGTTATATAATTGGGAAGGCGTGTGATGGTGTATGTGACACTGCTTGTGTTGATGCGTGTCCTGTGGATTGTATCCATGGTCCAATTGATATTACCGGTGGTGGATCGGAGGTTATTGGTTTAACTAAAGAAGAACTTAAAGGGAAACAACTCTATATAAACCCTGAGGAATGTATCTTATGTGGTGCATGTCTACCTGAATGTCCTGTGGATGCTGTTTATGAAACGGAGGAAGACACGATTGATTTCGAGGGGGATGATGTATCAGTAAAGAAGAATTACGACTTTTTTAATCAAAAATGGAAAATTTAGAACATATTATATTTATATTTTAAAGACTAACACTATGGAAAAATTAGAACACAAATTTAATATTTTAAAGACCAATCCTTCGGATATAAACCAACACTTAGAAACCTTAAGGTTATATTCGAGCAAATCCCAACACGTAACTGAGATGGGAGTAAGAGGGGTAATAAGCACATACGCACTTCTCTATGGTAAACCATCTAACGGGGTTGTGTCATATGATATAGTCCACCCTTCAGAATATGGTGGTACATTACAACATATAGAAGAGTTCTCTAAAGAGTATAATATACCTTACGAGTTTAAGGTGGGTGATAGTCTAAAGGTTATCATAGACCCAACAGACCTACTCTTTATAGACACATGGCACACTTACAACCAATTACTTTCCGAGTTAAATTTACATTCGGGTATGGTTTCTAAATACATTATACTACATGATACCACAAGTTTTGCTCATCATGGAGAATCTCTAAGTTTAAAGAATACATTCGTAGGTGAGGTAGACCAAACTAAAGGATTGTGGGATGCGGTGGAAGAGTTTTTAAAAAGTAATAGTGAATGGTCAATACATGAGAGGTTTACCCATAATAATGGTTTAACAGTATTGAAAAGAACTAAGTAATAGGATTATTAACCAAAAATGGAATGAAATTTAGAATTAAGTGGGGGTTAATAATAATGTATTTGTTATTTTGTATTGTATATACTACGATACATTTAGTACGTATGGTAATTAATTTAATATAAGAATCAATAACAATTAAAAATGAGGAGGAATGGAAGTAAAAAAACCAATAGAGTACGTTTATGTTGGAAGAATAATAGATCATTTAAATAGGTTTGTGGACGATTACCATAAGATAGGGGTATCGACCAAACTTATGGCAAGAGAAAAAGAATTAAGTCCCACTCATTATCCCCATGATGTTCAGTTAGTCAGGATATTTAAAACAGAAAATATGAGAAGGACTGAGGCAATACTACACACCTGTTTCACAGACTACAGGATAAAGAAGACCTACAATAAGAAAAAGAAAAAAACGGAATGGTTCTATATAACAGAACCTGAGATATTGGATAGTAGGATTGATAAGTTGGTACGTAATCTGCCGGGGGTTGAAGAAGTAGATATTGAAGTTGCGATTAATGCGGATAAGGATATACTGAAGAACGATAAGAAAGGAATGATCGATAACCATAGGAAATCGAGAACAAAACTACAGTTAATATACAAGGGGGAAAATATAACTAAGAATACATCAACAGAAACCTACCTCACTACCTTAGGTTTGATTGCAGAACAATCGGGGTGGGATAAACTAATGGTTAATGAAGTTAGGATAACAACCACTAAGACTGAATTGTGGGAGAGAAACCCAAGTTCAGGTGAGAGTCAGATAAAACTATATAAGAAACATTGGTTCTTCACAGGGAATAACAATGAAGTAAAGACAAAGAATCTTAATAAACTAATAAAGAAACTTGATATAAAGGATGTACAGGTTTCCATATTAGAATATACACCAACATAACAAAGAGATGTAATTCCATATGAGGAGTATTATAACTAAGTGCTACTATAACGGCAGTTAATCGGAAATATACCCACTAAGTGATACTATAGTGGCAATACATTAAAATAGAAATGGACACACCAGAACAAATTGAAGTAGTAAGAAAATTAGTAGAAGACTCTTTTAATGTGAACTCACACTACACAGGATTATCATCTCTTGATGAACAATCAAAAGACCATATCATAAATATAGGAACGTCAATCTTATGTACCAAATGGGAAGTAGGATATAAAGGAGGTGGTTTTGTACAGTCCGTTGTAAGTAATGATCTTATGGGTGCCGTTGGAAATGCGGATGGTACATCACTTAAAGGTTTAAAATTCTTTCTACAACTAATGTACAATAACAGTAAACCAATTACTTTACAACACAATAAATAAAAACCTCACTAAAATATGAGTAAGAAATACAAAAAATTAGCACCACTATATAAGAAAGTTTCTGATAGTATCGAGTTAGATGAATTCCACTATCATGAAATGACGGATAGATTACACGTCATGATGCACTCCATTGATACGCACCTACAACAACATCCAGTGGCTGAAGTGGAGACGGAACTGAGTAAACATATTACTAAGGCGGTGGACCATCTATGGAAAGCATATCAGATATCAGGTTCTAAGGAATTCTCGGATTCGGGGGGGTATTAACTAATAACAATATAAATAAAACCAAAGTAAGTTGTCAAAATCATGTAAGAAATGTGGGGGTGTATTCACACCAAAGAAGGGTCTTTTAAATTTTTGTTCTTTATCGTGTAGAAACTCGAGAGTGTTCAGTGTGGAGAGTAGGATAAAGAAATCTATTAAAACAAAGAGAGCTCGTCTGCGGGGGGTTTACGACCATCTAAACATGAGTAGTATAAATAACGATAAGGATAAGATTGATAAGGGTACTCAAACGTTCTTATCCAACTATGAAAATAGAAAGGGTGAAGGACATTTACATTCTTGGGATACCATGAGGAAGTATCATTTCATAAAACAGGACCATACGTGTGAGGTATGTGGATTAAGTGAGTGGATGGGTAAAGAGATACCCTTAGAACTTCATCACATAGATGGTAAAAGAAACAATAATGAGGATAATAATCTTCAGGTGGTATGTGCAAACTGTCACTCCCAAACGGATAATTTTCGTGGAAAGAATGTAGTCAATCGGGTGGATATAAATGATAGGGAAGATTTGGGGGGAAGGATCGAAGTGTTCACCTATAAAGAGATTATTATACATTGGAAGAATTGCGGGGTAAAACCAAAAGGATATCATAGAAAGAGAGATTATCTAAGTAACAAGTATAAATTATCGGCAACCGTGATAGGTAGGTTAATCTACATTTACAAAAAGAATCCATTATACATAGAGATGTTAGATAATGATAGTGACCTGAGTGTGACTATGGTACACCGACTACTTAATGAAGGTGAGGAAGTTGATACAGAAATCCTAAAAGCGGGGGTATAACTAAGAAATGAATCCATTTAAATTCAAATATAAGGTAGGTAACCTTTTCACTGATCAGGAGTGTAATGATATTCTTAGGGATATATCACTACAGGATGGTAGGTTTGGTATCACTGGTGACTTTGGTGATGAGAACCTATCTGTATATGAGATTGATTATAATAATTTGCACCATTGTGGGGGTAAAGATATAATTGATAGAAGGATTAAGGAATTAGAGAATAGGTTAGGACTTACTTATAATGGTGATAGGTTCATCATAAAATATAAGGATGATCGTAAGGAGATGATACCACATTACGATGGTCATTCAGATACCACACTTATCTATTTGACTACAGATTTTGAAGGGGGTTCTACTAACTTTCCCATTGCAGGGTTAGAACATAAACCACAAGATTATAAACCAGGTCACTACATACATTATAACTCGAGACATCCTCATTCATTTCACGGGGGGACAACAGTTAGTAAAGGTACAAAGATTGTAATTGTACTTAGAAGTTATAAGAACAATATTCTAACTTACCTATTACAAATACCATGGGCACTAATACGTGTACTTTATGTTATGGTGTTCTATAAGGATATGATGAAAAATCCTAATGCGGGGGACCTAACTAATAGTAATAATGATATAGATACTATAGAAGAAAATACTATAGAGAAATAAAGTACTATAGATATTATATACGTACTTATACTATATGATGTTTATTAAAATGATAACTGTACTGATAATAGGATACGTAGTAATGAATAGAATATTCTACTATATGGATAAGTAATAGATCTCAATAGTACTATAGTATATGTTAAAGAAAATAAGAAACTTCCTAATAACCCAATTACTCATAGAGTTCCCAATCATATGGTTAAGATGGATAAAGTCACCAAGAAACTTTTGGAATAGACTATAGTAAAATATAGAGAACATTACCTCCATTCAGTACTAATGGATAACTATTACATCTGTTCAGTATTTAAACATTATTGAACACGTAGAGGTAATGTGTCCATAACTTTAATCACTACTGTATCATATTTTCTACTATAGACAAACTAATAGTTTGTAAATACAAAAAAGAATAAACCATACGTACTTCTCTCCAGCAGAAACCATTTGTTGAACCTGAAAATTGATTCTAAAATAACCAGATAGAATCTTAAAGTAGGTTCATTCTACACTATGTAGAGACCCCCATAAAACACCCCTCAGATAACCCCCATTGTCATACATCCCTAATTGTCATACAATGTATTAATATCGTACAAAAGTGTCTTAAAACGTATGTATTACAGTCCTTTTTTGTCGTAACAAAGATTTCCCCTCTGGTAGTATCCCTATCGGTACTTTTTTACCCTCACGTATATCCTATCCCATAATCTACCACTTTTTACCACTTCTAAAAACAACGTAGGGTATTGTGTCCTGTGTGAATCAAAGACATAAATTTATTATAATTATAGAATTATACATTTAGAGGGGTCTGACAGGGGTATCACTGGATTATTATTATACGGGAGAGACAGGTCCCCACGGTATAAAAGAAAGTCCATTATATGGGAACAGTATAACAATTATATTTTTATACATTGTAGTATAATATAAATAAAAAAAGGTTATAGAATAAACTATAACCCTTCGGGTATATTAATATATAAAATGTGATTCATTATACCTCGACGGGTATCATATGTCATACACTGTGCGGATAACAATCGATGGTTCGGTTCCCTGTCGAAGGTTGTAGTGTGCGGATAAGAATCTGACCTGAAGAGATCAGGAAGGAACGGTTTGTCCGTTGTCAATTAAATTACCACTCAAAGTAAATGAAAATGATCGACCGTTAATTTCGAAGAATACGTGAACGGTAATGTCTAAGTTAGTGTAGAAGAATTTTAAACGATTCGACATTTCCTTAGGTGTAAAAGGTGCATCCTTAAAAACGTACTGTAGAATTTCGTCTGTATCTAATGTCATTGTTTTTTCTTCGGATGTACTCACATAGGTTATGTCATACACCACCTTCGGTAAATCCGTTGTTGTTCCAACCTCTTCAATGTCAAGTTCAAGTTTAGATTTGATCGTTCTGTCATACATGGGAATCGGGGGGAATTTACTTTCTACAACTCTAAGGTAGTTTGTAAGTTTATTAGAGGATTGTATTACATTGTCTTCTTTGGGAACTAAAGTAGGTATTCTTACTAAGAAGTCTGTACACCAACTATCCCATTGTTCTTCCCATTCATTTTTCAAAAGTACTATAGTGGATGTAGACTTGATAAATTCATTTAATGGTTCATTAAGGTTGAGGTTATTATACTTACTGAATATAATATTAATATCCTTTATGTGGTATAGTCTTATGTTCTCCCCCGCAGTATCATTTATCATCTGTGGGATAGAAGTTTTGATTAAATTAGAAACCTCATCAACACTATAGTCATTATCAGTTGTGATCGATATGGATAGACGTAATATCTCATCAACTAAATTAGATGTGTATGATATGATCTCTCCGTTGTTTTTAATTACTTTCTCCATGTTTTCTTTTTCTATAAATATCTTCCCCCGACTTTGTGCGGATAACAATTTGTCCCTGTGGATCCTGATCAACTTCAGACTCACTGTGCGGATAACAATCTGGGGTGGTGGATCCTGAAGGTGATCTTTTGATCACGGTGTGCGGATAACAATCTACAGTGTTAGGTCCCCCTGATCAGAATCTGTTCCATAATTAATATTATGTATAATAGAAATTCTGATATAAAAAAAGGACCCACATAATTGCGAGTCCCTCTTCAAACATAAGTAGATAACTAAATGTTACGCTGCTACCTTCTGTGATCTCTTAAGTTCATTTCTGAATTTAAGTGCTTTTGCTTTATTAGTGAAATACTGATCGTATCGTGTTCCACTAATACTACATCTTACTCTATAACGATTTCCGTTAGAGTTTGTTACTTGGTAGATGTTGTTCCCAAGGTTCGTGTAGCTGTAGCTACTGTTGGTTGTTCTTCCCATAATTAATAAATTGTTTTTAATGTTTATTATAACACTATTAATATAACAAAAATAGTTTGGAAAGTCAACCCCCTGAGTTTGAAGAGGTGAATTGATTCAAGATGTCAAAGAACGGTTGCGTCCGTGCGGATAAGAATGTACCTCCACATGGACAGGTGATTCAGGTATTTAAACGATACATCTGTAAATAACATAACAGATGATAAAGATCACCATTGCTACGAATGAATAACCAAATGCTTTGTATGAACCAACCATTCTTTCAGGACTTCTTCCTTGGTTGGATCTATACTGTCTAAACTCTTTTTCTTTTGATTCCATCTTTTAATTTATTTAAAGTGTTACAATTGACGATGTGATTAAAGTACTCGTCTCGATTTATGTCGAACCACATGTCTCTTGTCACTGATGGTTCTATGTATATAATGTCATCCTGATATTCAAACGGAAACCGTAGGCCAGGAATTGTTATTCTATATCTTCCTCCCTCAAGTTTAATTATTGTTGCCTCGGGGTGGTAACTCTTAATTCTTTTGAACCAGATTACTCTACTAATGTAAGTCGTAATCCCCATCTACCTAACTTACGTATAAACTATTCGATTCGAACTTCTCCTCCGCAATACCAACGTAGTTATTTAATTCTACAGTACTCACGTATAATGATTTATTTATTATAAACACATCTCCTTCAAATCCGTCGATGTTTGTTTCAGGTGAATCATACTTAATCCAATTTGGTTGAATTCGTGGGTTATATGATATTCTTGTTAATCCACTCATTGATCTACAAGCACTGTGTGAGTACAATGTTTCATTCACTCCGAGGAAGTGACTGTAAGAGATCCATGAACATACAGTTTTATTATCTCCGTCGTGAATCTTCTGTGCTGTACGAGAACTGTTATTGAGTTTCCCGTTCAAACAGGTATACACAAAACTATCTGGATCACAGTAATCCACTAAGTTCAACTTCTTATTTCGAACCTGCCACTTCATGAAGTTAGGTCCTTTCGCTAAATGATATCTTAATCTATATGGTCTCATCCTTTTTGTTTAATTCTAATTGTCTACCAAAGAAGTACATTAACTTCTCCTCCGCTCTTTTCATTCCCTCTTCATTGAGGTCTTCCATATGGGATTCCCATTCCTTCGTCCAATAAGATATCTTAGGAAGGTATCCATGTGGGTTTCTCTTATTTGGAGTGTCCATAAAGTCCCACTCTCTTTTTCTTGATTTGTTTACACGCATGATTCTACTGTTTCAATAAATGTTACTCTTACTCCGTGGACTATACCATCCATCTTAGATATCTCTAATCTATAACAACCATCACCAAATCCTGTAGAGGAAACAACACCTGTGTCATACACTCCCCACATTTCTTCAGTCAGTGTACGATCACACATCTTACTGTACCAATCATTGGGTCCTCCAACAAATGGGTTGCCTTTATCTGTCATCCATGAAAGTGTTTTACCAACTTCTTCGTTACGGTACGACAGCACATCACAGATACTCATCTGTCCACTGTCAACGGCAACCTCTCCATGGTCTTCCCATACAGGTGATTGTATATTTTCATGTACAATTGTTAGAGATGATATTCTATCACCCCACTCACCTTGATCGGATTTTCCAACCTGTGTGTCATACATACCAGGTCTCATATTGTTAATACGGGTGTTAACCCAACTTTCTTCATTTGAGTAACATGGGTCTGACACAATAACTTCACTACCTAATCTTATCTTGTTCATATTCTTTAATATTGATTACACTTCAAATATACTAAACTTTATTGGAATATACTAATAATATTTTAGTATTTCTGTGCGGATAACAATCGGCTCGTCGGGTCCCTGTGATCAGGATACTGAGATTAAAATTCTAATTGTAATACACTGTACTTTACTTCCATCAATTCATCTATGATGTATGACATGGTATCGATATCTAAACCTTTTATTTCAAAATCAACATCATTACCAATAGTATCTCTACCGGTTAATAACCCTTCTTCTGTAATACCTGTACATACCCATCTTTCAGAATCGTCATCAATAGGGACATCAACAAAGAACGTGGTATCGAATTGAATACTCATACCGTCGAGTTCTTGTTTGACGTACTTGACAAATTTACCCATTAGGGTTTCTTTGTATTGGTTGGTTAATGTAACGTAGGACATAATTTTTATTTTAATTAAACTTTAAGTGCCGACTATTTGACGACCCTCGAATAGATGTTCTTATTCTGTTGTATGACAGCACTCATTGCCGTCTTGATTTTTCGTTGGCAGATCTCCATGAACTTAATGTCCTTAGATAATCTATTTAAATCGTCCCCATTAATATCAGTCCTCCCAACGATGACTCTGATATCTTTAGTACTTCCACCTCTACGGTAAAATGGGGATCTTGCGTAGATGTACTCGTCTCGAACTATCGATAACTTAATTTCACTTAAGTTCTCCATGGACCTAAACTGTAGGATCAACTCCTCTAATAGTGCAACGGATTCGAAGTTGCCTTTCCATTTGGATACGATGTTTCTATAGGTACCCGTAAGATTGGACAGTTCCGATGAAGGGTCCTTAGGTGACGAGTTTAGAAACAGTTCAAATTTACTTAGTTCCTTATCAGAACCCACCACCTCGGTGAATACTCCGTTTACATGTTTTGGATATTTGTTCATAGTTTTAAATTTTATAGTTTTGTGCGGATAACAATCCGCGGGGTTAGCTTAAATTTTTTCTTTCTGAGACTCAAGTTCTTCTTCAAATAGAACTATTATCTCTTTCTTATCTTTATCAGTGACATATGAGAATTCACCATCAACGAAATCTTTAATAGTGTATGTAGAATCTCCCTCCATCTCATCCTGTATGTTCTCAGTAAGGTATTCCATATCATTACCTGTTAGGTTTTCCCAAAACCATTCATTGTCCAACACATACATACCTTCACGATATTCATAGTCTTGTTCCGTAAGAGTTCCGTCGGATTTAATAGTAGTTCTACCATAGAAGTCTCCACCCGATTCCTCATAGTTCATTACACAATCAACACCATACTTCTTACATACGTTCACCATACCTGCAACTGGTGGAGACCAAGCTGACTCACAACTGAAGTTAATATAATCATCAGATTCACTGAGACATTCCTTTCCAACATTAACGTCCCACTTAGTTCCAAGGTTATTGATGTTTGAATCGTACCAGGTGGCTTTAGGAGCCTCACCTAATAATGGTTTGAAGAAGTAGTCATCCTCCCTAAGGTCAAGGATGGTCTTTATCCTTTTTATTTTATCTTTCTCTCCTGAGATTTCTATTGAATTATAACACCAGTTTGGCATAATTTATATTTTTAAAGGTTAAATTCTTATACAAATGTACAACTTATATCATTATATGCATAATATAACGATAATATTCGTGCGGGTAACAATTACCCCTGTCCACCTGGGTTACCACCAGGAGGAATAGTAAATTTCATCACCATCAGTTACAGCAATAATTGCTTTGGATACAAATTCCAAATCATCTTCTTTCATATCTGAACTCTTTTCCTCACCGAAGAAGAATCCCCCGTGGAAATGTTCAGATAGTGAACCTTCTACAATCTCACGTTGGAGTTCCAACAGGTCTTCCATATCCACTTTAACATTAACACAATTAAATTCAGGGTTTACACCACCTTTACTTTCGTATAGGTTCTGCATCCACCCTTGTATTGAAGGTCGTTTTCTCCAATAGTGAAACTCTGTTTTATCTACAATAATATCGTAGTCCTTAGTTTCTTCGTTATACTCTTCTGTACTGAAGTCTACATCAACATCAACAAGTCCTTTCTTAATACGATATGCAAATTGGTCTAATCCCATAATAGTTATATTTTTATATGATTTCTTATACAAATATACAACTTATATTGTTATACACAAAGAAATTCTGTTATATCTGTGCGGATAACAATTTACCTGGAGGATCGGCTGGGAATTTCCCCTGGCGTACCCCGTATCCCAGTTTCTGGGCCAGTTGGGATTGTTATCTGCACAGTTTTGTGCGGAAAAGAATGTGAGATGGGCCCACAGGTGATCATGATCGGGCATAAAAAAACCCCCACATTTCTGCGAGGGTCTAATAATATTATGTCATACACTCTAATCGTGCATATCCACGAACACTATGTATGTATTCTTACCGTCTTGTTGATACTCAACATCAGTA
>Ga0115007_10002740_pt1 | contig 10775 bp, 2 predicted proteins | sample ArcOceMetagenome_2_FD_87166 | JGI IMG/M metagenome (GOLD analysis project Ga0115007, IMG submission 87166) | Marine eukaryotic phytoplankton communities from Arctic Ocean - Arctic Ocean ARC135M Metagenome | ecosystem: Environmental > Aquatic > Marine > Oceanic | place: Arctic Ocean | collected...
ACCATAGGAACTACGGTAAATATAGATTGTATATATGCATCGGCGAAGACTGCCCCCAGTTCGAAAAATCTCAGTTTGAGGAACCGAAAATCACCAAACCACGATTGGAGCCCAAAATCCTACATCCTCCTCCCCTCCCCCCAAACCGCCACCATGCTCTCCAAATGCGTGTTGCTCGCCACGGCAGCAACGACAGTGTTGTCTGCGGGCACTTCGTCCGCCAACACCAATGTCCCTGGTCCAACCGGTGTCCAAGGTCCCACGGGCACCGTCGGTTTGACCCACATCAGAGGTCAAACCGGATCAATGACTGGCATCACGGGATTGACGGGTGCGACGGGCAACACCAACCTGCCCACAGGCCCCGGGTTGTCGATTTTTCCAACAATGACGGGCGCGACCGGCAGTGCGACGGGTGTGGCGGATTCGCCTGCTGCTACAGGTGCGACCGGTGTAGCCACGTTGGCGCAGGATCCCAACGCCGCATTGGAATTATTAAACCAATACCAAAAAAGAACAGAACAATACAAATTAGATGTGCTTGCGCTGCAACCACAAGGTCCGTACGGAAAACAACCTTCGTATGTCAATCAAACCATTGACGATGTGGTGTCGGAACAACGTCGTCGATCTCGATATGTTTCCTATTACATTTTACCAAAATTAAACGCTATGAAAATACCCATCAAAACTGAATTGAATTGTACGTCGGTTGTTCTGAATGAATGCAGGGTTGACTTGGCACACCTTGAACAGGCACAGTTGGGTCGAGAAAACAATTTGCTGGCGGCGCAACGAAATCTTACTCAAGCGGTGTCGTCCTTGACTGCAAGTCGAAAAAATGTCGCGGCCGGGATCAAAGCTCTGTCGTCCTCTTCCATTTATTCGTTTGCCTCTCCTACCTCCGCCTCCACCTCCAACTCCGTCCTTCTGGAAGAAAACCATCCTGCTAAACAAAGATCCACGACGGTTCCTCAAAACCACCGCCTGGTTCAACAATACAGTGCCGCGGCAAAACTCCATCAACATGTGCAACAATTGCAACAATTGCAACAATTGCAAAAAAGTACCGCGACGGCGGCAAATCTGATTGAATTGATGGAACAACACCCATTGCTGTATTCCTCCAATGCTGTGGCGGCAGTGGCGGGGGCTCCTTTTCCCTTGGATGCCCAACCCATGACCTCGTTGTTGGAACAAACGTCGACCTCGTTGCAACAAATGTTGGACCATACACCCACGGACCAGTGTTCCTTGACCACCGCTTGTGCCCGTCGTGCCGATCTTCGTGCGGTCAAATCATCCAACGAAGTCAACGTCCACGTTTACAATTATTTATTGCGCATTTCGCAAGAAAGAGTGGCGTACCGTACGCAACAGTGCAACCGCTACGAAGCCCACCGAGACGACATTTTGCGACGACGACAAGAGTTGGAACACATCATTCATGTGTGGAACGCGACCACGACCGATGTCCCGGTCGGCAAAGTCGCGTTGTCTTCGTTGGTACCGTTGATGGGTGTCCCACCGTCACCGGACGACATTCCCATGACGGGCATGCCCCACATTCCCGTGGTCTTTCCACCCATCCCTTATTTGCCCAAAGAAAACAAATGTTTGCGTATCTGTTCGCACCAGGGAAGATGTGCTTGGGCGAAAGAAACACCCGATACCTCTCAAATTTTTGACGGTAAAACCATTCACAGTACCAAAGACGTGGCGTTTCCCAAAGAAGACAATGTGACGATGGTTGCGGTATGCATTTGCCACGACGAATACGAAGGTGAAGATTGTGGGGTTAAAAAATGCCCCAACAAGTGTTCCCACCATGGCCATTGTTTGGACGGGGAATGCATGTGCCATGACGGTTGGTACGGTACGTCTTGTGGTCTTGAAGAAAATGAAAACAGTACCCACATCAAACGTCGTCGTTCGGTGGAAGAAACATTGAACAACGGTATGAAATACCTTGGTGATCGAGCAAACAGCAGTGACGACGGCAGTGCCGTTGATGGTGCAATTGGTACCGATTCCTACCGTGCCTTGGGCATGCACCGGAACGCGGCCTCTTCCAATACCTCGTTTGACCAATCCCTCAAATCCAAAGAAAGAGCCAACAAAATCATGATGATGGCCGAATACATGAGGTTGGAAGGTTCTAAAAATTCGAAATTGGAAGAACAAATGCAAAAATTGCAAGACCGAGGCGTAGTCGACAAAGACACGTTGATGATGCAACGTGTTCAAGCGCGCCAAGTGGAAGAAGCAAAAAAAGAAAAAGTACGTGCGATCTTGAAACAACAAGAAGAAAGCAAAAAGAAAATTGTCCGTGACGCATGGTTGGCCGACGAAAACGATGTGGAAAAACGAGAAAAAAAAGTTGAAAAAATTGAACAATCAAACATTCGACGTTTGGAAAAGGCTCGTGTGTTGGACGAACGGTCGACCTTGAAAAGCATTGTGTTGGGCGACCACATTGTGGGGTTGGTGTCGAACATGGTCATTCGTAACAAATGTTACAGTTTTGATTTTCACACGGTGCCCAGAGAAAAAATTCCATCCACGCCGCAAGAAACAATTGATGCCTACCAACATTTGGAAGGCGTGCACCATGGTTTTGCCAAGGACAAACACGCCGTGGAATTGGAACAACATTTGCGGCTTGCTTTGGCAAAACGTCAAAGTTTGATGAAACCTCAATATGACGCCGCCGACCAAGAAGAACGGCAAAGATCGGAAAGAAGCAAATTGGACACATCGCACGTCGAATATACTTTGCCAAAATTACCTCGAAACTCGTCCAACGTATGGGATGATTATTTTCCAAGATTGGGCCGCCCTATGGTTCAAGACCCTCGTGGTGTTTACACCCGTGCCAAAAGCATTGTTGATACCATGGCGTCCAGAGAATTGAACATGACCAATGATCTCAATCATGCGGACAAATACACACGTTTGGCAACATATTTTTTGACGCATGCTTCTTCCATGCAAGAACAACATTCACCGAGCATGGAATTGCAACGTTTGATGAACCACGGCCGAATTTTGCCCACGTTGCAGTCGTTGGAAGCAACGACAACCAAGAAGGAACACGAAATGACGCCTCTTTTGCCCTACCGCCATCGTGCCAAAGTCACGACCAATTACAGCAGCGATTATGCCGATGCCTCTGAAATCATTCGTCGAATGGAAAACCAAAGAGACGTCCACAATTCGCAACACGAAGAATCCGTCAAAACATTGGAAAAAAGTCTGCGCAATACCATGCGCATGGTGAACCATTCCGAAGCGGTACATGAATCGTACTACAGAGCACTGCATGACCAAAAGAAACGTCATTTGCAAAGGCAAGAAGAATTTCGGAAACGATTGTACCGTGAACAAAGCGATTTGTACAAGAAGAAACTCAAATGGTTGTTTGGTATGGTGGGGGACAGCGCCGCTCCTACCGCCCAGGGGATTTGTACTTTGCGTGAAAAAAACCCCTACCAACATGCCGATCCTGTTCCTGGTATTGTAGAAGGCAATTGGATGCTTATGCCCAAAGGTGCATTGAGTGGTGAACATTCGTGTACAAATGCCAAAGACGGCAACAGCAGTGCTTGCATGTCGGCGAAATACACCATGAATGAAAAACAAAAAAGAGTGCCGGATTATTTTATTGAAGTCAAGTACGATGCACCTACCGTCATGTACTTGTTGGAAGATGAAACCAATGGTTTGGAAGCCGCCAGTGCCAGTGGTGGTGGTAATTTACGTAGTAGCAGAAAGAAAAAAAGTGTTTTGCAATCGGTACCCATGGCGTCGGTCGTCAACAGCAGCAGACATGCCTCCGATTGTTTGGATGCTCGGTTGGAACGTTTTGATGCCTCTGGCAATGCTAAACCTGAGGTCGGTGCTCATTTTTGTTATTGGGAATACGAAACAGAATTACTCCCCCAACATTACTTGCAAGCATTGAAACACGATGGAAATGCCAATCAATCCCATGCAGTCAATCCTATCATGAGTTACGGTGTGTATCAATCCACCACCATGCAAGAATTGCCACCGATCAATACAATCACGGTCAACGATTATGAATTTTGCATTACGAAAATCACCAACCCGGAGGCCAACGACGTGTGCATGAAATGTCCTGCCATAAGAAGGTTGGACGTTGGTGTTATTAATTTTGCTCTCTACGGTCAATTGTTGTCCAATGCCAGTACTTTTATGCCCGACAAAAAAATGGCGTATTTTCGCCATCGTCTTGTATTTAACATTGAAAAGGGGTACCATACATTGGTTTTTTTCAATGAAGATCGATTGAATACGCTCGAGTACGCGCAACATACCAAGTTGGACATTAAAACCATTACTTTTGTCGAAGCTGCGTACCATTCCGCCACACCACCTTATGATAAACATGGTAATATGACAATGAGTTTTGAACGTGATTTTAACATTAACAATCGTGAACTGGGTTCGGTTTCTCAAATTACAGTGGAATTTGATCCTTCACACCCCATGCAATTTGTCATTTTAATTGATTTGCCCATGGATAGAATGCAGCCCGGAGATCGGTTTTTGTACGATCCAGAAATCTCAAGTGGTTCAACGGCTCCCATACTCAATGAAATGCAACCAGAACCAACAGTAACAGGATGTCCGGATTCTACAAATCCTGAATGTGATCATTGGATTCCTGAATGTGAGAATTCTACAAAAACCTACCCGAATTGCAATAGTACGGACCCAGATCCCCCCACTCCTCCTACCCCGGATCAAAATTGCATTGCTACTTTGTCCAGAAACGCCGCTCAACATTGCAGTCGTTTGACAATGGATGAATGGTGTGCCTCGTTGGGTTCGATTCAAACGTGTTGTTTGTCGGTTCAAACCTGCCACGGCCTTGGTATTACTAAAATCAAAGATGTGAATGATTTGCATTGGAAATTGCCCGACCACGTCATCACACCGTCCATTTACGTGCCGTCCAACGGCAGTGACGGTAAGAATTCGCTTCGTCGGGGCGGTGTCTCACAAGGAACAGCCGACTGTGACAAGGATTGTGTCTTGAGTGCGAAAGCTCGGGCCTTTATGAAAAAGACCTTGCACAATGTCTTTAATGTCAGTGAACCCAATGCCACTACAACAGTGGCATTGACTGGCAAAGACGTGGATGTTCGGCAGCAGCAAGATCGTAAATCAGTCGTTTTGATTCGTTCTTTGGCACATTTGTTGGCCACAGGACAGCAACCCACCATTGGTGTTGAAGTAAGTGATTTTGTTGTGTTTTGATGCGTGTGTTTTTTTGGATGTGTGCACTGATGTTGGTTTGTTTTGTGTTTCAAAAAACGTGTGTTTTGTGTGGTTACAGGTCAAAGATGGTCTTCATTTGATTGTGAATAAGGCCACCGGTGCTGGGTTGGCGGCTGGTTTAAAAGTGGGTGATCAAATTATGAAAGCAAATGGTGTTGAAGTGGTGACGGTAGAAGATTTATCAACCCTGATTGAAGCCGCACCGTTGTCGACGGGTGGTAAATTAGAGCTAGATGTTGTCAGAGGTGGGGTGCAAAAATTGCGGTTGGTCGTGTATGTGGATGATCGTAGAAGAGTGGAAGATGAAAAAAAACAAAGGTATCTTCATGTGTGAGGCAGTCAGGGTGCCAAAGAGAGGCCGTCCCTACATGTACCCGTGTACACATGTAGTCGGAGGATGTGATAGATTTATAAAATAATTAACAACGTGTAATTTACTGATCTCTGTAACAAACAAAAAAATTGAGTTATTATCAAATTCGTTCGAATAAAGAACTGATTCACTTGTATGTGTTTCAGATGACGCGTGTTGTTTTATACTGTAGAAGATTATTTGTTGGGTGTACGTGGTCAAACTGTGGTCAAACTTGTGTGTGTACCGGGTACATACCGTTTCCCAAAAAACCTGGATTGTAGATTATTTCAGTCGATCTCGAAATCAGCTCGAAATCGAAAATTGCGTAACCACTCTTTTGATCCAGGTGTCTATAATTAGGGACCTATAGATGCGCCACCTTCAACTGAACCAGCACCACCGCCGCCACTGATCTCATCGTATAATTTGCGTTTCGATTGAATAGTACCGGCACAATTCGATTGAGAACTCTATTATTATCGCCGTAAATATATTTTGAATAGTATTATTATCGCCGTAAATATATTTTATCCTCAAACATGGCGGCACCACCTCCCCCAATGTCCCCTCCCCCACCGGCTTCCAAAATGATGGTGCAAGACAAAAACAAATACGATGAAATTGATGACGATGAATTGGGTGGCTTTGGTTTCGACGATGGGCCCACCACCTACTCCACCGCTGATTTGAACACCGCATCGAAAAATAGAGCAAAGGCATCAACACTTGATCCACCCAATGATCCACCCAAGGAACAAACAGAAGCAGCCACAAAGCTGCAATCCATGCAAAGAGGTAAATTGGCACGGAAAGAATTGGACGAAAAGAATCAAGCAGCCACCAAACTGCAAACCATACAAAGAGGTAACTTGGCACGGAAAGAACTGGAAGAAAAGAACCAAGCAGCCACCAAACTGCAAACCATACAACGTGGCAATTCTGTCCGAAAAGAATTGGAAGACACCAAACCCAAACATCACTTGCACCACCACCACGATCCTGACACCCAAGAAATCATCTTGGGTACTCATCCAAACGAGCATCACAAACACCGACATGATCCTGAAACTGGTAAAATTGTCATTGGTGAACATGTTCACCACCACCACCACAATGGCCAGGTGATATTGGGGAAACAGCATCAACATCTGGATTCATCCACATCCAAACCACTCTCGAAACCCATTGAATCGACAGAACAAACGGAAGCAGCCACAAAACTTCAATCCATGCAAAGAGGTAAATCGGCACGGAAAGAATTGGACGACAAGAATCAAGCCGCGACTAAATTGCAATCCATGCAAAGAGGTAAATCGGCACGGAAAGAATTGGACGAAAAGAACCAAGCCGCGACTAAACTGCAAACCATACAACGTGGCAATTCTGTCCGAAAAGAATCATCCACATCGAAACCGACCTTGAAACCCATTGAATCGACCACAGAACAAACGGAAGCAGCCACAAAGCTGCAATCCATGCAAAGAGGTAAATCGGCACGGAAAGAACTGGACGACAAGAACCAAGCCGCGACTAAATTGCAATCTGAATGGAAGGATTGGAAGAAAAAAAAATCTAAACCAAACAACAAATCCAATCGAAAACCACTGTTAAGAACAAAATCAATTGAACAAGAAGCAGCTGCATCAATAGTCGCTGCTTCTTACAAACAGGTCATCGAAAAAGCGAGTTCGCCCAAAAACATCGGAAGCCAGAAGAAGAAGGAGAACAAAGAAAAGAAAAAAAGAAACAACGAGCTGGAGAACAAGCCCGAGAAAAGGCCCGAGAAAAGGCCCGAGAAAAGGCCCGAGAAAAGGCCCGAGAAAAAGCGAAACATACAGCAAGAGAAAAAGCACGAACACAGGAAAGAAAAAAGAAAAAGTCCCAACAACAACAACAACAACAACATCAGTCTTTCCAACATCATTGCTTTGAAGACAAAAACCAAAAAATTAATGTCACGAAAAGAACAATATTTAAAAGACAAACAAAGAGAAGAAAAGGCACGGTTGCAAATTGAAAAAAGGAAACAGCAAGCAAGAGAGTACATTGATCCAGAAGTCACTTTTGCACCCATGTTGGTCACCAAAAACGATGACGACGATGAATGGATGGACGAAGGAGAAAAAAGAGAACGAAGAAAAAAAAGATTTGAACGGTTGCACCGTGACGGTAAAAAGAAATCAAAACGTCAACAAGAACGATTGGATCAAAAAACAAAACAATTCAGTTTTCAACCCGTATTGGTGTCCAAAAAAGATTCTTCGTCCATCCAAGACAGAGGCAATGCACATGATCGTTTGTACCAGCACGGTGAAAAAAGTAGGCAAGAGAAAATAAAAGCATCCAAGAAAAAGAAAGAAACGGAAGACAGCAAGATGGACAAAGAATGTACCTTTGCACCAAAATTAATACCAAGGAGAAAAGGTGCGTCCACGACAGCGTCCTCCACAACCAAGAAAAAACGACGTCCGTTGTACGAACCGAAAAAAAAGACGTTTGAAAAACCGGTCAAGCAACGGAAATTTTTGAAAAAGAAATCACCAAAGGGGTTGCGAAAAAAACCAGCGACATACGTACGTCAATCGATCTACAATGACAGCAGTGAAGAGATCAGTGAGGGGGTCAGTGAAGAGGAGGAAGAGGGGGGAGGTGTGAATGGTGAGAGTGATGAGAGTGATGAGATGGACGTAGACGCAGTCGCAGACCTGGTTCTGAGTGGTGGTGTCAAAAAGAAAGAGGGGGATGAGGCGATGGACGATACATGGGACACATGGAACAAAGACACCGAAACGAATGATCAAAAGGAAGAACAGGGAGAACAAGAACAGGAGGACGAATCTTTGTTTATCAACGTTGACGCTTCGGAAGAAAGACTGCGGAGTAGTAAACGAGCGATGCATGCTCGACAAGCAAGAGACAGTCGCAACGCACGTGAAGAAGAAAGAAAACGATTGAAACTAGTGAAAAGGAAGCAAAAAAGAACAACGGCGAACTCAGCGCGATCCACAAAAGCAATGAAAGCAACCAAAGCAACCAAAGCAACCAAAGCAACCAAAACAACCAAAACAACCAAAGCAACCAAAACAACCAAAGCAACCAAAGCAACAAAAGCAACAAAAGCATTGAAAACGTCCCCAACGACCAAGAACGACAACAGCGGCAAAAGATCCCGTTCAACCGTCGCTGATCCTGCTGCCACCACCTCGTCTCCCACATCCACCGCCCCACGCCAACATCGTTTGTTGGATGGTTTCTCTTTCCCGACACAATGCATGCTGCGTGAATTTGCACGTGTCGAAGCGTTTGAAAAAGTCACGCCCATTGATTTGCTTCCGTTGCGTGCATTGGATTCCGACGCTCAATCCATAGTGTTGGGTATCTTGTGGGAACGTTTGCAAAAAAACCAACAACGTGCTTTGAAATCGGATTGGTTTGTTCGAGAATTGTTGGTCGAAGTTAGCAAAGGTACATCAAAAGCAGCACAACGTTTTAATCCAGATACCATCAAACTGTTGAATAGTGTATTGGTGTTGTCGACACCTTCCGTGCGATCATCACGAGTGCCGATCGCAGGCAGCGATTCCTTGGTGAAATTGGATGCCACCATGTTGAGTTGTTTGGCACAAATGGACAATCGTGCACAAATTATCTGTTTGCAAAAAGCATTGGTAACGACGGAAGGCACACCGTTGGAGAAATTGATTGTAATGTTGGCCGCGGAAAAGAAAAAGGCAAACCTGGCAAAGGCAAAGAAAGGAGACGGTGCTGCTGGCAGTGCTGGTGGTGCTGGCAGTGGCAAGAAGAATCGAAACAGTCGACAAACATTGCAAAAATTAAAAACCATGAGTACTTTGAAATCCAAACGATCTGCCTTGAAAGGAAGAGGAGATGCATCTCCATCGAGAGACACTTCGTCGAACAAAAAGACCGCCAACAACAGAACCGGTCGATCTGCCAAGGGTGGTGGTTCCAGCAGCACACAGAAAAAAAAGAACAGTCCTGCCAGTAACAGAAGTCGCAGCAGAAGTCGAAGTCGGAGCAGAAGCAAAGGTAGAAATGAGGCTTCCCCGGACAACAAAAGACGTGTCAAATTTAGTAAATCCACTAAAATGCCGCGCACTGTCGAGCCACGAGGAAGACAACCACAAAGATCTCCTCGGCAAAAAGGAACACAAAAACAAACACAAAAATCACCACGGCCATCTCGACAACCAAGGCAACCGACAGAACCAAAGCAGCAACGTTCGCAACGACAACCACGACGGCAACCACGCACGACCAAAGGCAATGCAACCAAGGGCAATGCAACCAAGAACAATTATTCCTCGAGCAACAGCAGTGGTACTGCTGATAGAACATATGGATCGCACCACAGCACGGTGTTGGATGGTTATTCGTACAACCGAAGAGCAGAACAACAAAGTCAATCCTCACCACGACAAAGGCAACAACCACCACAACAACAACGTCAGCAACAAAAGAACGGGCAACGCCAACGCCAAGCAAATGCGGTTGTTCCTGGCAAACAATCGTGGGCCACAACACGACAACCCAGCCACGTCAGGCCTGGAGATCAATCTAAAATAGTATTGGTACCACAGCAACGACAACAGCCGCAGTATTACGACGAAGAGTATGTTCCGTACGCACCGTTTAGCAGCATGGATGTGCCTGGGCCTCCATCGGTGGTTGACTTGGATTTTAGTGGGACAGTGGAATACAAGGATGGTTACGCACAAAACATTACACAAGACAGTGCCCCGTTGGAGTATTCCAATCAATACTATCGGCAATAAATACATAGTTTAAATACACAAATACCGTAAACAAAAAACTCGTAAATGGAAACCGTGCAACTCGTAATTTTGTTTCTAGAGGTTTCACCGGCGCCGTCACCCTGTTGTTTCAACTCGTTGTTTCACTGGGCGGGTACGGGTTGGTACGATAATTCCACAAGATGGAAATCGTGCAAACCGGTACAAACACGTGGCGGTGGTGCATGGGCATATGTGGCGCACGCTTTGCAGTGTTTGTGCGACGGGCGCGCGTGTTGCCCACCTCGTGCCATGCAACTCGTAATTTGTTGGTTCTGGAGGTTTCACCGGCACCGTCA
>Ga0115007_10002742_pt1 | contig 10764 bp, 10 predicted proteins | sample ArcOceMetagenome_2_FD_87166 | JGI IMG/M metagenome (GOLD analysis project Ga0115007, IMG submission 87166) | Marine eukaryotic phytoplankton communities from Arctic Ocean - Arctic Ocean ARC135M Metagenome | ecosystem: Environmental > Aquatic > Marine > Oceanic | place: Arctic Ocean | collected...
CCGTCCACAAGTCGCCACAAGCATGCGAGCCACAAGCATGCGAGCCAGATAAACGCCCAAGTTGAGAGCTCACCGTGGGGGACGATTGGTCGCGAGGTGGCGGCCGCTGCTGGCGCTGGCATGGCGTGCGGTCGCGGCACCCTGCTGCTGCTGCTGCTGCTGCTGCTGCTGCTGCTGCTGCTGCTGCTTCTACCCAGCGCGGCGGCGGGCAGAGTGACCCATCGGAAGCCGTACGTGCTTTGATAGCTGCCGCCTGGCTGTGGCAAGTCGGCGGGTGTGGCGTGGCAGCAGCTCCATTCCCACACAAGCCTCGGGAAGACGTCGACGAGAGGATAGAGCGTCTCCGGCATGCTCATAACCAGTCGCATCGAGGCGGAGGTGGTCGCCACGAGCTGACCGGCCTGCTCGTTGATGATCTGCTGGTCGAACGTGCTGCCACGGCGTGTGGCGACGGTGCGATTGACGTGCGCGTCGAACCTCGAGAAGAGCTCGCGAAGCGGCCCGTGCGCCGACGCATGCTGGATGTACCACACGCCACCATTCAGGCGCAGCGGCCGCGCCGAGGTGGTGGCGTCACTTAGCACGACGGCGTGGAACCTGCCAAACGTCCCCTTCAGGTACGGGTACGGAGACCGAGCGACCAGCACGTCCGAGTCGAGCAGCAGCACGTTCAGACCCGCCGCGATCGCGCGGCCGACGTAGTGGTGCCTCTGCATCCACAGCCGCTCTATCGGCTGCAGGCGAGCGTCATGGAGGTAGCTGGACCAGACGCACGCCACACGCCCGCGCCTGCGCAGCCGAGCGCACGTCGGCTCGTCGCGACCCAGCAGCAGCTGATGGTCGATGCCGAGCGACGAGAGCTGCGCGACCAGGTTGAGCGTCATGGGCAAGTGGTCGCGGTCAGACGTGAGCAGCACGAGCTCATGGTCAGACGAGGCGCACGCGGAGGCCACGTGCTCGAAGAGGCCAGGAGGCTGCTTCACGTCGCGGTACAGTAGCCTGGAGTCCCGTGGCCGACGATCGGCGGCGCGCGGCGGCTCGGTGGGCGCGCCAACACTCGCGAGGATCAGCGGCGGCTCGGGGTGGAACAGGAGCTGCGGCAGGAAGGAGACCACGCATCGGCCGAGGAAAATGGCCGAGAAGAGGCACATCACGCTGCTAGCTACGCAGCAGCAGCAGTCCTTCGCGAATCCACCATCGTCGTGGCTGCGCAGACGAGGGCGCACCATCGTGATGAGCGAAGGGCGCTTGTACCGACCGGTACCGGTGCCGGTACCGGTGCCGGTACCGGTCCCGGTGCCGGTACCGGTACCGGTGCCGGTACCGGTACCGGTGTGTCCGATCTCGCCGGCGACGAGCGATAGATCTCTCTCGCTCCCGGGTAACATAACATAACAATATACCCGCCTCGGCCGGGACCCTCGTTCGGGCCCCTACCTACTAACACGCGCATCGGTAGACCAGCGAAATCACGCGTCGCAACATCGCTAACAGCGACAGGATGCCCAACGCCACTCCGCGTCCCTCCCGTCACCCCCCCGCCTGCTCGCCTGCACTGAGGCCTTGTGGGGCGTCGCACCGTAACGCGCTCGAAGAACGCCAGCTGTAGACTGACTGCAGCCCCGCGCCTCGCACTCCGCGTCTCCGCCGCACTCATTGTAGCCTCCGCCTGGCATGCACCGAGCCGAACAGAAACGGGAGGCCGAGCCTTGCTGGTCTCTCTTGCCTCCCGTGTCGTCGGGCGTTTCTCGTCCATCAAGTTCCGGCTGTCCGGCAGGACCAATGCCCCTCCAAGAAAGGTTGGCCCATTCTGGTGCACAGCAAGATTTCTAGCATAGTTTCTAGCATAGTTTCTAGCAGCTAGGCTAGAAACCGGTTTCTAGCTTAGAAACTAGGCTAGAAACTAGGCTTGAAATGTTTGCTTGAAAGGTCAGGCTGAGAGATCACACGCGGCACACGCGGAGATTGCACGAGATCACATGTTACCTAATATGGAATATAACTATAAACAGGACGCTCTGTCTGACCTCAACGTGCAACGAGCACTGACGCGGCGCACACATCGGGTACGCGCAACACGCACGGCGCCTCACGCAGCCGGAGCGCACAAGCGCGCGAGCCACTGTCGTGTGGGCGAGCGGGCCCGGCGGAGAGTCCTGGCGGAGGCACACACATGGCCCGGCCGAATGCATCGCGTCGGCGGGCATGCGGGGCACGCGCGAGCGCGTCGAGCGCAGGCGCACGCCGGCGACTGCAGGTTGTTGACCCCTCTCTTGCCGCTGCCTGTCGAAGCCGAGTGCCAATGCCGAGGCTCGTGAGGCTTGTAGCCGTCGAGCTGCCCAGAAGCCGTCGAGCGTGCTGCGGCAGGGCGTGGTGTCGTGGTGTCGGGGAGCGAGCCGAGGAACGAGGCGACGACGTCGTGTCGGCGAGCGCTGCCCGTACCACGGTGAGCCGCCTCCCAGCGAGAAGGAGCGGTCATATCCTGCGCGTGACGCGCCACACACCCGGTCGCCTGTGAGCCCGAGGGGAGGCAGCGGCACGCTCGACGGGAGAGGGCAGGGCAGAGCACTGAGGCGGGTGACGCGACGCGAGCACGTCCCGCGATGCGATTGGCGGCGCGTACCGTGATGAAAGAGCGCGAACTTCGTGGATGTCAGCTCGACCTCGCAACGACCTGGCTGCAAGAGCCTGACGCGCCAGGCTTGCTCTCGCAGATTCCTGCGTGCGCATCGCAGGCAGGCGGCAAGCGTCGCCGAGTGAGAGGATGTGGCAGTTGTCCCGCGTGGTGGTATCGGGGGCTGATGCCAGGTGCGCACCTCCGCTCAGCGCGACAAAGCGGACACGCTCATCTGGGCGCCGACGTCGGGAGAGCGCCCGCCGCAGCCGACATCGGCTCCGTCCGTCCTTGGACTTGAAAGCTTTTGAAAAGCTCCGAGGAGTTATTCCTACACGCAAATGTACTCCGAAGTAGGAACTCCTCGGAGCTTTTCAATTTCAAGCGTACGTAGTATTGGGCGCGCTAGCCCATCTCAACATCAAAGTTGCGCCCGATCTTGTCGGCCTTGTCAAAGAGGGCGCACGCTTGCTTGTGCGTGTTCTGCGTCGAGCACACGAGGCCGTCGCCGTCGCCGTAGTCGCACGCCGCTGGGTAAGGCTTCCAACCGCTCTCGCTGTGCAGCAACGCCGTGCGGGCAAACTCGATCAGATACGCACGGAAGCGCTCGCCGGCCGCCTTGGCCGCGTCCGGCAGCGTCATCTTCATCACATCCGTCGCGGCGGTCTGCCCCCAGGTGAGGTAGATGTCGATGCCCTCGATCGCATACTTGCTGTCGCCCCACGACGACTTAAACGGCACCGCCTCGCCAAACAAGCTCAGGTAGATTGGCGCCGAGCGCTTGGAGGCTTCGATCCCGGCGAGCGCGTACATACCGCACGTGACCGTCAGGTCTGTGCCAATCTGAAACCACTTCTGGCTCGGGGTGGAGGCGGCCGAGTAGAGAGCGTACACGCTCGCGGCGTCGTCGGCGGTCATGCCCGCGTCTCCGGCCCACTCTTGCCAGCTCTCCGCCGTCAGTGGCCACGCGGGGGCCGTGCGGCCGTACGGAGTGTACATGTCGGGCACGTCTGCAAAGTCACCGACCTCGCGGCAGATGACCATCAGCACGGGCACATCGACGGCAAAGTTCTCGTTCACCGCCCACTCCTCCTTGAGAGACGGATCCGATACGAGCAGTTGGACGTTCGGCTTGCCAAGATGGTTCAAGTCAGGGATAGTGCCAAAGTCGCCACCGTTGCTACCGGTGATCGCCATCTGACCAATGGACAAGATCTTGGCGGGCGAGAGGCTCCGGAGGCAGGCCACGTCCACGCCGCATCCGAGCGGCTCGAGCGCCTTGCGCCACTCCTCCGCAGCCCGCTCCGGCGCCACACCGAGCTTGGGCAGCGGACTCATCGAGACGGCTGCGTGGAAGAGACCTTTGGCTGCGGGCATTCGCTGGAGCGCGAGCACAGATACACCGCCTGCCGAGTGTCCATAGAGTAGGACGCGGCTCGGGTCGCCACCAAAGCTGTGTATGTGTCGCTGCACCCACCGCAGCGCGCTCAGCTGGTCGAGCAAGCCCACGTTGGCCACCGTCTCGCCATCGTTGAGGCAGAGGAACCCCATGACGCCGAGCCGGTACTGAATGTTGACGTGGATCACGCCCTCCGCTGGCATCTCCACACTCGAACCGTACTGAAGGTCGTCGGGACGGGCGCTGCCGCCAATGGCGTAGCCGCCGTGGATGAAGACCATCACGGCGAGCGGCTCCGTTGCCGTCGCCGCCGAGGCCGGTGCATACACGTTGAGGGAGAGGCAGTCCTCCACGCCGACCGCCTTGGTCCACGCGTAGCCAGGCAGCGCGAGCATGAGGAGTGCGGGAAGGAGCGCGGAGATACCGCAGCAGCGCACGCGCGGCGAGGACCACACGGTCGCAGATACAGACGCCGCGGCAGTGCCACTCTCCGAGTCCACGTCGGCGTACTGGGTGTTGTCGAAGGTCCACACTGCACGCGCCGTGCAGAGGCCGAAGATGATGCACAGCACGGCCAGCAGCACAGGAACGGGCAGCATGAAGTACACGAGGCCCATAGTCGAGTATGGCACACCCATGCCCAGCATCACAGGCTGCACGCACATGTCTGACGCCGCCGTCGCGTCAAACACATCGGCATCAGGGCAGTCGAGGTCTTCGGGCGGAGCAAAGCGGCGCGCCTCCGCAAACTTGATCCCTTCGAAGGCATCGACGTCGAATGTCGGCAGGTTGTAGCCCCGGATCTGCGTACCGCAGTCGAGCTGCACCGTCGGCGACGACGCAGCGATCACGAGCGTGGACAGCGCGAGCATCGTCGAGCGGCCGAGCAAAAAGGCCGACCCCCGAATCGTCGGCCCCATCCAGGATTTGGGTAAATTCCGTGGTTTACACAACCCGTCAATACCCTGTTCTGGAGGGTAGTGAGGGGCCGGTAAGGCACAGAATCATGGGGATCTCGTCGTCTGGCCATGCCGTAGGGGCGCATGAAGAGACGTGTCTGCTGCCCGGAGGCAGGTTTCACCATCTCCCCCCCCTGCCATGCACCCCTCCATGACCATACGGCCGGAGGCCCGCATGCAGCATGAGCGCATGCGTCAGGGCCTAGTTAGTACTACCCTCCAGGTGGGTATGCCCGCCGTCTCCCTGCGCACCGCGCGACTTACCGGGTGGGTTGGGTGGGACTTCAAATTCGAGGGTGACCTGCGCGCACGCGGTGGACCGCGTGAGCCCGTTCCCAAAGCGAGAGAGGGCAATGCAAGCATGCCATGCTGGGGGTGGGCTTCACCTGCGCGCACGCGGTGGACCGCGTGAGCCCTCCCCAAAGCGAGAGAGGGCTACCGAACTTTTTTGGCTCGGTGCGGTTTCATTCCCCCCCCCCCCTTCCTGGCACCAAGACTGGTGAATTAGTCTGGTCTAGTCTGGAGCCAAGAAACCTGGAGGGGGTCCAGGTTTCGGAGGAGTGTACTGTTTGCGTGCCGTGTAAACCCCTTAGATTTATGAGGTAGGGGGGGCAAGCGAGGCGGCTTCGACTGCCTCAGCGGACCGACGAGAAGATCGAGGCTTACACTCTCTCTCGTCAGGAGGGCTTCGGGCCTGGGAGCCTGAGCTGTGCAAACTTCCCGTGGGTGATAGATTCGCAACCGGTGGCGCAGGCTACGCCGGAACAGTTAGCTGCGCTAGTCGATGGGCGCGACGTGATGGGGTGCCATCCAAAACACTCACAGGTCCGCCGGCGTCGAGGCCGAAATCGTAGGCTGTGTCTCACAGGTCCGCCGGCATCGAGGCCGAAATCGTAGGCTGTATTGAGAGCGGTTTTGATCCGTGATCCCCCCGTGATCCCCCCGTGGTCAGCTGGGTGAGTCTGTTCACTCGTTGAGCTGGTAGGCGCGGCACGCTATGAACTTGGTGCGGTCGAGCGGCTTCGTCATATTGTCGCCCATCATCTTGAGAGTGGAGACAAGGAAGATCTTCCTTCGGACTTTCTGTCTTTCCCTGACAGTAGGTACTAAATAACTTTCAGAGCCTCCGTGGAGCTAGGGGCTGTGGTATCTCTCTCTCTCTCTCTCTCGGTCGGCTAGCAGTCCGGCTCACGGTGAGCGCTGCAGTGAGCTTCAGTGCTGCTCACGTCGTAATCGCGGCAAACGATGACAGGATCACGCTCAGTGGGTCACGGCCAGCGACCACAGCGTTAGTTGGCGGATGATCATGCGCAGCACGGCCGCACGGAGCCGCGGACGGTCCCGTCGCGCGGCGACGTGGAGGCGCAGCGGGACCCCGACTCGCCAATAAGTCTTACAAGGGTAATCACCACCAGCGGTCCACCCCGCGCCCTGTGCCCGCCCGCCGGCGGCGGCGGACGCTGTGTGTGCTGCTCTGGCCGCCCTCCTTCGTTGCCGTCTCCACACATGTCGGCCTCCTCCTCATTGGTGTTCCCCGTTCTCGGCGTCGTCCTGAGCAATGCGCTGTACTTCTCGCCAGCCCCGGCGGTGGTGCGTGCTGCGTCAGTGGGCAATCTTGGCAGCCTCAACCCAATCCCATTGGCGTTAATGGTCGTCTCCACCTTTGCTTGGATGTGCTATGCGTTCGCCGTGCCTAATGGATTCATCGTGGCGTCCAACTTACCCGGGGCGGTCGCCGCCGTGGGCTTTGTTGCGACCACGCTACCTCTGATCCCTGCCGATGCTGTGAGCACGCGTCGCACCGTCGGGATCGCCCTCACGGGCGGTGCACTCGTGAGCCTGTTGCTCTGGACGTATCTGACGTTTGCACACGTCGATCACGACACGCTTGTCTTCGTCCTCGGCGCCCACGGCTCGGCCATCTGCGTGCTGCTCTTCGCCTCGCCCCTGTCAACGCTAAAAGAAGTGCTCGTCACCGCCAACGCAGTCAGCATCTACGGTCCGCTCACCGCGGCGCAGTGCACAAACTGTGCGATGTGGACCATATGTGCGCCGCCCGCTCTGCCCGTGGCGCGAGGCCCGATCGGCGCCGCCCAAACCGAATCTGAGAGAACCGAGTGCGCGCGCTTGTCCCGTCCCCTGCCGCGCAGACGGCTTCTCGATCGGCGACATCTGGGTGTGGGGTCCCAACGCCACAGGCCTCGTCCTTGGCCTCGCACAGCTGGCGCTCAAGCTCATCTACGAGAGCACGCCTCAGGTGCGCCCTAAGGAGCAGCAGGGGCTCTTCTCGCGGCGTAAGGATGTGCACCCAAGCGACGACGAGGAGCTGACGCAGAGCGCCATGCTTGGCTTGAGAGACAGCCACGCGTGATGCGGACGGAGAGCGCCATGCTTGGCTTGAGAGACAGCCACGCGTGATGCGGATGCAGTGATGGGCTTGAGAATGAGGGCCACCCTGGTGCAGTGCGACACGCACGTAGAGTCCTCAACCACCTGCTGGCGCCAAGGACATCGCAAGTGGTCCCTGCAGACTTGAGGTGGGTGTGGGTCGTACATGTACGAACAGACTGCCCACCAGCAAGTCGCGGCGCACGTTTGAAGCAAAGCGGAAGCCACGCGCATCTGCCGAGATGGAGCGGCTCGTCGTCAGAGCGTGACGGCTGCGCTGTCAAAGCGCTAGCAGGTCACCGCCACCTGCCATCCCGAGACTCAATCTCAAGCGTCAGTCCCACGGCATGCATGCGCGGGCGTCAGAGGGGATCCCAGGGGGCTCAGAGCGAGCCGCGATCACTCTGCACGTGCCACACCCAAACGCGAGCAGACACCCGCAAAGGATCGGATGCGCCGCCGCCGACCAGGCGACTCGCCAGTCGACAGCTACGCGCTCGTGCTGCAAAAACCTATACGAACAGGTGGCGTCCCTGGTCCCGAGGACCCGACTGTCCCGCGTCTGTCTTCCCGCTCCGTCTCTCCTCGTAGTAGGTGTAGTATATTTCCATTTGGAATGGTATGTGATGATAGCAAAGCTAGATTGGTTGTATTGACTTCCCCTGGGTGCCGCTCCGTGCGCCAAGCGCACGACGCGTCGCCCACGACACCGGGTGGGGCACTCTCGTACCCCCACCCAAGACCCATACATACACACACATACGACACAGAGCTCCGTCCGCAGTGGACACTCAAGTGCTGGAGAGTCCGCGTCACAGTCTGGGCGCGGGCTGTGTCGGCCTATTCACACCACTCGCGCGAGCATGCATGAGCTCGCGCGATATCCACTTCCCAACCCAGGATCCGCATGCCAGATAAGGCACCGCGTGATCTCCTACGATATGCGGCTGGGCGCCTCGCACCGCAGCATCTCCACATTCACATAAAGGCATTGGGTCAGGCCACGGGGTTGTTGAGAAAGACGAGGGTAGGTGCCCGACGACGAGGCTTGCCTGCCTTGCATCGACGGGACGCGCAGAACTGATGTCGCCTGGCGGCGAGTCGTCCGGAGGAAGGATGATGCTGGAGCCATCACCTTCGACGCGATCCCGCCGACGCTTGCCGAGTCCTTGTTCCAGAAGCGTGAGGCCGCCACGTACCAGTCGCTCGCGTGCTACCCACCGCCCGCCCGAGTTAGCTAGCCTTCTGAAAGAAACCGCCACCCAGCTATGAAAGCGACACCGCGGCAAGAAGGCGCCGCTCGATGGCGACCGGGTCGTCATACAGTAGTCGAGCCGAATGACCAGGCGCTTCGCGTGCGCGCAGTTACACCCTGTTACAGGCGAGGATTGCCTTACGCCGTATGAGAATCTTCCGCAGTCATTGATTCGAATCGTGATTAATCAAGGAAATGAAAGATGCCCGAAGGATGAAGGTGGAAGAAAGATGAATCGCACGATCGTCGGCCTCCTCGGTGAGTCGCTGCGGCTAGCGCTCCCAAGTACGCGTTACGACGACATGGTTCGAGGTGGTGCGCGGACGCCACCTCCAACAAGCTCTCTGAGGAGTGCATCTCGTCCACCCTCGGGTGCCGCCACCCTGTCGTCTTCCCAAGGCCTCATATTGAACACCAACATTCCGCGTGACTGGCGAGCACCAAACAGCTCTCGCCTTGATGGCGGAGACCAGCTGGACACACCAGAGGGCTATACATCCGCGCTGCTCAATGTCCACACAGGGATGCTCCTGGGCGTGCGCGCCGACAGCATGGCGCCGGGCGACGCGGTCCAAACGCTGCCAGCGCAAAATCCGTCTAGCCACTGGCTCATCGCGTCGGTGCCACCCGACCGCGTCCAGGCGGAGCTGCTCGAGGTGATCATGTCGCGGCGAACGAAGGCGCAGGCCGAGATCAAAGCCTTTCTAGCTGGTGCTCCTGAGCTGCAGTTTCAGAATCGGTCGTGGTGCATCGACCACTCGGCCCAAGCGAATGTCGATTTTTTTCGGGGCCTCTCGGCGATCGTGCGGCAGTACCGGGCGGTGGATGCCGCGCCTGACATCTTTATCACGGGCGAGCAAGCCATGCCCAGCAGAGCGGAGCACGCGTGCCTCGACTCGCCAGACGGCTTGACGAGGCGCACATTTGGCAGCGACTTCCCAGCGTGGCAAGCCAAGGGACCACCGCCGGCGAGTGCGTTTCATGCGACGGCGCGCGTGCTGGCAGTGAGAGACGCGCTGATGAACCACTTCAGCCTGGACTGCAGGATCTGGCTGTACGTCTTCGACTCACACCACGGCGAGCATCACGAGAAGCGCGTGGTGTTCACGCTCGATCCGGTGGAGGGTTCCCGTCCCGTAGAGGAGCCCTTCACTGGCGGCCGCTTCGAGCCTAAACTCGACTCGGTGTACACTCTCACCAACGCGCACACGGCCCACCTGCTGCGCGTCGTCGACGGATCGATGGACGAGGGCGCGAAAGTGCACCAATGGTCAGAGCTCTCCGGCGATGCTGAGAGCATCGACACCTCCACATGGTGGCAGTTGGTGCGTGCGAGGCCTGAGGCAGATGGCAACTCCCTCTACGGACGGGTGTACACGCTGGTGAACATGAAGAGCGGCCACAAACTCGGTGCCATCCACGATGGTCACAGCCGAGACGGCGCAGAGCTGGACGTGATCACTTCGAAGTGTGTGCCACGCTGTTGCGCGTATGCACGCCTCCCGCCCCTCACAAGACTATCACAAGACTTCTTTTCGCGTCTTCTTTACCGTACTCTCTCGAAGCCGTGCCAGAACGATCCACTGCACTGTCGCACGTGTGGCCCTTTGTGAATCGCGCCGCGCGCGTGACCCATGTGCGTGCGACCACCCCTGACCTATGTGCGGTGGTCCTGCACCGACCTCGTTGCGTGTGCAGGGACTACGATGAGGATGGCCAGTCCGGGCCAGAGGATGCCGTGGTCTCGCACTGGAAGGTGTGGGTGGCACCGAAGCCACCGAAGCCACCGAAGCCATCGTCCGAGCGCGCTCGATACTTCTACTGTTTGGTGCGAGCCGCCGCCTCCACATCCTTGCCGCCACCTTTGCGGCCGCCACCCGCGGCTGCAGCGCTAGCAGCTGAGATGCGCACGCTCTGCGCGGCCGCTTTTGCCTTGATGGGAGTTACGCGTGAGCCATCGTCCATCAAGCGCACAGCGTGGCGCTGCGAGACAAGTGTCGGGCGGCGCGCGACGGCACACACGTGTAACACACGGGATGTCTTCTTCTTGCTGCCGCCACGTCGCACCGCAATGGCTCCTCATGCCTAGCCTCGCGCTCACGGTGCCCCCTGCAATACCACCCCCCAACCCCCCTCCCATCCTCCCCTC
>Ga0115007_10002743_pt1 | contig 10762 bp, 11 predicted proteins | sample ArcOceMetagenome_2_FD_87166 | JGI IMG/M metagenome (GOLD analysis project Ga0115007, IMG submission 87166) | Marine eukaryotic phytoplankton communities from Arctic Ocean - Arctic Ocean ARC135M Metagenome | ecosystem: Environmental > Aquatic > Marine > Oceanic | place: Arctic Ocean | collected...
GTCCGACAAAAATGTACTAAAAATATAAAATGCCCAACACAAAAACACCATTCCATGTGCTAAAAATAGAATACGCCCGACACAAAACCACGATTTTTGTACAAACAAAATTTTCCTTTTTTAATTCATTTTTTTCATTTTTATTAAATCATATTTTTATCCCATAAATTTAAAAACCATTAAGTCAAAAGCCTATTTCAAGCCTATTTCCAACCACTATCCTACATTTTTCTACTCTTTTTTTAAACCTAAAAAAAATTGTTTCTGTCACACATCAATCAGCTCTTTGTCTGGCATATCTGGTGACACATTTCCTGATTTATTTAAGTAAGTGCCCAACGCTTTTGTACATTTGCCAAACAATGATCGCCCGACTAACTCTCCCCCAAAATTTCTCTGCTCTTGTCCGACAACATGATTCTTTTGTAAAACACCAACTCTGAGGTAGATAGCTTTCTGACTTGTTCAAATATAACTAAAATGACTAAAAATTATATCCAATATTGTGAATGGTCTACAATGTCGGACAAATACGATAATAGTTGCCCGACAGTTTATATACTAGATTGTCCGACAGTATTAAAGTAAAATGTCTGACAGTATTAGAGAGAATTGTGTGACTGTAAAGTCAACGTTATAAGGGCTCCCGTCTTTGATTGAAGAAACATAATACCAGATAAATAGAACCTTAAAGGACCAGCACTAAATCACCATTGTCAACAACAACAACAATGAAATGAAAACAACCTCTACATCGTCCTTAACAGGCCTGTTAATATTGTAACTATTAATACATCATCTCTGTTGGGAAGAGAGAGTGTAACTGTCTCAAGACTGTGGATCGTGACTGATCCTACTCGCAAGACTGGTGTTATAACAGTCTTTAAAATAAGATGACATGCACAATCCCTTCTACGACTACAAGTTGTCTCGATCACGACATTAAAACATCACAAACATTTCAACTAAATGACAACCGGTCGTGTGGATAGGATTATTCACATGCTCACGTACAATTGCATTGCACAATACTGTAATAAATCTCGATATTGATTGGACTGACATTTTTCGTCGATGTGGAAAAACGAGAGTTTGATGGGTAGTCACCATAATATATTTTCCAAAACAAAACGATATTTCCAAAAAGAAAGCGATTAAAAATAGAAGAAAACTCCGGAAGAAAAAATGGCGATGAGGACTATTATTTCACTCCTCAGAAGGAATATTGCTGCCAAGCAATCAATGGAAGTAGATCTGAACCGACATTGTGTTGGCACGACAACACTACGGTACGGACGAACGAGCGTAACAACAGATCGAATTCCACGTCTGGATTTAGAAACATCGAAGAAGATTATGATGGATCAATGTGCAACGAGTGTAATAATATCCTGGCCTGTTTCCAAGTATGGTGGTAACACAAAAGAAATAATATCTCCAAGGGAAGTATCGAAAATGGAAGAATATCTGAGACAATCTTGTAATCACGAAGTCACAACATCGCGTCCATTTTTCGTCTTAGATGGTGGAGGTCAAAGAATGGCATCATTGTCGCTTATCGGGCACTAGCTTCTACTCAAAACCATATTGTTCTATGATATACAACAGGGGAGGGATTAAGTAATTCGTTCATCATTAAAATAGTAATCGAATGCTACTTGCATATATTGCGAACATCGTTGAGAAATAAAATAAAAGATGTTATGCAATGAAATTATAATATTAAATTATCAGTTATCAAGTCATAAGCACTTTTAGTTATCTACAGAAAAAGATTAATGTAGCGATTTATATGATTCTCTTCACAATACATGCATTGTGATGATGAAATATCACAGCCGCCAGCCATTACCAGTCTGATACCTTCAACTAATCATTCTACCAGCAACACGGGTTGGCTACCATTTCTATATTGCAAAAAAATCACGGACGAGCAAAAAGACAAGTTTTTTGTTAGGGATGCAATTTGATTGTTGTGAATGATATCATAGCGTGAAAAAGGAGTCATACTCTTCCTATCAAAAACACCGGGTTCGTCATTCCCACAAATCCGAAAGAGAGCTTATGATTTACTGAATTTCATGAACATTTTGCACATGCCAGTCGTACCATAGGCCCCCATTCAATAAGTGTTGATTGTCAGGGTGTTAACGTTTATAATCTTTCTCCTCTAATTTTTATGGATGTTGCTATATAAGCACATATACTTGTTTAGTTGGTTTTCTTACCTTATAAGTCGTGACTTTCTCAGTACGAGAAGCCAATCGATTTTTCCTTTTCGATTCTGTTGGGTCTGGAATCGCCGCAAATGTTATCCAGTATGGCTTCTCCAACATGAACTCCGTCAACTGCTGCAGATACGATTCCACCAGCATATCCAGCGCCTTCACCGGAAGGGTATAAATTATCTGTACCGATAGCCAATAGAGTCATTGGATCTCTTGCTACCCTAAGCGGACTCGACGTTCTTGTTTCTACAGCATGAAGCAACCCATCTGGATGGTAGTAACCCGGCATCTGTTTCTGAAAATGATTTGTCAACGCATCGCGTAAAGCGTGTGTTATTGCATCAGGATAGATCTCGTGGCATGGAACTGATATTACACCAAGACGATACGACGCAGAGGGAATAGTGGAAGATGTCTTTCCATCAACAAAATCGGTCATTCTTTGAACAGGAACCGTTAAGTTACCTCCACCAAGCTTAGATGCTCTGCGTTCCATTTCGCGTTGAAATTCAAGTCCTGCCATAACTCCATGTTCAGCTTTGTATTCCTGTAGAATCTCGTCATCAGGAGAGACTGTTACAACAAGTGCCGAGTTGGCCCATTTAGAATCCCTCCGGCTGAAACTCATACCATTGACGCACATTTCTTCAGGATTTGTGGAAGAAAGAACAATCTGTCCACCCTGTATTGAATTGAGATATAGTATAGTATAAAAATGACGTGAGAAGAAGAATAAAGAAACAACTACAAAGCATGCCTTCGCTCAACTCAACTCAACTCAACTCAACTCAACTCAACTCAACTCAACTATGTTCCAGAAAACTCTTACTTACTGGACACATGCAAAAACTGTATGCACCCCGTACATTCCCATCTACTCCATCTAATGCCTTATCTGTAGCTAATCGATACGATGGAACAGGCATCTTAGCAATATGCTCAGGCTTGATGCCAAAATATTCTTCATTAGCTTTGTCGGTTAAACCCTTTCCAGTTTTGACACAAGGTCCCCATTCATCGCCATACTGGATTTTATTTATTACTGCTTGAGGATGTTCGATACGAAAACCGACTGCAAATCCTTTTGGTTCAAGTTTTACATCCGCTTTGTGTAAACTTTCATAAACGTCACGGGCACTATGACCAGTTGCCAAAACGAACTCATCTCCCTCGTAGCAATGTTCATTTCCTTCTAAATCTTCTGTCATAACACCAATTACCTTATTGCCTTCCATTTTAAGATTGGTCATTTTAGTTCCGAAGTGGATCTCACCTCCTAACTCAACTAGTCTATGCCGCATGTTTCGCAGCAACTTTACCAAATTATCGGTTCCTAGATGAGGAGCTCCTTTCCATCTACACAAAATTGGAAGTAGTGATAAAACAGAAAGAAAAGGCAAAACAGAATTTAGCAAGGAAAAGGAAAACGAAGACGAGGAGACACAGTACGCGATGACGGTGATGATGATCTTTTTACACTTACAGTATATTCGACGGTGCACCAAACTCGACCAAGGTTTCTAAGACCCATCTGACTGTTTCACTATTTCTTCCTATACGAGTAGTGAGTTTTCCATCACTCCACGTTCCAGCACCACCCTCACCAAATGCAAAGTTACTTTCTTCGTTGAGTTTACGTCGATTTATAAGTGCACCAATATCTTGTCCACGTTTTTCAACTGGTTGGCCACGGTCCAACAAAATAGGTCGAATTTTACCATTGCTCTTCAAGGCGAGTTGAAATGCACAAAAGAGACCAGCGGGACCCATCCCAACGACGACAACGGTCTTCTTCTTTTGATGTTGACTTTCCGTTTCGTCTTGCTCATTCTCATTTAAATTTTGAATCTTCTCTTCTTCTTCGTCTTTTGTGCTAATAGCATCATCACTATAAATAGTTCTCAATTGTTCCATACTTCCAGACTTAGCCTTCCATCGAAGTGAATAACGTATTGATGATTGAATGGGAATATCAACGACGTAATTGTATACAGGATGATCAAGCTTTTTACGTGCATCAAGAGATCGTCGAACACATCGAGTGTGAGTGGGAATACTTTCAAGATTTAATTTTTCGATGAGAGCCCTTTGTAAGGACTTGGGAAGTTCTATAGCACCATCAGTTGTTTTTGTTGTTGTCTGATTATTATTTGCACTTTCCTGTTCGTCTTTTTGCAATGAGTCTGGGTGAACTGAAAGTCCATATATTCTCCATATTTCAACATCACCAGGACGAATACTTTCCTTCTTAAATTTAGTATTTGGTGCTCGTTTCTTGGGTCGTCGTTTTTGTTTCCGTCGTTGATCTCTCTTGTTATCATTATTATTATTTGTGGCTGTTGTTTCACTCAAAGAAAGAATAGTAGAAGACGTCGAAGAAGAAGGTCCCAATTGCCGTCGATGGATAATATCTTGGTTGTACGAGCACTGCGATTGCGATTGATGATTATTGCAGTGGCCAACATAACGCTGACGATTCTGATGCGGGACAGTTTTAAATGATTCCACAACAACAACCACAACAACATTCTCTCTGACTGTCAAGACCACCACGAGAAAAAATAGAAGATTGAGCATCCAAAATGTAAATCGATTATTCATCATGATCGAAGGAAATAAGAGCGGGCGTATAGGTTTATGATAAACTCTATTCGTCCGTCGTGTTGTAATATGTTACAGTATATAATCCACTGCAGTATTAACCATGCTTTACTACCAACATAGTATCTAATTTATAACACATTGTAGTGGAGAGCTCAAGATCGTATTTTGTTATCGTTTTTGACCACAAATCGACGAGAGATAAGAAAATTACATAAATTTGTGATGGATTATTTTGATGGTCAGTAGATTCAAAGACTGGGGGGAGTTAGTAAAAGGGGGTCCCCGCCCCGTAAATAAATAAGTGTGATCCACGATATGGAATATCGCGTCATCGGATCTCAATTTCACATTCACAAAAAGCAAGAAGAAAGAAAACAAGAAGAAGAAAAAAAAAGAAGGAATGCGTTACGATCAATTGACAAATCATAAATCATAGCAATGCAAACGATATCATAACAAGTTGTAGTACACACTGTACATAAAGTGAACGAAAAAAAACAGGAAGATGCTTTTTCTGACTTTGATTCTTATAATTTGCGTTGGCGTATGTGACGGATTCCAACTCAATAAACAGCAAATAGTTACGAAAAACAATATCATTTCGTCCAAAAGGATAACAAGTCGATCTTCAGTATTATGTCAACAACGAACTGCTCGTCGTTCTCATGCTCATGGATTCAAATTAAATATGTCTAATCAGTTTGATATTACCAAACGGACTTTTGATTTGCTATCACTACGCGCTGTACGTGGCGACGCTGTCGTGAGATACGATTCGCTTAATCAATCGGAGCCCTTGCGTATCATACTCTTTGCGATATTTGGTGCTACGTCTCTTTCAGCTCCTTTTCTCGTTGAGGCTATTGGGTACGAACCAATGAACACTCCAACAGCCATTGTATCGGTGATTTTCGCTATTTCCAGTGGAGCATTATTTTACCGAGAATGTAGTCGACGTTCAAGACAACTGAAAAGAATTGAAAAAGAACTTAATTCAGAAAGTCTACCAATACGTCTACCGAACAATATATTAGCAGAAATGCCGTTCTCGAAGGCTATGACTATGAAAAATTTGAGATCAACACGGCAGCCACCTCGGATCATAGCGATATGTGGAAATCGATCAAAATTAATTGACACCTTACGAACTTTGGCTGTTTATCGTCAACGTTTGTCTCAGGCATCCGTGTTTGTTGTTGCTGTTCCTACAGATGGATCTACTCGAGAGGACTGGCAGGTATTGAATAAGAATGCGTACAGATCTTGGCTGGCAGATGCCTATCAACCACAAATATGGTTAGATTATTTTCAGGAATTGTCAGAAGACACTACTAGCACTAACGAGGACGACGACATCAATTTTCGATGGTTTGGTTTAAACTCGAATGGACGTTCATTTGGCTCAGGAGATGGTGAAATACGAATTATTCAACTGATGGGCCAGTACGTAATTTTTGTAAATGAATCTAGTTGTGTGAACAATTTCTTTATTATGTCCGTTTTTGTTGCTTGTTAAACTATTTCTTACATGTACATATCATAACTTTATGTTAGATTTCTCCGACCAACAGACTTCTTAGATATGCCAGATGATGATAATGTTAATAATAATATACCAAAATTTCTTTCGGATGATTCTGCTACAGAAAAAGAAGTCCTAGAAAAAGTCGAAGTTTTTTATAAGGCTCTGACTACGGGCGATCAGAATGCGATCGAAAGTGTTTATTCCAAGACTCCATCGAATGAAGTTTCAGAGGTAAGACCGATGTTGTTCAGTATGTCTTTACGAATACAATATTTTGCCATTATTCCAACATTCCTGGTTGCCATTAAAAAAATTAAATTGTAAATTATAGGTCGTAGATTCCGGTGGACGAATCGATACATGGAAAGATTGTCTTGTGGATGGCGCTAGGCCGAGTGAAATGAAGATATCGGGGGCTGACGTTACAATCATTTCAGACTTCGAAGCGTATACCACAGTAATAGAATTTCCTGCAAATACAGGTATGGATGATGCTAGTTTATTGGCAATTCAACGATTTACACGTACCGATAAAAACGATCCGTGGAAACTTGTACTTCATCAAACCATTCCATGGAGTCTTGAAACTAAGGCTCAAGGAACGTTACAGTGTGATTGTCGAGGCTGCGTTGCGTTGACTCGAGGTAAGGAACGACGAACATTTGGTGGGATCATCGGTTAAAACTGAAATCGAGTATAAGAAATATAATATACGTTCACAACACGATTGGTGTGCATATTTGTACACAATAGAAATCGTCATACCCTCCATTTGTTTATTTTACCTGTGGCTACCACTCCAGATTATCGTCGCTTTCTCAAAATATGAACTGTAATTTGATGCTTAACTTTGTTAAAGGTTGGATCAATTTCATCAGCTTGTATCGGTGGACTTGTTATTTCTTCCATATGTTCCAAAAACATATCAAGCAAATCGGCAGATGCTGGCATCCTGTATGTGGAAGTAATATTTAAAATAAGTAACAAGCAAATCGAGGTTGTCAATTTCATTTTTGATCTTTCTTTTGTATCCTACAGTCGGATAGTATGTATGTTATGCATTTTAGACTAACGCAAAGTTGCATGTCCGTAACGTAACGTACCTCATTCGAGTACCAAATACGACGATTGTATTCTGACCTAAGAATTTCAAAACGGTTGAAAGTAATACATCAAAATGTGATGGTGCACCGGGTTTTTGCTGATAGGCAACATCACCAATAATTATCAAATCAGGATGATGGCCCAATAATACGTCGTCGTTCTTATTTGGTAGTAATCCGTTATTTCGTTTTTGTTTTCGTTGTGATTTGGATGTTGCTGTTGTAGATTTGTTATTTTGACGAAAGCATTCCATTACGGCAGCTTCATCTTGTTCATTCCCCCAGCTTAGAGGCATTGTTATTATCCGTCCTCGTTTCCCAGCTTTCGTTAATCGATATGGACGGGTAGTACTGTTACATACTTGTTGCTTATGATTATGATTATTGCTCCCCTTCATTATAGGTGTCGTATTTAATTCGACGTTGGATTCTGTTACTGTTTCCACTACAACGTTCAAATCGGTTAGAATCGTTAGCTTTGTTCCGAGTACTGCTGCTGCTACAATACCAGTGAGGCCAACGCCACATCCAAGTTCTAGAACTGTCAAATCCTTGATGTTTGGTATGGCTTGTAGTAACCTCGCGGGTATTGGTATCTTCACGCCTTTGGATGATGATTCTTTTTTTATAGACTGAAATCCAGCCAACTCAACAAAAAAAGTAGAAAGAATCACACCGACATCCCATAGGGATCCACCAGGCCATGTCTCGTCTTCGGCTGTTTGGCACACGACAATAGAAGCTGTCTTCCCATATTGCAAAAAAGAAAATTCAAATGGTTTTGTTGCATCTTTGCATAAAAAATTCCGTGGTTTATTTTCGTCTGTTGATGACGAAGAGACCATAATAACAATGTATTGGGAATATTAACATATATCTCCTGCTAGCTGTATTGATTAATGGTTTATTGTTGGGTGTCTTCTTCTCTTTCTCTTGGCTACTTATCAGTTCTTGTCTCTCGCTTATCGGTAAGTCTTTCAGCTTATTTTTGTGATCCATTGGAGTTGATCTCATCTTCGTTCGTCCTCGTCCTCGTCCTCGTCCTCTCGTTCATCGTCCATCATCGATTTATCGTTTTCTATCGGGGGTGATAAAAATGCTTGATTAAAAGGGGGTGTTTATCATAAGGATTAAGGATTATAGAAATAATAGTGCTGTACTTCATACAAAGCCTGAGTGGTACAGTAGTCAGTATTAATAGTGTGATAATCAACCTCTTACAAAAGACAGCAGAAGAAAAGGCCCATAGTACTGTAGACCAGGAATAGACCCCCATCATTAATGCATGACACGGTGTTCGTTCATCACATACATGATTTCTTATGTAATGTGTATAATAATTTTTTTTTGCTCTTCTTAGGCTTCTTAAGCAGTAAACTCTCGGGTACATTAGAAAGATACATACATAGTATCTTCTTATCAAAAACTTGTTTCTTTGTAAAAGTGTGCAAGCCCAACAACTTAATGCAGTAATGTTATGATGGTGAGGGCCCCATTTTGTAATAGTAATTTGATTGTACAAAAATTCCAACCATCAAATATCCATACCATCTTCATTCCACTTAACATTTGCTTTGTATATTGAATTCCTTACCCCTGTCACTTGGAATAATTCAAACAGAAGCAAGAAAAACTTACTGATTTGTGTATGAACTCACAGCCACAGCAACAACTCTTAATTCATGAAACAAACAACAACACAAGTACATGAAATTCAAAATGTTGTAGAATAATAACGCCATCAACACTCAGGAATATTATAGTCCAACCAGTTTCAGCAACAAGGAATTTGCTAGCTAGTAGTCTAGATTTATAAAATAGCATACATATTGATCGTAGATAACTAATTAAATATTATATTTACATATTTACACAAACAAATACAGTAGCAATAGCAGATACCAAACCCCTCTGTATACAACAGCCTTTCTCCTATCTATCGCTTCTTTTGTCAGATGATGTATGTAATGTACATACATACACCGTTTCACCCAATTTATCTCATCCGAATGAGAAATAGGATAGATAGATACCAGTACAGATACCCCGAAGAAATAATGATGCCTCCTTATCTCGTTTAACACAAAACTCGTGATAAAACGAAACAAATTTTTAACCCCAATGAACGTCTCATTACTCGTGTGTGGGTTGCGCTTCCATTGATTCCTTTGTTTCCACATCTTTTAACACTGGTGCTTCTGGTGCTGCTTCTGCTTCTTGTTTATTATTATCAACATTTGATGTGGAAGTGGAAGAAGTGGAAGAAGAAGAAGAACTTCTCTTAACGTGTACAGGATGGATGTATTGTCCTGATTTTGGATGATAGTACATACAATTTTCTTCAACAGCCAACCGCCAATCCCATCCTTCCGATTGGAATTCAATAGTATTACGTGCAGCCGATCTTGAAATTTCTGACATTGAACACCACATAGTACGTTTCATCGATTCTGGATATTGTTTCCGTGATGGAATTCTCATAACTAAAACTTTCGAATGAAATTTAACATTGTTATTGTTTCTTTGTTGTTGACTTTGACTACTGTTGTTGTTGTTGTTGTTGTTACAGGAGCTACTGTCCTCCCGATTGTGATTGTTGTCAAGCATCAATTCCTCAACCTTCTTCATTGTTGCAATATTGTTGTTGGAAGGTGGTGGTGAAAATGACGATGAATGAGGTTGAGGTGATGATTGATCGTTGTCTAGTAGGATGTTGCTGGGCATTACGGTTTGAGTGACGTTCTCTTCAGATGATGATGAAAGGCAGGATGGCGTCAGCGATGATGATGTCGATATTAATGATGATAGCGATGACGATGACGACGACTGCGAGTCATCCATTATGTTAACATTGGAAGTAATATGCTTGAGAAGCCGATGAGGATGAGTGTTGGAAAATCGCATTCCATGTTTTTTTTGCTTCTTAAGAATGGAAGGAATTATTCGTTTGTAGTTCAATGATAATGACATTGGTAGTCTACTAGTCTTAGAATGATCATATAAATGAAAGCATCGTGATTTAACCACACTTTTCATACTGGCACGAGACAGATCTCCGTGTCTATTTGCAACTTTTTCGATTGCCATGATGAAAATTTATGCTGCTTCTTTAAAATTTATAAAAATGTAAAATACCGAAAATTGTAAAATAATATTATGAGCAATGAGCACACTATCGGCATCATTACTGCGAACCAGCTTTTCGCCTAGCAGGTAAATTGATTGGCATTTTTTTTTCTTTCAAAGTTTTGCGCAATGCATTCAATCGTTCTGAAAGGGCATTGATCGTGGAAAAAGCAAAA
>Ga0115007_10002744_pt1 | contig 10760 bp, 10 predicted proteins | sample ArcOceMetagenome_2_FD_87166 | JGI IMG/M metagenome (GOLD analysis project Ga0115007, IMG submission 87166) | Marine eukaryotic phytoplankton communities from Arctic Ocean - Arctic Ocean ARC135M Metagenome | ecosystem: Environmental > Aquatic > Marine > Oceanic | place: Arctic Ocean | collected...
ATTACAGAGTGAAACTGTTTCTCGCCCGCATCATCGTAGAGTGATGACAATTGATGGGCGGTCCATGCGATCGAGTTCGACTTACCCGAGCCCGCGCTATGCTGCACCAGATACTTTGAGCCAGGGCCTTCCTCGCGTGCGGCGTCCAGTAGTCGATTCACCACGTCCCACTGATGATAACGCGGGAAGATCATCGTCTCTTTCTTGTATTTACGCCCCTCCCAGTTCTCCTTCTCTTCGATTTGAAGGTGCACGAAGTTGGCAAGGATTTTGAGTAGGTTCTTCGGTAGCAATACCTCGTTCCACAAATAGTCGGTCGCGTATTGGTTCACGTCCTTGGGCACATCATTGCCCGCGCCGCCGTCTTGAGTGCCTTTGTTGAATGGCAGGAAGTAAGTATTCAGCCCTTCAAGCCGAGTCGCCATGTAGACCTCGTATTGACTGACCGCAAAGTGCACCAGTGCCCCACGCTTAAAGGTAAGCAGCGGCTCGGCCTTCTTAGTTACGGGATCAACCGGCGGGCGCGTCAGCTTATACTGCTTGATCGCATTCTGCACCGCTTGCTTGAACTCCGACTTCAGTTCCAATGTCGCCACAGGCAGACCGTTCACAAACAACACCAAGTCGATGCGCCAGTTCTTCGCCTTCACTCCCGTTGCAGCTAGTTCGGCCTCCGTCGCCCACGGGCTATACACCAGCTCAGGCACCACCCGCAGACGGTTGTTCTGATACAAGCGCAAGGTGTCGGGGTTAAGGTCATGCTCCGGCTCGAACTGGCACAGACTAAAGCGCGTGCCACGGTCTTTAATCGGATGGCGCAACACACCCAGCGTGCCAAAGGTGCGCAGCGTGCCATCAGCAGCATTTGGATCGACCTTGTTGAGCTGAGTCGCCACTCGCTCCAGAAACTTCGCATCCGTCTGGCTCGGGTAGAGCTTCACAAACTTCTCCCACTGCTTCGGCTGCGTGTCCTGAACGAAGCCCAGCACGTCCTCCTCATACAGCGCCAGTTCACGGTTGTATCCCTCAGGCGTGCCGAGCAACCAGCCGTTCGCGACCAACTGCTCGATCATATCGTCCTGAAAAGTGAGTTCGTTGGCTTTGTCAGTCATGAGTCTTTGTGATCCGTATATCTACAGTCTCCGCTTATGTTGGTGTGCGGCATCATTAAGTGAACGCACCAACAAGTCGATTTCAGTTGAGGGATTCGCCGGTGAACGCGTTCTCGCGTCATGGTGGTGTTTACGCACGATTTCTGCATTGCGCACAGCTTCCGGCCAATGCTTTAAAAATAATGGCATGACTTCGGTCGCAATCTTTTGGTTTGTTGAATAGGGCTGTCCCAGCGTCTCTTCAACCACCTTCTTCGCAGTCGTCCCGTCGACCAAGTCAGAACGCGTCGTTGCGCCAAAGTGCAGTAATAACCAAAACTCAAAACAGGGTGTAGAGTGAGCCAATTTTACTTTTTTCGACTGCGCAAGCTGCACTACATCTCCCCAGATGCCATTGCGAGCGGCTACGTCTGTATCGATCACCGCCCAAACATGGTCATATTTCCTGACCTCGTCATTCGAGAGTTTATTCTTCCGAGCACGATCCGCCAAATCGGTAACCACATCCGCTGCCGCATTCACGACGTGCAGCGGATCACTTGCCCAGCTCGGCGTAATCTTTACATCCACAGCCTTCAGTTGCAGCTCATTTCGTAGCAGCGAGAAGTAAGTAGGCTCAGTTACCGTGCCCTCGGTCACGATTAAAAATTTATCGCCGGAAACAGCGGTTAATCTACTCGTAGCTTTACGCTCTAGGCTTTGAGCGGCGGCTTTTTTATACCACTCGGGATCGTAACCTAAATCAGACATCCAATCCCTCCTTACGCTCAGGCAACACTTCAACCGAAGACGACGTGCCAAGCAGGCCGTCTGGGATGAAAGGCACCGCGCCGTAGCGACCCGCCATGTAACCGCGCACCAGCGATTCTTGGCCGCGTGGCTTGTAGTCAGTCAGCGGATACAAATGTGCTTCGCCGACGTGATCCTTATCAGTCAACCAGATCTGATCGCGACGGAGGAGTGTCGTATCGAGCAGCAACGGATTATGCGTGGTGAAAATGATCTGCGCATTGTTCGGGTTAGTTGCCTTATTAAAGAACAGCTTCAGTAACTCGCGCACCATGATCGGGTGCATACTGGTTTCTAGCTCGTCGATGCAGACGGTATATCCCTTTTTTAAAATATCCAACCACGGGCCAATCAGTGAGTAGAAGCGTTGCGTGCCTGCCGACTCGCTGTCCCATGGTAGCGGATGTGTGGCATCATGGCTCCCTTGGTGCACAAGTTCGGGGTTTTTAGAAAAATGTTGAACGATCTGTTTTTGAATCTCATCGGGCATCTGATCAAACCCCTTCACTTTATCGCGGACATTTACATCTGCAATGCCTGCTTCAGCGATGCCTAAATCCGCATGCTTTAAGATATTGAGGACCGCTTGCCGCTCTTCGACCGAACCGTCTTCGAGTAAAGATAGGGTCGTGTTGTATTCGACACCGCCGTCGTGACTCAGGTCGAGAAAGCGTAAATGCTCAACGAACCAACGAAACACTGGCTCTAGCTCTTTGCGTGCTTCCGCAATGCCCTTGGACAAGTAAAGCATGTTATCAAGCGTGCGGGCTTCGATGTCGCGGTTGCGGGGCAAACCAGCGGGACTATCTGGGCTGTAAACATGCTTTTGCTCAGCTTCCGACCAATCACGCACGAACCACAAACGCTCAGGCCCTTTAGGGAAAGAGCGCAGCGACTCGTGGATGATTCGTTTGCGCGTTGCTGCGACGCGATATTCGTAGCGCACCCCTTGATTCACAAAGACGATCGCAAATGCGGTTGGCTCATTCGCCGCTTTACGATCTAAGCCAAAGGGCTCGATTTGATGAATCGGTGCAAAGGGGTCGGTGGTCTTGGCCGAATTGCGAACCAAGTGAGCCAGGGCACCCAGCGCCTGTAAGAGCGTGCTCTTGCCACTGGCATTCGCACCGTAAACGCCCGCTGCCTTGACCCAACGCTTGTTCTTCAAGCCAAGCAAATTGGGCTCAATTAGATTTTGAGGTAGCGACTTGTCCGCATTGCTCGCAGTCAGGTTTAGTGACTGGAGCCCGCGAAAGGCACGATAATTGGAAACTGAAAAATGCAGCAACATACGCTTTAAATGCTATTCGACCCGACCAAAGTCGAGATTTTAACGGATTTTCTGCAAAAATCGAATAACTCCTTAGGTTTCATTTCTTCCACGCAAATTTAGCGCGGAGCTTCGCGGCTGGATCGGTGTAGCTTAAATACCCATCACGAAGTAAACGACCGCTGACGATACCGGGGTGAATGCCGACGCTCTCTGCGAAGTCACGTACTGCAGGAGAAGTGAAACGTGGTGTCTTTGTCACGAAGCGTTCAAATTTCGCAGATGGGATCAGCAACTCACCTGCGAAGCGATTTGCTTCCTCCTCGCGTGTCGCATCCGCATTATCCGCCTTCTCACCTTCGAGGAAGATACTCTTCTTGCGCTGCTGTAATACGTGCTTCGCCTCATGAAAGAAGGTGAACCAAAAGTTGTCGTTCGTTTTAAATAGCAATGACTGCTGGATCATTGGGCGCTTCTGGAACCAGCGCATGACACCTGACACCCCTAAGCCCGGCAATTCAGGCACAAGCTGATAAATGACGCCCGCACTTGCGCACAGCGCCTGCATCTTGGGATAGAACTCCTTCACAGAATCGGTGGTAAAGGTGCGCATTTCGACCAGCGCCTCTTGAAAGCGCTTGGCATCGAACTCGGCGGTCTCTGTCTGATTGGCTCTCAACTCACCCTGACGCAACCAACTGGCAATACCTGCCAACTTCTCATCGACATGGGGCGACTTGCGATACGACAGCTCTAAGTGCATCTCGGCGTAGCAACTCTGCCACTGCTGCGGCGTCGCCACACCGAAGTAGCGCAGCAAGTGCATGGCTTTTTCTTCAGCTTTACTGGCGGCTTCGATAAAACCATGCTTCACCATCGACGGATACGGAAATGTGCGTGCCCAGTCGGCATACACGGCCAACTGCTTGGCCTCTTCTTGACGAGCCAAGTGCTCGCGGTAATTCGCCTCCAGATTCAACCAGAAGCGCGCAGGCACCCGTAGCACCTTCTCCAAGGCAAGTGCGGTCTTATGTGTTATCGGCTGAGTGCCGTTGATAATCAGATTGATCGTCTTCTTATCGAGGCCAATACGCTCCGCCAGTTCCACTTGCGACATGCCCAAGGCTTCAAGGCTGTCCAGCAGCGTCTCACCTGTAGCGGTGGCGAAGTCTTCGATCTGTGTATTAGTTGTCATGGTAATCGGTGATTTCAGTGATTTCTACTATTGTGATCGCGCTCCAGTCCCAGCCGCCATCGGCCTTGCGCGGTTCGGGGTCGTCCATCGGGATAAAAATCAAGCGATGATTGCCGCTCAAGTTCGCTGCGAACTGTCCTTTACGGTTGCCAGTGAGTTCATGAATGCCCGTTTGGGGGAGATGTCGAATATCTTCGAGGCAAGTGGCCGCTAAGAGTTCGGAGATGCGTTTTTCAAAGTTTTTTGCCCGAATAGTGCCCAGCTCCTTCTGACGCGTCGCAGCTTTGCTCGCGATCTTCTTGAGCTTATTCGTTCGATATGTGATTTTCATTTAAATTATTCAATATACCTAAAATGTAAACAACTTTATTTAATTAAGCATCCGCCAGGCAATTTTACACTTCAAATTTCACACTTCACTCTTCAACATCACGCACGTCGATCTTGCCCGTCACGGCCGCAGAGATCAGGGCGGGGCGGCGCTCTTCCATTGAGTTTATTTGCTGCGAGGACATCATTAGACTCATTTCTCAAATAGTTTAAATAGCTCAGCGGATAGCTTTATCAACTCGTCCTCTGCATGGGCTCTACTTTGAAAGCCTATGCTCGTTCGCCAGCACTGCCAGCGGCCATTGGCCTCCTCCCGGTAGCTCATACCGCGATTGCCTTCAAAAAACGCCCGTGCTTCTTCTTGTTGAGTTGCCTCGGGCGAATCTAGGTAAACCGTCAATTTCAGCCGATTCTCATCTTGAGGATCATGCGCCCATGCGATGTTGCTCGGTCCCCAAGTCGGATGCTTGATACGGATACACCAGCCACCGTCCTGAGCGAAAGTCTCCGATGCCTGACAACCTTTATTGATGCAGGCAGGCAGATATTTGATCAAGTGATTCCGATAGCGCTCATGCAACTTGACGGCTTCGGTCAGATCATCGGCGTGTGCTTCGACAAATTCAATTTCTTTGAGGGTCATGGCTTTGGTATAAAGTTCTTGGTCGAGATGGAGGATGAAGTCTTGGGCGAAGTGCCACCACTTGGTCTTTTCAAATTCATTGGCATACTTTGTCAGTCGGATTTGTAAGGCATCAATCAACTTGCGGTAGCTTAGCCCGGTCCAGTCTTTTTGGCGGCTCTCTCCGCTAGGGCTCAAAATGACATAATACGCCTGATCGTCGGACTTCATGCGCAGCTTCGCCAACGCTTCGTAGTCCTCAAACGGATTGATCTGCTCATGCCATATCTTATTTTCAATGAGCATGATCCAGCCCTCACCCTTTAACAGTAGGTCGATACGGTTGTTGTTAGTCGTGTGCACCTCTCGTTGCACGGTAAATCCCTCTAGCGAGGCTTCAGAATATGAGACGCCAGTGACCTCAAACAGCGCCTCAATAAACAGCGTATCGAGCCCGTGCGCATTGCTCGGAACTAGAAAGAACTGCAACAAGTCCGAGGCGGGATTTTCGTAATAGCCACGTCCTCCAATACTGAGAAACGTCGCCTCAGGCTTAGACTGCTCCAGCTGTTTCAGTTCCTCAAATAATGCAGTTAAACGGTCTGTATTCATAAGCATTTCACCCTTCAAACTTCACCAGCATCATGCATCGCAAGTAGCTTGGCCATATCGGCCAGAGCCTTCTCGACTAAAGGTTCAGTAGATGCCTCAAGAGCAATCGAGTTTCGATCCATAGACTCTCCGATGTTGGTGAAGACCTCACCCGAGAAGTCCAAAAACCACTGACCTGATTGCACCAAAACATCCATCTCCTCGTCTGAAATGTCCAGACTCACATCGATTTTAGGATGTGTAATACGATTCCGAATCTTTACCGCTTTTTGCAAGTGCTCCCATTCCTTTCGGATTTGCCTATAATCAGGCGAGCAAGATACTTTATAGATCCTGTCAACCATCTGAAAGGTAAACTTAAAGTTGGTTTTGAAATCGAGGAACGCAGCCTTCGTCCGTATACTCCCATTTGAGCTAACCATAGGTCGCTGCTCTAGCAGTAACTCAGCCTCTGACGACGAAACCACATCTTTAAAGAATGGCACATCAAGGTTAATTGCATAGAGGTCTAACAAGCCCTTAAACGTGAGAAGAACCGACTTGTTAAATTGATAGGTCGAGGCTTTTAAATAACTGATCACTCCTTCGATCAGCGTTAAATTCGTGCGGCAATACACACGTCGAAGGCACTGATTCTCAAAATCACCTTTGAGCAGTTCGGCACAAAGGGACTGATCTTTCATCAAGGTATCGACGTGCTCCTGATTGGGCAGTTCAAAATTCAATTCCTTGAGTAGCTCAGGATTTATCATGCCACGACCTCACTTCCCTCTGGCGCAGGCGCCCAATCGCGCACGTCGATCTTGCCCGTCACGGCGGCGGAGATCAGGGCGGTGCGGCGTTCTTGCATTAGTTCGATGGCCGATTCAGCCTTGGAAATTAATAATAAAAAGTGGTCAACGATTGTAAAAATATGATCAACGATTTGCCTTTGCTCTTCATGTGGAGGAACAACCAATTTTGTTTTCACAAGGTCAGAAACCTTAACATTATCAATAGTGCTCGATTTATTGGTAGCACTAATCGCCTCCTTAAATACTTCCGAAGACAGTAAAAACATGAAGAATTTCGGATCAACATCTAGTTGGCACCTAAATCCAACTACATTCTGAGCTATAAAAAAATCAGGTTCTGGTGGAACCAAGCACGTCTTCCCAAAGGTTGCCCCTACTGTTACGAATAAAACGTCATTTTCTTTTACATCAGACCGAACAAATTGCTCATAAGATCCCTGAGTGATAAACTTGCTGTAACTCTTAGAAGTATAAAAGCCATCACCAGCAACCTGACTAACCTCACACATCGGAATTCCACTATCCGTTACGGGGGGCGTTCTGCCTCTGTTATCAACAGTGTGAGCTATCAAATAATTCAAGGATTTACGGCTCCAATGCTCCGGCACATCACCGAGCCACTCGACGCCGGAGTCCTTCATTTTGGCATTTGGGTTGAGGCCTTTGGTCACGGCATGGCTAATAACGGCCTGCCGTTTTTCTTTGAGCAGGGCAATCAATGCCTGCTGCTTCGCAATCAACAAGTCGATCTTCGCCGTCTCATGGTCGAGGAAGTGCGCAATCTGCTTTTGTTCGGGGAGGGGAGGGACTGAGATTTTATACGCTCCGAGTTTATCCGCAGACAACTCCAAGAATGTTGTGCCTCGGCCAAGCAGATTCAACTGTTCCGTGCTACTTGCCAAAATATAATACAAGAAGACTGAGTCATAACTACGCTCAGTAACCAATGACTTGCAGCCTTGATTCGTGCATAGCTGATTTAAAGCAATGCCAAGAGTGCCGATTGGCGCACGCGCAGACAGTATAACCGAATCGGAAGGAACTAGTGTTGTTCCGCACGAATCATATCCTAACTGTGAAATGCTCCTCGCTCCGTGACCAATATATGGAGTTTTTGCTTTCCCCATATCAGCTGGCGTAATCCAAGGAATATCACCGTCCCAATACGCCGAGATCGCTGACTTCGGAGTGGCTCCATTATAAATCCCACTGATCCTTTTGATTGGAGCAATAGCCCAACCAGTGGGGATACGCCCCAACCACTCGACGCCCGACTCCTTATATCCCGGATACGCTTTGTATCGACCAGCCATTAGGAGTGAACCTCCCGTAAGAGTTTCATGATTTCACCGCTGACGGCGTCGAGGTCTTGGTCGATCTCGGCTAGATCCCTCGGCGGTTGGTATTGGTAGAAGTGACGATTGAACGGGATCTCGTAGCCGACGATGCCGACCTCGCAGTCAAGCGCGTCGGTCTTACTGGCGTCGATCCATGCGTCAGGCACGTGCGGGAGGACTTCCTTCGAAAAGTAGGCCTCATTCAATTCGTTGACGGATTGGCTGGGGTCGAGGGCGACGTTCTCGTTGTCGCGCAGGTCGCCGTCGGGCTTGTATTCGATGATCTGCGAACGTATGTCCCTCACTTCAAATAAGCCGTAGATGGGATCGGCTTTGCTTTTGTGGATCTTCTTGATGACCTTTTCAGCGTCAGGGTTTTTCCATGACACGGCGGCGGTGATTTGCTTCTTCTCGCTAGCTTCGAGTTTGACACCCGTTCCCTTTAGTTCGATTTCGTAGCCGTTCATGTCGTCGCGTTGAGCCGTGCCGATTCTGGCTCCGATGCCGCGTGCCTTGCGTAGGATCGCCTTCTGAGCCAGCCACGTTTTGGGGTCGAGCAAGTCTTTGATCTGCTTTTCCTTTAACTCGGCGAAGTCGGCTTTGAGCGTGGCGCGAATCTCAGCCACATGCGCGGTGAGCAGGCCGTAGCGTTCGCAGTCTTCGGCGTCGGTCCAGTCAGTGCCATACTCGCTAAAAATCCATTGCATGGCCGCACCGAGCGGCTTGGGCGCAAAGCGCAGCGTGTTGATACGGTCGTCGTTGAATTGGTAGGACTCGCGCAGCGGACGCTCGATGGTGATGCGGCGGTAGCCGAACTCATGCGTCTTGAAAAGCTTGGCAGAGAAGGTCTTTTCTATTGCGGTCTTTTTGTTGACCGATTGGCGTCCACGGTTGCTCTTGGCCTCTTCGGGCTTGTCGAGCGGGCGGGCGTCGATCACCTCGAACTCGCCAAAGGCTTTGGTGATGGTGGCAATATCGTCGACGCTCATTTCGTTGCGCTTCGAGCCGAGGGATTTGCGCATCTTGCCGCAAAGGTGCACACCGTTGATCAATTGCACGCGGCCTTTGCGCTCGCTGGCCTTTTTGTTGGACAGCACCCAGACGTAGGTGGCGATGCCGGTGTTGTAAAACATATCGGTGGGCAGGGCGACAATGGCTTCGAGCAAGTCGGCCTCCAATATGTAGCGGCGGATCTCGGACTCGCCTGAACCTGCACCACCCGTGAAGAGCGGTGAGCCGTTGAGAATGATACCGATGCGCGCACCGCCCGCAGGAGTTTGAAGTTTGAGGGGTGAAGTTTGAGGTTCTGGATTGGTGGGGCGGAGTTTGCTTATTAGGTGAAGGAGGAAAAGAAGGGAGCCGTCAGAGACGCGGGGCAAGCCCGGACCAAAGCGTCCATCGAAGCCTTTTTCGACGTTCTCCTTACGGATGTCGCCTTCGATCTTTTTCCAGTCCACGCCAAAGGGCGGATTGCTCAGCATGTAGTCGAACTTGTCGGCGTAGAGTTGATCGTTGGAAAGGGTGTTGCCCAACTTGATGTTGGAGACTTCTTGGCCCTTGACCAACATGTCGGCCTTACAGATGGCGTAGCTCTCGGGGTTGAGCTCTTGGCCGAAGGCACGCATGACAGCACGAGGATTCATCTCATGCACATACTCCATCCCCGAAGAGAGAAAGCCGCCGGTGCCTGCCGTGGGGTCGTAAATGGTGCGGATAATACCTTCCTTTCTCAGCGCGTCGTCGTCCTCCATAAAGACAAGGGAAGTGGTGAGCCGCACGATGTCGCGCGGGGTGAAGTGCTCCCCTGCGGTGTCGTTGGAGCTTTCCGCGAACTTGCGAATCAGCTCCTCGAAGACGAGACCCATGTCGTGGTTGGAGACAGCGGCAGGACTGAGATCGGCCGTGCGCACCTTCTGGACGATCTTGTAGAGCAAATTGGCGTCGCCTAACAGACCGATGAAGTCGGAGAACTTAAAGTGCTCGAAAATCTCGCGGGCGTCCTTTGAGAAGCTCTGCACATAGGATTCGAGATTGGCCGCGATGCCCGACTCGCCCAGCTTACCGAGATCCATCTTCGAGGTATTGAAGAACGAGAGTCCCGCAGCACGCAGCAGCATCTTTTCCTCGGCCTCTTCCGGCAGGTTCATGGTCGCCACCTTATCGGCAGCGGCCAGCACGTCAGGCTTGGTGGCTTCCAGCACGCACTCTAGGCGGCGCAGCAGCGTAAAGGGCAGGATGACTCGCCCGTATTGGCTTTGGCGAAAGTCGCCCCGCAGAAGATCCGCGAGCGACCAAATGTAAGTGGCAAGGTTATTGGGAGTATCAGACATGTGTGCTATAAATTATACGCTGAGGCAGAATGCAGAACTAACGGAAATGAACGCAATGGTATATACGGGGAATATTGCCCAAAAAGGTAAAGCGCTACCCGAAATGGTGTAGACCGTAAGCGTCAACAGTGGCCTTAACCCTATTGAGAACCCTATCGCATTAAGGTTGATTGGATGTATCTCCAGTTTTACGCTCCAATCGAATCGCGTGAGTCGGATGGGGGAAAGAAGGGGGTATATGCTTTTTTAGAATGGGCAGGGCTCACCGTTTATTGCGGCAAGGCGACCGATCTCTCGATGTTTCTCTAAATTCGAGTCTTGGGGAGGTTCCTCTCCTTTCTTGATGGGGAGGTGGAGGAAACCGAGGTG
>Ga0115007_10002747_pt1 | contig 10754 bp, 6 predicted proteins | sample ArcOceMetagenome_2_FD_87166 | JGI IMG/M metagenome (GOLD analysis project Ga0115007, IMG submission 87166) | Marine eukaryotic phytoplankton communities from Arctic Ocean - Arctic Ocean ARC135M Metagenome | ecosystem: Environmental > Aquatic > Marine > Oceanic | place: Arctic Ocean | collected...
ATCGACGTACTTCAAATCAGTATGCACGTTTGCAATTAATGTGTGAGTCAGTCACGTATTAGACAGGAACAAACCATTTTCGTCATTTCGTCGTACTAGTTTAGCATGAAAGTAACAAGAAAATATTTATTTGACCATGAACTGAGAACGATGGACACACAATTGATATCACAAAATTGATATCACAATTGATCTAATAATACTACTACCACACCTTTTACGATGCAGACGATACACAATGTTTTGGTGTTGCTTATACTGGCCATACAGGCTCCTTACTTGCTTTCTTTCATTTATCCACGACCAGTGCTAATACAAAGAAAAAGTATTTGCAGCCAATCCAAAAGAACAGCAGCACTATCAGCTCAGCAGTCAACCAATAACGACCAGTACTCTCCAGATTCGACTGAACAAATATCTCAAGATTTTCGTTCCATTTATACGACGTTGAGAGAAAAGGGACCTGTTTTTAAAAAATATTCTCCGACTGTGAAGTTCACCTTTGTAACACCACCGTTATCGGAATGCGTAAATTGGAATGATGTTTTGATGTCCGATGCCGACATCATGACAAAAACTAGCAACAGCAGTATATTTACCGAAGTGACGAATAGACATGGAAATAATAATAAACCAATTGCAATATATCTGCCAGGTCTGGACGGTTTTGGTATATCAGCAGCCTCAAATCAATTCAACGATTTATCGAAGACATTCGAATTATGGAGATTGACTGTACTAGTTGATGATCGGAGTTCCTTTCATGAGTTGGTACAGAAAACAGTACAATTCATCAAGGACATAACAGAAAATACCAATAGACCAGTTTATATCATTGGAGAATCCTTCGGGGGAATGTTGGCAGCAGCCGTGGCCTTACAGGTATGTAGTCCTGATCAACAAAAGAATAAGGCAGGTCAAGAAGAAGAAGAAGAAATAAAGAAAACTGTTGATGGAATCGTACTTATTAATCCAGCTACATCCTTCGATAGCTCTTCTTGGGATGTAATTGCACCTTTGTTGACAACGATTGGAAAATTAACGGAACAGCCAGAACCAATACGGCTGGGACCTTTTAAATTACCTTCTGTTTACTCTGTCGTTGGTGGCTTAGCCCTTGCGGCAGTCATTCCCAGTCAGAAACAATATCAAAAAATATTAGATACCTTTATGAATATTGAAAGTTTACGAGATCCATCACGTTTAACAGAAACAATAAGTGGATTTCTTGATACGTTTGAGATTACTTCAGATTTCCTCCCACCAGACCTATTGGAACATCGCATAAAGAATTGGTTGTTTGTAGGATCGTCGATTGTTGTTGATTCACGTTTGAAGCAATTGGATATCCCATCATTGATTGTCGTTGGAGAAAAAGATAACCTATTGAGCTCAAAGAACGAAGCAAATCGTCTTACAAAGTTACTTCCGCAATCACAAAAGCTTATAGTCAAAGAAGCTGGGCATTTCGTTCTTGATGAGAATGTAAATTTAACTGAGGCAATTATCTATTCGAAATTAGACCCATTGAAGTTCGCTGAACACAAAAAGAAATACGATCCTATTTTAGATTGGAAAATCCCTTCAAATGAAGAACTGAATCAAGTATTCAATACTAGTGTAAAACAGCTTGAGGATGCTTTCAGTCCTATCTGGATGAGTACCAACAAGGAGGGGAAACGATCGTTTGGACTTGGGGATGTACCGAACGAAGGTCCAATACTATTCGTATCAAATCATCAACTGTTAGGGTTAGATTTATCTTTCCTCGTAGCAAAACTTTACAAGAATGGAATTCCTGTCAGAGGCTTGGCACATCCTGTCATTTTCCAGGGCGCTACCGCACTTGGCGGCGATAATTTTGGTACCAATAGTGAACTGGGACGAGTCCCTGGTATAGAACCCCCTCCGTCGACTGGTGGAGGGGATACACAAAACTTCGAAAAGTTTGGAGCCGTTATGGTGACTCCTAAAAACTTTTACAGGCTCATGCAGACTGGACAGAATGCATTATTGTTTCCTGGTGGTGTGAGGGAAGTTTTTCACGGAAAGAACGAAAGTTACCAGTTATTTTGGCCTGAAAAGGTTGACTTTGTCAGAACAGCGGCAAGATTTAATGCTACTATTGTACCAATCAGCGCTGTTGGTATGGCAGACTCATTCAATTACTTGCTTGAATCGGATGAAATATTAAATCTTCCAATTATAGGCCAAAGAGCAAAAGATTCTGCCAAAAATGTTACAGCAGCACGATTTGATATGAACAACGAGGATGAATTGTTTGTCCCACCTCTCGTTACACCGTCTCTACCTTCAAGAAATTACTTTATTTTTGGGAAACCAGTTTATACACACGAAATTGACCCGAAGGATAAGGACTTGTGTAAAGAAACTTATCTTAATATTCAAGATGATATGAACCTTGGATTTCATCGCATTCTCGAGGCAAGAGAAAAGGATTCATTCAAAGATGGAGGCCCGAGACTTGCCTATGAAAAAGTAACGGGACGGCAGGCTCCAACGTTCAGGATCGAGGAGATTAATCAATCATGATAGCACTCAAGTATTACATCAATGAATTATTCAGCGGCACCTTTTGTCAACGTTCCTCTTCTTCTTTTGTTCTAACTAGATAAACGAATAAAGTATAGTTTTTATTATATATATTTAACATTTTGCTATTTATTTATCATCTCGCTCAAATGTTGACCCTTCGACTAAGAATTCTTTCACAACCTCTAGTTCAAGATCATGCAATTCACCGCAAATGATTAATGAATGCAATGGCCCTCCTAGATCTGCATGTATCAGTTCCTCTAACGTGCCTGCTACTATCTGTTGCGTTGGTTGTCCCATCCGTGCCAAACCAACACATAGTGTCTTCTTGCCATCATAAACACCCTCTCCTATTTTCTCTTCTGCCTCTAACAGTTGTTCGGCAGCTACGTTAACTGACATATACCGTGGAGGTAAAAATTCTGTACGTCCCTTCGCCATAGCTTCAAAATCAGGTTCCTTTACTTTAATGTCAAGTAGACATAATGTGTGCATACCCCCTTCTCGATTGTATTTAATTTTAGGATAAAATGATGTCGGTCTCCACTTATCGTCAAAGTAGGGGATACTAACCACTTGTCCATAATTGTATAGTTGTAGACCGCATGCCCCAGCGGCTCCCATGATCGACGCATTATGAACAATTTCAACTTCAACACCCACCTCTCTTGCACGTATGACAAGATCGGTATGTGTAGTAGCACAAACAGGATCACCAACAACAAGGAATGCAACCTTCTTTTCTTTGGCTGGCTCAATTATTAATTCCTCGGCATCATTTTCTACAAGACCTCGATCTGCAATAATTACGGATTTTCCATAAAAATCTTCTAATTTTTCCTTACTGACACCTCCTAATATCGATGTGTAATGTTCCAAAAACACATAATCGCATGATTTGACAAGCTCCAAACCTCGGACAGTAATATCTTTCTCATCACCAAGACCTAAACCAATTACATAGAGGACCATTTTGTTTATGATATTTTCTTAATAGTTTTAGTAGTGCTGTAGTTTCTTTCAATTTCTTATTGCAACATGCAGTAGTAGTACAACTGATGATAGTTTTGAGTACTAGTATGCTTACTATCGGTATTGTCATAAAAATCAATGATGACAGAGATGCGGTGATTTGAGATTAGAAAAATAAAATGCCGAGGATTATTATCATGTATGATTGGTTCTGATAATGTTTTATTCCCGCGTTGAGCGTGACTGAGAAATACACCTTGAAAAATAAAATATTGCACATACAGTAGATACCCTACAGTAATACATACGTCCCATCACAAAACAACACAACCAAAATAGAAAAATTCAGAGAAAAAACTTGAAACATTATCATTGACAAAATTGCCAACATAACAACAATCATGACATCATACTTTAGGTTTCCAGCATCAGTTTGCTTCAGAACCAATCAACTGGCTTGTAATCCCCGACCCCAATCAATGGGAAATTCTGATCTGCTTGGATTGTATTATGTCTTTAGAAAATCCCCAACTGAATAAAATTAAACGCAGCAATAACGTTTCCTGTTTTGAGCACGCGTGATCCTAACAAAAAAGGGTTGCGCACGTAAATAACAAAAATTAAATATTTATTTTTCTAACACGTGAAAGCACGTAAAGTGCTTGTGACATCGGTTATTGTTTATCACCTATTCCAATTGGCTTATTCAATTTTCTAAGGAATATGCTACCTTCTAAAAACAACTCTGAATGTAGCATACTTGGCGGATTTTTGTTTTTTTATATTTTGAATCCAATAATTGTGATGGAACTTTACACACATCATGAAAAATTCCAATGCGCAGTTTTCGGCGTAAATTAATTTTCAATCTTTCCAGTGCTATTCGAGGTACTAGTATGTCAATGCATAATATAAATACTTTCATACGAAATTGAACCTCTGACCTCCGACTTTACGGTAGCGGACTTTACCACTATTCCATACTCAATAGCAGCTTCGAAACTGCAGTTAATATTGGTGAAAGGTTAGTTATTTATATCAAACTCACAGAAATAATTTTCATCGCAATGTACCGCGCGCGTAGTCTCATACTTTTCCTGTTAAGATCAAACGCTCTGATTTGGCATTTCTTTCCAATTCTAGTGTCTCCCCTCTTTGCTGCCACTTCTGGGGTGGTTGCTGCCCTAGCCTTGTCAGCAGTTTTCATCTCATGGTCAATCATTACTTTTTTCGTTGTTTCGTTCATTCACATTTTACGCATAGTGTTTATCTGTCTTGTTTTTGCATGAGGAGATAGAGTGAAATACAGAAAAAATTAAAAGTCGATTCCTTTTTGTATCTCAGGAACAGCATGGATTTATAAATCTCAAAAATTAAAGGACTCACAAATCCCCCTACTTAGCCGTTGGGTTGCAATTCAATGAGCACGTTGACCTCTGATGATACCACGGCAAAAACCGTATGTGAGTTAGAGGATGAATTAGAGGAAAGTTTGTTGAAGATTAGGGGAAGATTATCTAAAGGAAGGTTAGTGGTTAGTGGAAGATTAGAGGAAGGTTTGTGAAAATAATTAAGGGTTAAATGGCAGACTGTCTTCTAGGTTATACAGTTGATTGCCGGATCGTGAAATGACTCGGGACTGAACATATGTGACCTAAGTGGCATGGCGCTGGGGTCCGGAGGCAAATTCCTTTTGGGGGATTTGTCTTCGTATCCCAAAGCTACTATGAATACTTAGAAAATGCTTTCTCTAGGAGTGAGGTTTGGTTGTGGGAAAGTATTTACAGTAAGGTTACTTCAGCCGAGTCTTTTCGTACGACATAAGTCAAATCTGACAATGAGAGTGTAATGCGTCACATGGTACAAGATTTTGTACATTATTTTGTAGCTCGGCCTGTCTCTCGCGCGTAGGAATGTACGCGGGATAAACTCAATCACTTCACTCGCTGGAACTGCGTATCGTGCACCTTTTCTTTTTATTAGTACTAGTGTACTGTACACCATAAAATTAAAAAATATTCTCACATTAATCATCTTCTAAATACATTCACATTTCTCTAAAACCTTTTTTATTTTTTTTATTTTGACGAAAGCGATGACGAGCAGCAAGACCCTATCTGTTACAACCATGAGTCAACTTCTCAGACGCAATATTTAAAAGGATTAATTCGATGGGTAAAAAGTCAAATGTCGTGCTGTTGCCGCCAATCGAACGATTATTCTTCCAATAATTCCGACGATATCAAATCCATTAAGACAGTCCGTAGAGGGAATCCACCAAACAGAGTATCAACGAATCGTATTGGTGGTTCCAACGACAGTAACACTGGTAACAGACTCGGCAGCTCGAATAATAAGATGGATGATGATAGAGCGGCAGTAAATTGGTGGCGAAGTCAACAGCAGCTGCCGAGTGTCCTAGTTGCCATCAGTAGTTTTGGTGTTAATAACGACGACAAGGACGCAGAAGTAGACGCAGAAGAAAATGCTAATGAAAATATAAGCCACAACAATACTACTCGGCTTGATCCTACATCATATATTACATTACCACCGGTGCATGAGTCACAATTTTCATCACCATCGCATTCATTAACAGCAAAATCCTCACCAAAGAACCTTCAGAAGAGTAAGATGCGTATTATAGAAAGTGATAGCTGGAATTCAATGGAGAAACATTACGATATTTCGCAACGAGAATCTCCTACAATGTCGCAAAACGGAATAGTTCTCCATCCAAATAGATTGATACCAAAGGATAGTAGGAATGACATGGACGTAGCTGTGATACCTTCTTCCTCGGGGTTTGTTCAAACGGGAGTAAGGTCTTCTTTCGATGACGACGATACAAGTCGAATGGAAGTCTTCCAACCACAAGTTGAACTATCACAATCACTACGACAGACCCAAACACAACAACCAAAACCACAAAAACAGAATCGACAGATAACGCCACCTTCCTGGACAAAAGAATTAACGACGAAGCCTAATGATGTTGGAAGGGAAGGAGAAAACTCACCAGTTGAACAAGTTGTTTTTAACATTGCCGTAGTAGAAACAAAGAGTGACCAGCAATCGCCATCGCCATCGTCATCAGTATTAAAGAAAAATCAAGAAGAAAGTAATGATCCTGTTCCTACAATGTCTACTCCTACAAGGACCAGCAGTTCTAAGAGAAATAACTTTACGCATGGAGGTACCAACAACAAGGAGAAACTTTCCCTATCAAAGTTTATTGAGATGAAATCTAAAGGAAAAAAGACGACCGATCCTTCTGATCACCTGTCCGACGTTCCTAGCGATATCGACTCAACCACTAGGGACAGGTACCTTCTTGCATGCAATATGCTGAAGACGACCATAATTAAAAAAGAATCTGCACTTATCCCGATTGAAAAGAAATTCATCATGGGTCTATTAGATGACTTTGAATTGGATGCCAATAACGACGACTCTATTATCAGTGAAGATCAAGTCAGTGCTGTTGAACGGACCATCCTTCGACTTGACAATGATCCTATCTTTCAGAGTACCCAAACAGAAAAGTATACGAATGAAGAAAATAATAATACTGTTCTGCCGTCTCCTACCACCGCAGCAAGAGATCATATAATCCAAAAAATTGACGATAACTTTCAAAGTCCTCCTGCTGTTGCACTACCGATGAGAAGTGACAAAAATCCACATACTGCAACCCGCAAACCAAATAATAAATGTAAGGGTTATTTATCTAAACCTTTTTATCGAGGTGGTCCAGCAAAAAGTGAAGACAAAGGAATTAATTCTTCTGATGAAGAAATTTTAGTTGTCGACAATGATGTCACTTTCGGAAACGTCCAAGATGCTTCTGATAGGGAAAGTGGGGATTGCAGTTTGAATGATCGGTTCGACAGTAGAGATCAATTGGTAAGATTCGATGGATGGTCCTTTCAAAATAAGATTGAATTCCCATTCTTAATACTAGGTGCCGATGGGAACGATTTGAATCCAAGAGTTGTTACACCCGCCATGATGGAAGCATTGAGATCCTTCATGCCCTATAAATTGAGTGAGTCGAATTTTTGGCTTAAATTTAGCTTGGTCCGAGACGGGGCATCGTTGGAGACGTTACTGACAACAATTCGTGCCTCGACTTATACTTTGATCGGCGTCGAAACCAATCATGGCGAGGTGTTCGGAAGCTTCACCGGAACGCCTTGGAGGATTGGCAGTAAATGGTTCGGTACTGGCGAAGCTTTCTTATGGCGACTAAAAAAGAGGCGATACACGTCTCCCAAAAACTCAAAAAAATCGAATTTTGAACGCGAGATCGAAGTATATCCATTTACAGCAGATGACGACCTTGTGCAATATTGTACATCCAAGACAATAGCTGTCGGTGGGGGTGACTGGCAGCATAGTAAAAATCCCTGTCCATACGAGGATAGTGAGAAGGGAATAGGTTTTATGATTGATGGTGATCTCGCCGGTGGGGAAACAAATAGCTGTGCGACTTTTTCCAACCCTAAGCTTGCAAAGCATACAACAGCCAGCAGTGAATTTGTGATTAGCAATATGGAGGTTTGGACTCTAACACCTTGTATCAATACGGAGGATGCCATTAAGATGGAATTGCATAAACTATTTATAGAAGAACATGGGATAATGTGAGAGAGGGGGCAAAATTGAACAAATCACTGGATAATAAACATATATATATATATATATATAAAGGTCCTATATTTAAATATATAATATTATTTAATTTTAGGTAGTATTGCAAGCAACATTCAACTAGTCTGGGGGATGGGAAAATCTAAGGAATTTTGCTCAATTTTTAATTTATCCTTTCATATCTTTTCATCATTCATCATTTAAAAATTTAAATCAATCGTTCCATGCAGTTCCAAAGCAACCATACCCCCATCACACATCGGATCATCAAAGCGCCAATATTTGACTCGGTTATTCGAATATTATTGCGCCTACAGTAATAATAACTTACAGATTGGATATTGAAAATAGATAAAAACACGGAGCGATGTTTGGACAAACGGTTGGTGCGAGGATTCGGATTCGAGGTAAACCCTCAAACTTTCTCCAGGCGATGACTGTGGTGCTTACCACATTCGTCCTCACTTTCCTCATCTCACTGTCACCGACAGTAGCAGGTGCTAATGGGTACCTGATCCAACCCATGATGTCACCATACGGTCGTCGACGACGGCGTCGACGCCGTCGCCGATATCAACCTCAATCGAGAGGACCACAACATCCAACATCAGCTACAATTCATGATTATTCATCACACTTTCTTGACGACAAAAATTGGTTAACTGATAAGAAAATTCGTATTTGGGACGGTCAATCAAGTAATCGTAAACCAAATCAGAGATCATGGGTTGGCCGTATAGTACTCGCGAACCTTTTTTGTTATGCTCTTCAAACTTTCAATCCCAAAGTAACAATGATGGGTGTAAAATTAAGCGAAAAGATATTGAATGGGCAGCAACTATACAGATTAGTCACCCCCGTTTTTCTTCATGGTGGATTATACCAGTAAGTAACAGTTACATATACTAACTAACTTAGACCATATCATTCCTACGCAATCAGAGTTTCGCCCTGCCTTGTATCAAGCTTGTGCGTACTCACCTTCTACTTCTACTTTTACTTGTATTCCAATTTTAGCTTGATGTCGAACATGTATTCTCTAAATAATGTAGGACCTATCACTGAACAGGTACGATGTTTTGTTGTTATTGTTGTGTCATGTGTGTTTTGAATATATAAATAGAATAATTACTGACACGAGATCATTTTTTTCTTTTCATAAGTGTTTTGGTCCAGGAAGATTTGCTGTTAGTTACCTCATAGCGGGTGCATCAGGTAATCTACTTTCGGCGATGAAAAGGTGTGTAACGTTGGTGTACGCCTTTGTGCAATATATTGTTTGTTGTCATATATACACAAGTAGTTTTCGTACACTTACTTGATAGCTTTATTATTTTAAAATTTCAAAACCAAATATCCCTCTGACACTTAAAAATCAACTCGACGACTCGACTTCGTCCCCGGAAACAAATATATCTCATATTATAATCTATGAAAAGTCCAAATCCAGCGTTGGGTGCGTCAGGGGCGGGTAAGTTTATCTTCTTTCATAATTATGAATTCTCGTTCATCGTTTTATTTTATTTTATTTTTTAAATTTAAACCTAAAATTCACTGTATTTTTATTTCCTGCATGATCTGTGATCTCGCCACACACTTCAAATGATAGTTTTTGGTGTTATGGGTAGTTTGTTATTTTTTATGAATCGCAACGACTGGTATGTGGGATCACAAGGTCAAGAATATTCGAGTGCCATTGGCCAGACGTTATTGATAAATCTAGCTATGGGATTTGCCAGCCCGATGGTGTAAGTTATTACACATTATTGTGGTGTTTTGTGTTTGTTATTTTGTATTGCATTGCATATCATTAGATTGCATTATATTGTATGTGTTTACAATAATAAGGAGTATAGCTCACCATAGCTATATCTATATATGATGCGATACGATACAATAATTCTTAACAATATCATCTCTTTTCGTTTAATTATCGCATCTTTTATGCGACCAAAGAGATAATTGGGGCCATATCGGTGGTGCTATCGGTGGGTTAGTGATGGCCTATTACTTTGGTCCACGTCTGTACCTTGCCGAGCTACCAGGTGGTGTTGGACGGGTTGTTGTGGACAAACCAATTGTAAGATTACCACCATCTATTGAATCTATACCTGAAAAAGCTAGCAAACGAATTTCAAGTCTGACTCGAAGGATGCAAATTTGGCAATACACCGCAAATCTTCCAAATCTTCCTGATAAGCCATGGAAATCGAAGCAAAATCAACAACAAAAAATTGATTATAAAAGGAGGCAGCGTATGACTCCCAATCAATCCATAAAGCCTAAGATAATAGAATAAGGAACAAATCTAGCTAGTTCACATCTTCACATGATTTTCTTCTTCATCTATCTCGTCCGATCATGATCAAATACATTTCCGCTCAATAGCAGCAGTATAATATATCAAGACTCGCTAATGTCTTCCATTAAGAAACCTCAAAGTCATGGTGTGTCAACGTTTGTATGGTACAATATTATAGCGATTCTGCCATTTAGTGCTCATTATTATTTCATCAACATCACTGCTGCTTTATAAAATCACAAGATTAAAAAAATATTTAGATTTATATACA
>Ga0115007_10002749_pt1 | contig 10752 bp, 7 predicted proteins | sample ArcOceMetagenome_2_FD_87166 | JGI IMG/M metagenome (GOLD analysis project Ga0115007, IMG submission 87166) | Marine eukaryotic phytoplankton communities from Arctic Ocean - Arctic Ocean ARC135M Metagenome | ecosystem: Environmental > Aquatic > Marine > Oceanic | place: Arctic Ocean | collected...
CCCAATACACTTTAATTATTGTATTTTACTTGATTCACACTGCGCATTGTGGTCGTATTTCAACCAGGGCATTAGAGTTCGCAGAGTCATGGCGGTCATATATATATATGCCCCAATACACTTTAATTATGGTATTGTTGAGTAGTCGTAGTGCGAGCGAATACTGACTCAGCAAAGCACGACCAGCCCCCCTTCCCGAAGCGACGACGCGACGACGCGACTACTAAAGCAACAAAGCCCACTCGTAACGCAGTACCAGCAGATCTCGACTTTTGAGGTCATCGACTCATTTTTTAAATGTTATAAATGTTATATATACAGTATATTATATAGACAATTGGAGTCATACAATGCCGGCGATGTACAATGTACATTAAATTATATATGGCGATACACTTTGATTATGGTTCAATACTTAAGGCAATCCAACGGTATACATAGCAATCAAAGCATACTCTCACAAAGCATCTTTAAAATCCCAAACGAAATTTCTCATCATACACTTCATTCTTTTTTTTCTTCTTCTTCATCTCAATAACCACACAATTTAATTCAACCTCCACATTGAAAACAAAACAAAACAAAACAAAATGAAATTATTTTTCGGTCCGACCACCCTTCTTCTTTTAAATGTCGTTCCCACGACGACGGCGGCGCCGAAAGCCGCCGTCCGTGTAGGAAGTCCAGATCAAGGCTGTCGTACTGTCCGTAGTCTTGCTTTGCCTGAGGATACAGCATGTACACTGTACCAAAAGGATACACAATGGGAAGATGGACATGATGATCAAGTATGGTCTTGTGAATTTACAAAAGAACAAGCTACAGTAATGGAGGCGGGAGGACTTGATACATCCGCTGGTATCAATGATATGTTAGAAATTGATTCTATTGCAGCAAACGAAATCATTGATGATGCTGGTGTTATATCAGGTACCGCAATCCTACAATCATCTGATTTTAAACTTAAACAATGCAATGGAGCTGGTGTAATAAAGTTAGTGGTACCCAAAGATGATACATTATATGAAATAAAAGAATTATCAGAAGATGATCGTAGACACTATAAAGCTAGAAGAGCTAGACGTAGAGCATTATCATTGCAATCCGGAAGAGATTATGGGCATCGCAATCTTGTAGATTCAAAAGGTACATTTGAAACTCTTGTTGTGCGTGTTAAAGCAAGCAATGGTAAAGAACCTGCTGGATCTGAAATGGACTTATATGATGATATATTTAATGACAGCTCAAGTTTGAGATCACAATACGCTGCTTGCAGTAAAGATCAATTAATTTTTAACCCGGCTCAGGGATATGGTTCACCTGTAACTGGGAACAGTGATACAAACACAGGTGTTGTGACTGTTAATGTTGATGTTGATTCTTCTGATTTTCAGGTACTCGAGACGTCTGCATTTTCCAAGGCTTCAGAAACTTATGGTACATTATCACAACAATTCGATCTTGTAATATTCTGTCAACCAAGTAGCGGAAGTTGGGTCGGATATGCATACGTCAACGACTATAGATCATTTTATAATGATTTTTGGTGTTCTAAAATGAGTGCACTAGTCCACGAAGTTGGACACAATCTTGGATTGCATCATTCTGGGGTGGATATAGATGGACTAATAAACCCTTCGTGGTGGCTAGAAACGTACGGGGATTTATCTGGTACGTAAAAACAAATGTTGCTGGTCTTGTCTGCTGTTATTTCTTTTTCGAACGTCCTGTCCTTTGTTCCAACTTCCACTCTTACTAGATAATTTATTTTTTCAAATTCCCTCCACTCCACTCCACTCCCGTACTTAACTTAAAACTTAAATTTATATTAGGTATGATGGGACTTTCAAATAATCTAGATGATGGACCAGACAAATGTTTTAATGCTGCTAAAAATTATCAATTAGGCTGGTACGATGAACAGAAAGAATCATATAATCCAATTGCAACAGAAAATATTGGAAAGTCAAAAACATTTGTTATGAATGGTGTAAATGAATATAAAGTTGATGGTATTAATGATGGTGAATTGATTACATTAAGATTTGAAAATGACAATGGTTTTAATGATTATTATATTGGCTATAATCGTGCTAATGGTCCAAATTCTGAAACAGGTGAAGCAAAGGACATGATTAAAATTGTCCGAAAAATTGACGGTGGTCCCGATATGTATGGCGAATCAAAAAAGGTAGCTGCATTAATGGTTGATGAATCTTTTACAATAGTAGGTTATAGATATACAGATTATAATGTTATTATAACATATAAATCAGTAACACCAGATTCACGCGATGCAACTATAACAGTTCGTACAATTGATCCCACAATTGAGTACGCACCTACCACTAGTCCTACCCCTGAATCTGAAGTTGAAGTTGATGCATGTGCAGATACTGAAAATTTTAAATATAAAGGAAAGAAAAAACGAGATTGTGATTGGGTAGCAACAAGTTACAGTAATATTAATAAGAAAAGGAAACGTATAAAGAAGCGTAAAAAGTTGTGTAGAAAAAAGCAAAAATTTGGTGGTGAAAAGTTAAAATTATTTCAATGGTGTCCAACTGCCTGTGCGAAAGTTAATTTGGGTCCTTGTAGTAAAAAAGCTTTAAAGAGGAAAAACAAAAACAATGGAAATTAAATATCATAAACATCTAACTGTAATGCCTTATGGTCTGCGTAATAAGTAAGCTACTACCTACCCACGTAGATAATCTCATAATAGTTAAAACTAATGATAGATTATGTTATTGACTCAAAAACATTGTGTTACTGTTTTATTACTTCTTAATCTTTATAATAATATGTTTTATTACTTCTTAATCTTTATAATAATATATTATTGTAATGTGTGAATATTTTCGTCTTACAATATATACAACAACTTGCGCAGAACGATTTGCTCACATCATACCATCGTACGATACTTTTTGTTGTTGTTTGCCTAATCTTTGTCAATAATGGGTAATGTAATGTATTGTAATGTAGTGCGATGTAGACATAGACTACTGTACTGTACGTATGCATTGTGATCTCGGACTATATTACCGCGACTGCATGAGTCCCGTGTTTCCGTGATCGTGAAAATCTCAAGATTTATTTTGTATGTGAAGTTAAATAATAAATGCTATACTTATGACGCTACCAATCTTGACGCTCCCCAAAACATCTGGAGGCTTCTTCTTTGCTTGTCGTACTACTGAACTCTCCTTACAATTAACAACCTACTAGCTACAACTTAGTCAGCCTTTCAATGCGGTACGACCGGTAGGCAAGATTTTACATCATGATGTGAGGAACAAGTGAAAAAGATGTTGTCGTTGTCGTACCGATCCAAAAATAGAAGACACAAACGAGCGAGAGTGCATCGAACAAGATTATCGTCAATAACGGCGCTGTCATAAAATCGTTATCGGCCGGTGAGAAAAATAAAAAGAAAGAAAGAAAAAAGAGAAAGATAGGTCAAGAGAGAAAGAGAAAGAACAAGTGTTACGGACTGTCATCGAACAAAGGAAGATTGCAACACACTTTATAGATAATCTAACAATAAGATATGTTGTCTTTTACGTACGTTCGTTACAATTAACAGTTCTATTGGCATAGAATAGCATAAAATAGAATAAAAATAAATTTTTACTATTAATAAGCTAGAGATATAACAAAAATGAAATAGGTTGTGAGGTAATATTAATATGTATTTAGTATCTTAGAATGCATTCTTCGGTTTTTCGTTCTGTTTTATCCCTTTTTTATGTGTACATGTAGGTATATATGTATGTACTGGTAATTATGCTGCTACTTCTTCGTCTTCTGCTGTTTTCGATATTTTTCAGTACTAATATACTAATATAATATATTATTATTTACATGCACCTTTACCAACAGTTGCACATGTCGTTGGACACCATATCCAAACTTTTATCTTTTCGCCATCTATATTTTTTTGGTTTCTTTTACATAACTTTTCACGTTTTTTTATAGGTAGTCTTTTCACCCAATTACAGTCTCGTTTATCATATCCTTTATATCGAAATGCGTCTATATCAAAACAAACTTTTGTTGGCTTATCCGTTGGTGTTGCAGTTGTTGGGGCATTTGTTGGTTCTCTTGTTGGTTCAAGAGTAGGTTGAGGAGTAGGACTGTCGGTGGGAGACGACGTAGGACTATCAGTGGGTGAATCGGTAGGACTGTCGGTGGGAGACGATGTAGGATTATCAGTGGGTGAATCGGTAGGAGACGACGTAGGACTACCTGTGGGCGAATCAGTCGGTGAATCAGATGGCGAATCCGTTAGCGACTCAGATGGTGACATCGTCGGCGAATCAGACGGCTTATCCGTTGGCTTATCAGTAGGTAACGGAGTAGGTAACGGAGTAGGTGCGTTCGTTGGTAATGGTGTAGGTACGGGCGTTATATTGACAGGCCCAATATTAGCATCATTAGTATCAACAACAGTAAATGTTTCAATAGTAGATTCTCCGAATATACCAGTATTATAAAATATTTCCACTCCATCTAACATACCACTAAAATAACCTTCACCCAAGGAACAGCACATGCCATCTGTTAAAATTAAAAATTAAAAAAATATAGCGAAAGTTAGAAGGATTATTATTTATTACAAAGAAAAAATCCATTGCACTCCATCTACAATTATCTTACCTCCATAAGTATCATAAAATTCGAGAGTATATTCTGAACCAAGTTTTAAACAAAAAGAATCTTCATATCCTGCGGTATTATAATCAATTATATATTCTGTATCACTTGCAAAAAAATTACTTGGTACCGAAGAAATTACATTATTGTTATTAGATTTTTCTTTTAATGTCCATGATGTTTCTGATCCATAACTATCAGTTGTAATCTTAAGTGTAAATTGTCCTTTATTACCATTACATGCTATAACTGGTGTCAACAAATCAATTGTACGAACAATTATTTTCGCATCGCGCAAATCAGATGTACGTTGGTCATATGTAATGATAACATCATATTGTGAATTTCTATAATTATCTATTTGATAAGATTGTCCAACAGTTAATTCACTAATTTTCGTTGATTCGCCATAATCGTTTGGACCACCGGTTGGTTTTTGAAAAATAACAATCTTATTCTTTGCTTGACTTGTACCAATATTGGGACCACTGTGCACAGTAGATAGAATCAGATATAGAATGAGATATACAATGAGATACAGTAGAATGGGTATGTGTGTGAGAAAAGAAAGAAGACGCATCCGCAGTACAGCAGTACAAAGGGCTACAAGGCTTCTTCTTTGTATTCGCATCATTCGTTAAATTACATACCTAGCACGATTATAACCAACATAATAATCATTATTTCCATTGAATTCATTTTCTAGTCGAAGTGTTATAAGTTCACCATTAGATGAATTATCTGTTTTGTATTCATTTATACCATTCATAACAAATGTTTTTGAATTTCCTATATTTTGTGTTGCAATTGGATTGTATGATTCTTGTTGCAATTTGTACCAATCTAATTGCCAATTTTTTGCAGCATTAAAACATTTGATTGGTCCATCATCTTGATTATATGAAAATCCCATCATACCTAATAATGCGGTTGGTTGCGTACGTGGGGAGGGAGGGCGCGGAAATTCAATTCAATTCGATGGTCAGAAGGCAATCGAATAAGATCGGCGGACATAATATGTGACGGCGATTGCGATTGGGAAGGATAACGGTGGTAGGCAGATATGAATGAATGAATGAGTACACAAAAGGACAGAGAGTTAAATTGTAGAGAGAAAGAGAATGTTTATTCCGGTTAGAATGGAAGTGGGAGGAACAAGAACAATGCAGGACTACAGTACATCCAACATGCGAAAATCTTTACTATCTATTTTACAGCACGTACCAGTTGTATCGCCATATACCTGTGTTGGTTTATTTGAATGAGCTAATCCTAAATTATGTCCAATCTCATGGACTTGTGAACTAACACGTTGACACCAATAATCATTATAAAAACTAAGCCAATAATTAATATATGCATACGCGACCCAACTACCTGATCCACCTGGTTGGAATGGAACCGAATTGAATTGAAAGAATATGATGTCAGTAAGATGTCAATTTGAGTGAGGAGACGGAAGGGACGACGGAGAGGTAGAGTGAGAGAGAGAGAGAGAAAAAAGAACATTTCATTAGAGCGGAATTTGAGTGGGAAGGAAGAAGAGACGAGACGAGACGTTCGTTAACAGAGTGAGTTGCAAACAAGACCAATGAAACACTAGATCCGACGATGGATATAATTTCATTTACCTGGTTGACAATACATCACCAGGTCAAAATTTTGAGATAGGGGTCCATACTGTGATTCAGAAACTGATAATGCATTATCTTGAAGTACATCTCTTTTGGATGAATCAACATCAACCTCGACAGTAACAATACCAGTAAATTCACCACTTGTACTACTTGTAGGACTACCATATCCTGGTGCTGGATTAATAATTAATTGATCTTTAGAACAAGCAGCGTATTGTGATTTGAGACAAACAGAATCTGCAAATATATCCTCATATAATTGCATTTCAGATGCTGGTTCAGAACCATTGTTTGCTTTCACACGAACAACAAGAGTATCTAATGTTCCTTTTGAGTTTGCAAGATTACGATGCCCGACGTAGTCTACTGTTTCAACAACGGATTGTTGTACTTGTAATGCTCTACGTCTAGCTCTTCTTGCTTTATAGTGTCTACGATCATCTTCTGATAATTCTTTTACTTCGTATGATGACGATTCTGGTACAATTAATTTCATTCCACCTGTTTCATTGGATTTTTCAACAACAAGTGATGAGGATTTAAGTACAGATGTTCCTGATATAATACCAGTACTATCCAATTCTTCTTTTGTTATTATAGAATCAATATCAATCATATCAACAATACCTAAAGTTGATGTATTGAGTCCTGCTTCCATTACTGTAGCTTGTTCTTTTGTAAATTCACAAGACCATACTTCATCAGCATGTCCATCTTCCCATTGTGTATCTTTTTTGTACAGTGTACATTCTGTATCTTTAGGTAAAGAAAGACGACGATGAGATCGAGGAGATCGAGGAGAACGGACTCCTTGGGAGCGTTGGGGCTGCTTATCATTATGCTGCTGTTCGTGTTGTACACGGATGGATGCTGATGCCGATGCCGATGCTGATGCTTCCACCGTTGTCGTCACGTCGATGATTGCGACAGCAGTAACAGCAACAACAACAACAAGGGAGGAACCGAAAATGAATCTCATTTTGAATTTGAATTTGACTGTGATTGGATTGAAATTTAAATTTAATTTTTTGTAAAGAGAAGAAGAAGAAAGATAAAAACAATTGTGATGAGAGAATGATGTGCGGTGCGTTGTTGTTGTTGTTGTTGATGTTGTTTTATTGTACGAACGAGCTTGAAATAAGACGGTACATCCAGTCAGTGAGACGAATGAATTCACTCGAATGAATTCGAATCCGAATAGGGCTCTCTCTCTCTCTCTCTCTCTCTCTCTCTCTCTCGCACTATCGCACCGTGAAGCACGTGCACGTATCTGGGTGGATGACAGGTTGGGGTTGGGGCGTGGAGATTGGGCGATTCGAGTGGTAGTAGCGGGAAGAACCCGCTAAAGAATCGAATCGTCTATCTCTCTCGTGACTCCTTCGATAAATTTACCACACTCTCCCTCTCTCTCTCTTCGCTCAGTCTCATTCCTTTCTCTCCCTCTCTCTCTCTCTCTCTCTCTCTCTACATTCGCTTTCTATCGCTCTCTCTCTCTCGTACACAGACACACACACACAAACAACACACAACACAGATTTGAGACTTACCTATTTTATGAGCTATCTATTTATTGTAAAAGAAAACGTAATACTGTATGTAGGCTACTACTCTTGGATGTCGTTGAGGCGGAGGTCCTGGCCTGATTCGTGTCGTGGGATGTTGCGTTTATCAATAATACGTTACGTTACGTTACGTTACGTTACTACGTTTGTTTGATGAGCAATTGGCTGAGCAAGAGTTGTATGTACCACTAACTAAACATGAATGCATAGGTTTGAATAGAATCAATCGAATCGAATCGAATCACACACTCACCACACACAAACAAATATTGCAGTTGCAAGCAAAAACAAATACTAAAAAAAATCTGTCGAAGTCAATACGTAAATAAACAGACTGATAAATAATCAAAATGGGGATTTTATTATGTATTAATTAACATTATGGGGACAATGTGAGTAAAAGAAACTCCGTTCTATTCCTAAGAAAAATCATTGGGTCATTATTTAGCTAAGGCTCAAGTCGATGTATCAGTCCAATAGAACGGATAAATGATAAATTTAGTTAAGACTTAAATATAACGGATATTTCTCATTGTCCGTACAGTATAACAAACTAGAAGCTATTATACAAAAAGGCTATATAAAATACTTAATACTAACGGTTATAAGAATAATCCATGGACATCATCGAATGTTTATTTATTAATATAAATAATAACTATAACAATTACTTATTTGTCGCGGACATAGTTTAGAATGGACCAACAGATTATAACATCCATAGATATTAGAATCTTCTACTGTAGCCCTTTTGCTTCGCCGTGCGTGTCAGCGATTCACTCAATCATCACGCGTAAAAAAGAAAATGAATGAGAGATAAACATACTAATTTGTCTTTGAATAATGGGGAGCATACTAGTATAGTAATTGAAATATTAATATGAGTAGAAAAATGTTTCCCTGTTGTTGTTTCCTAATAATACACTATTAATATATAGGTCTACATGTGTGTGTGTGTGTGTGTGTGTGTGTGTGTCTATCAGTGGCTATCAGTGTCCATCATTTGATATCATGTGAGCAAGTCTCCTGGGTGGGCTTCTTTCAAAGAGAGAGAGAGAGAGAGAGAGAAAAGACATGATATATTTCTGACAAGCCCCATGCATTCATACAGTACCCCAACTGAGTGGTCATCATGATTTTTGCTGGTAGCTTTTTATAGTGTCGGGGAAGATAATAATTTTGAGATTTGTAAGAAGTAGCAAAATGTTGATACAAATTGTTTTTTTGTTATATAGTAGAGAGAGAGATAGAAGAAAAATATAGATCTGACAAACTTATTATGAACAATCAATTAGCAGGATTGCATCAATAAATAAATAACAAATTTTGGAAACATATTATGTTTCCTTTTTCCATGAGTAGTGTATATAGCAAAATTTTACATTGGCTCTTCTTTCGGACCTTATCCGTCATGTGCACTTGGTCAATTATAGTAATGCAAAGGTGTATTGTTGAATTTTAATGTATGATATTGGAATATCAACATTCAAAGAGGCAAAGAAATATGTTAAGAAAGGCATGATGAATAAAACAAATTGACAGCTTATACAGTATTGTTTGTTGTTATGGGTGATAATCAACTACCTATCAGTAGTATTATCTGACTCAGTATGTAAATGTATACTAACAACTACTGGTATTTTCATTTCCAATAAGAAGGCACACATATCAAACAGTTAAAAGCAAAGCCGGAAAAGAGAGGAGGGACAACACACACACACACACACACACACACATCATCATCATCATCACAGATTACTGCTGCTAGCTAGCTAGCTAGCTACTGACTTTGATTTACCACACTATAGTGAATGGCGCTTATATCGTCAAAACAGATGAGAATATTTCACGTGAAGGATTTTATTCAATGGTAGCCTGCCTGGTCCAATCATTGAAGCAAGGGAAGGTGATACATTAATGATTACTGTCATTAATGAACAAGAACAGAACAGTGCTGAGGCAACTATTCACTGGCACGAAATGGTGATTGGTTTGAAAAACTAAGCAAAGCATGCAATGAAATACTTCTGACATTGTTTTTTCTTACACTCTAATATTTTACTTTTGTGCTTTACAATCTATTTATCATGCAATAATATGATAACGCATACAGTATTAGCCCGGGACACCTTTTATGGATGGGGTACCCGGTGTTGCACAATAGGACTACATGCAACAACTCGTTAACTTATTGCACGTACTACAGTACAGTACAGTACAGTACGTCTTATTGCTGTGCTTCGATAATATTGCCCGCCCTTTCGTACTAATAGTACACGTACCCAGCATGCCATAACTGACTTGACTTGACTCAACATGATTCATTCATCAAGTGCATCACTATAATACCGCCTTTATTCTCGTCATTGTCATCTTGCCCATCACACAGGTTGGTGTTACAAGTTGGGTAATAGGTTGTTATTATTGTTGTACATCATCATTATTATTTGGACGTTCTTCTTGTTCTTCGACTAATAAACTATGATCACAATCTATAATAGTGTTATTGTCTGGTAGCAACGGCAATTTGTAATAGAGCTGCTCTCATATTTAGCAGCACATGTAGTAAATGATTGATTGATTCAACACCCTTGGATACATAATAGTCGAGAACATCTGGAGAGTCATCCATTTTCTCGTCATCTACCACAACCAAAACCACAACACAGTTACTGTACACCCCCATTGAAAGAATCAATCGTTCAATTACATCATCTTTTGATCTTGATTGGATGAAACGACGTCCACGACCACGACCACGACCACGACCACAGCCATGAACCACGAACCACGTCCAGAGGATGGCATCAATACCATTGATGTTGCTGCTGCTGCTGCTGCTGCTGCTGCTGTGCTGCTGCCATGATTGCTAAGATTTGAGATTGAAATTGAAA
>Ga0115007_10002750_pt1 | contig 10751 bp, 7 predicted proteins | sample ArcOceMetagenome_2_FD_87166 | JGI IMG/M metagenome (GOLD analysis project Ga0115007, IMG submission 87166) | Marine eukaryotic phytoplankton communities from Arctic Ocean - Arctic Ocean ARC135M Metagenome | ecosystem: Environmental > Aquatic > Marine > Oceanic | place: Arctic Ocean | collected...
AGCACGTGCATATACAGTACGTATTAATTATGATAGGACTACTGTACATCTACTACTCAAAGATAGATGGATGCAGAAAACCTGATATTTTCATACACGAGAAAAGATAGGCGTCTTAATGAAATACATGGAGTTCAATTCAGTTCAGTTCAGTTCAGTTCAGTTTTGTGGTGCCTAGCTAATCCGCCTGCTTGTCTGATAAACAAACAAACAAACAAAACAAAACAAAAAAAGTGACAACAAATCTAACATACAAGCATAAGATCCATCAACAGGACACAGCATATGGATCAGAGTGAGTGAGTAAGTGAGTGATTGAATCAAGTCAAGTCAATTCATGTCAAGTCAAAAGTTAAAGTTTGGTAGAGCAGTTGATATTGAATTGAATTTAATTGAATTCGAACATAAACCCTAGTCCATACTGTAGTCCATAGTGTGTGTCTAATAATAATATTATTAAAAAAAAAGAGTAGTGAAACTAACTAACTAACTAACTAACTAACTTTACTAATTGATTGATTGATTGATTGGTTTTATTAATTACTTCAAAAAAAGAATTAATTACTAATGGCTGATTTGTCTGCCTTGTGTGTCTGAATATTTTTGTGTTTTGTTTTGCTTCTGTTTTTCTTTCTTTAGTAAATGTTTTTTTTCTTTTCATTCTGTTGTACGTTGCTTGCTGTATATATTATTATTATTATTATTATTTACTTTTAGCATTAAATGATTTCGATTTTGATTTTTGTATTTTATTATGTTACGTTATTTTAAAATTTTGCAAGAATATCTAATGCATGTACTACAGTATATTCTTCATCATTAATTTCTATTTCATTACCAGCAAAGTCACGAAATTTAATATGATCACCTTCATTAATTTCCATATCCATTAATTCACCATTTGTTGCAAACCGTCCAGGACCGACCTTCACAACCTTTCCAGTACTTGGTCTATTATTAGTTGACTTTGTTGATGCAATTAATATACCCCCCTCTGTAGATGTTTCCTTTGTTTCAACATACACTAAAACAGAATCACGTACCGCGCTGCATGAATCTAATGTTAATTCATCACCAGTAAATTTAATTAAAATATCATCATCACGAATTAATGTATGCTTGTCACCATCAATATCAATTTCTGTACCATCAAATTCACCATATACAACATTATCACCTTCAACGACTGGCATAACAAATACAGCACCTGTATCTGGATGTGTTTTACCAGGACCGACACTAACAACGGAACCTTCCGTTTTTTGTATTTTAGATTTACCTGTTAATAAAATACCACCTTCTGTTTGCTCTTTAGCAGCAACAACTTTTACTAATACAAAATTATTTGTTGGTACAACTTGTCCACCATCTATAGTCCGACCATCAATTTTTGACATATGTAATTTTGTGCTAAACGATGATGAAGACGACGATGACGAGGTTGTTGTAAAGGCATTGGAAGTAGTAGACGCCAATAGTACGACAGCGAGTGCTGATGAAAAGATATTCATTGTAAATGTGTGTGTGTGTGTGTGGATTTAGTTTGATATTATAAATTGGCGTTTCTTTCTATCTCTATCTACTGTTGATGTACTATCTTTCTACGCACGGACGAAGAGGGTGATGATCAGATCGTTGTTGTAATGATGTGCTGTAATGCTGTAATAGTACAGTAAGCTTCCTCGGTCGATCGTCGTCGTCGTCGTGAGCCATCAAAAACAAAGGCTGCCTTTGTGTTTGATTTTATTTTGATAGCCAGTCAATCATATTTTCCACACTCAAACGTCACTGCTCCGCGTGAATCAAACGTGATGCTGCCAGACCTTAAAAGACTTCCGCTCGTGATTCGAAACGACGATAAACGTAGTACGAGACAGAAATATGCCGCGTGGTACTGTTCATTGATTCAGTAGATCCAAAGCTTTCCAAACGTGCGTGAGACGTCAGGTCTTTTATTTTTATTATTTTATCGCCCTCCTTTTTTGATGTTTATGCACACATAAAAATCATCATTCTGCCATCATCACTCGTCTGCCAAGCCAAGTCAAGGGACTAGCCAAGCAACGGTTTCGTTTAACAAGTATCAAAACAAACACCGAATGAGAATGTCACCTCGACTGCAACCGCGACGGCGACGGCATCGTCATCGTCATCAGCGATTATTATCGTTGCCAGCAAGAAAAAGCACATCAGCAACGATGGTACTAACATACTTCATCGTATTATTATTCCTCACGACGACAATGATGATGACGAAATCAATGGTAGTATTGGGATTATCATATGATGCTGATGAAGAATTATTACTGTACGTATCTTCTGAAAAAATATACAAACAAACATTAGAAATATGGAAGGAGCAACAACAAAAACAACAGCAGCAGCAGGATTCGTCAATGTCATCGTCATCATCATGGGATATATGGAAACGTTTTGCTAAGCAACTATCAAATCAATATGAAATTTTTATTTTAAATGATAATGAAATGTCAGGGTTTCAAATTTCTGTTACAGATATTGTTGGTGCTATGGAAGAAGGTATATTAACAATAGAACGACTTGAACAACAGTCAGGTGCTCGTAGCAGTAAAGATGACAACGAAGATAGAGATTCTGCATTAGCTGTTTTGTATACAGAATATGGTCGATTATTGTTGTATTCTTCCTCATTGCATCCCTCCTCCTCTTCCTCTTCCGACGACAATAAAAATAGAAATGTCAACGCTTTATCATCGCCATCACATCGATGTTTTGCGTTAGCAAATGATCCACATACATTATTAATTGGTGCACCAGAACGGATTAAAGAATATAATAATGAGATGAAGAAGTTAAGTTTAAAATTGGATGACAACGGTGACAATGACACCAATGATGATGATAATAGCAACAGTAAATTAATTATATCATTATTTGGTTCATTATGTATTGATAATGCAGAAAATGCTATAAGGAATGCTATAAGTTTAGATGCAACAAATAAAGAAGCTGAATTACTATTAACAAAAATTACTGGTTTATCATCAGAAGAAAGTGTACATAAACGTAAACCAAAAGAATTTGTTGCTGAATTATTTGATTCATTTGCTGATACATTTGATACTAAATTATTAGAAACTTTGAAATATAAAGCACCAAAAATTATTGGTAATACAGTAAAAGATATTATTGTAACTGGTTGGGGTGGTGTTGGTTATGTCGGTGGTGACAGTGACAGTGAAAGTGACAGTAATAATAAACATCCTTATAGTTTTCATAATGTTTTAGATGCTGGTTGCGGAACAGGATTAGCTGGCCGTGAATTACGGAATGCAATTGATAATATTAATAATAATAATATTGATCAAGATCAAAATCAAAATCAAAATCAGATGAAACGAATTACATTAGTTGGTGTTGATGCATCATCTAAAATGTTACAAATTGCGAATAAATGTACATTGAATATTGGTTGTGGTAGTAATAGCAATAATGATGAATTATTGCCAACAAAAACAAAAAATGATAACAATTCTTCTCATATTAAGTTATATGATCAATTATTAGAAATGGATTTAGAAGATATGACAATACAAAATACATTATTATCATCGTTATCGCCATCGTTATCGCCATCAACAACAACTGAAACTGAAACTGAAACTGAAACTGATTTTGGTTTTGATTTAATTGTTGCTGCAGATGTATTTGTTTATTTTGGTAGCCTTGATAAGATTATGAATGTATTATCTAAACTTCATCATTATTACGGTGCAGATGATGAATATTTTAATTGGAATCGTGAAGGTGGCGGTGGTGGTGGTGATGGCGGTGGTATATTAATATTTACATGTGAATATGCAACGATTGATGAAGCACCATTAGGTTATAGATTATTATCAACTGGTAGATTTGCGCATACAAAAGATTATGTTATATCATCCGCATTGCAAAATGGTGGATACATATTAAAACATTATCAAAAAATTATACCACGTGAAGAAAAAGGCATACCAGTTCAAGGACATATATTTGTATTTGAATACAGTCCTGATTTTGATAAGAATAAGAATAATAATAATAATGCGGAACTTTAAAATAAAAAATAATCTGTTCTTTAGAAGAGAAGAAAGAGAGAAATAAATATAATAATACACGCTTCTGCATTGTACTTTATTCCTTACTATTCATACATAACGTGCAATCAAATCAATTCAAAATCGGACTTTAAAAAATGGAGATTAGTGCTACATTTTAGGCGACAAAATTGCAATGTTATACTTTGTATTTATTTGTTTTTATAAAAGATAGAAATCAAGCGAAAGTAAATACTTGTAAACTAATAACGCCAAATAAAAAAAAATAGTTTGCTTAGTCTTTATGCACGACTGAAGATGTGTCACACACAGCGGAGGGATCGACAAGTGGAACATAAAAGATGAACGATGGCTGGCAGAGCGATGTTTTCAAGAGGTTTGAAGCAATCATTAAAAATAAGATACCAAAAAATCAATCAATCCGACGACTACTGTACACTGTACTACAGTAGCTAGAAGAAGAAGGAAGAAAGACGGGTGATACCAACCAAAGTTTGTTGGCGTGTCTCTTGTTGATGTTCTGTTACCGGTATTGGCTATACAATATACATTTTGATCATTTCACCTTTTTTTTTAGTGCGTTTCGTATCGTATCGGATATATAGTACAGCGTACCAATAAACCTGGAATATAATATATACTGTACATCGGAATATAGAATAGTATGATGATGTCTTCTTTACAACAGTCCAAACAACAACAACGACAAGCAGATGCAGATGCTGCTGATGGTGGTGATGTCTTTTGTCGTCGACGACAGCGGTTTATTTCGTCATTGACGACGATAATGATGATGATGATGATGATGATGATGTCAGCTTTTCTCATGATGTCAGCAATAACAAGAATATCAGTACAAGTAGAAGCATTTTCATTTCCATCATCGACGACGATTCGTCGTCATCGTACCTCCTTCTCTGCTCCTTCTGTTTATGTTTCATCATCAAAATCAGCTTCATCTTCATCTCGATTATTTTCAATGACGAGTAGTACTACTAGCAGTAGTGACACAACAACAGCACAGAAAAAGAAAGAATCAACCTCAACAAAAACTTTAAAAAGAGAATTAGGATCACAAGAAAATTTAATGTTACCAAGACAATATGGTATAAATAAAGATGTAATTTTTCCATCAATGAATCATGTAAGTGTTGCTATTATATCTGCAATACCATCTGAGGATGCATTAAAATATTCAATTAATGAATGTATGAAATCACATCCATTATTGCGTTCTTCAATTGAAGGTAATGGTGAACCAGATGAAAGAATTGATTTATTTAAAATGGTACGTAAAGGTGATAATAATCCATGTACATTTGTTGCTGCTGATAAAACTTCAGGCAGTAGTAGTAGTAGTGACGAAGAAATGAAATATACAGCAAATGATGTATTAAAAATTATGCCTGATACGGCAAATGAAAATGATTTTAATTCAAGTTGGAAAACATCATTTATGAATGATTTAGATGATGGTAGTAGTTGGTGTGATGTTAAAGGTGGTACTACACCATTATGGAAATTAGAATTACATCGTAGTTCTTCTTCTTCTTCTGCTTCTTCAAATAAGGCAGCACTATTGTTTTCATTTAATCATGCAATAAGTGATCAAAGTAGTGCATGTCGATTAACTGATCAAATATTAACATTAGTTGCAGACTATGAAGAAAATATCAATAATAATGATAATGATAATGATAATGATAGTGAAAATTATAGTGAAGAAGAAGAAGAAGACATTGATGGTAACAATGATAGTAAGAAACAACAACAAATTATGAAGAAGATTCCTAAATCACAAGGTATGCCACCATCCGTAGAAGAATCTGTATTGGGTTTAAATAAAAGATTTAAAGATGTTGGTAAAGATGATATTACATTCAATACAATCAAATATGTTGCAGGGAAAGCATTAGAAGAAATAAAAGGTCCTGTGATATTACCTGATGACTTTAATGCTTCAAAAGAAACTGCTGGTGGTGGTGGTGGTGGTTTAGCTGGTGCATTAACAACAATTTCTGGTAATGCTGCTGGTGGTGACGATAAAGATAGTCTTAGCAGAAAATCAGTTTTAGCATTTAGAACATTATCAAAAGATACAACTGACGCATTATTAAAGAAATGTCGTGCAAATAATGTATCAATTACTAATGCATTAAGTAGTGCATTAACAATAACATCAACAGATTTTGTTAGTTCTACTAATGACAGTAGTAGTAGTAGTGATACTAATACTAATACTAAGGCACGCAACTACAAGATATTACAATCATTAGATATGAGACGATACGGTGCTTGTTTAGATAAAGGTAAATCAGTTGCTTGCTTAGCTGGTAGTATGGATTTAATGCATGGACCACTTAATGATAACTCAGGAAAGAATATGCGTCAAGAAGATTCAAATGATTTATCATTATTTTGGAATTTAGCATCGGAAGGTAAAGAACAAACAAATGATTTTATTAAAACTAAAAAACCAATTGAGGCAGTACGTGTATTTGATTTTGCTATGACAATAAGTGATTTAAATAATTTAGTACATTTAACAGCACAATCAAAAGATTCACAAGGTAGAGCATATTCTGGTGGTTTTACTAATGCTGGTATATATGAAAGACTTAGTAGTTTTGAATATGAGAATGAGAATAATAATGGTGATGGTGATGGTAATGAAGAAGGACAACAAACAGGTACTACAACTACAAAAACAAAACATGGTAAATATAATATTAATGATATATATTATGCAGCATCTAATGCACGAAGTGGATCACTTTATAGATTTTCTGTAATAACGGTTGGAGGTGAAATGAAATTTACATTCCATCCAGCATCACCTATTGTAAATGAAAAAACTAATGAAGAATTTGCTGACGCGTTAATTGAATTACTAGAAATTGTTTCTGGTACTGGCACTGGCACTAGTAGTGATAGTAGTGATAGTGATACAAAGAAAAGCAAGATTAAGAGTGATGATGATGAGAATACTAGTACGATGGTATCGTCGTCGTCGTCGTCGTCGAATGATGACGATGACAAGTCATCGTTGTCGTCATCAAAGAAAAAACCGTTAATACCAGAAAATTCATTGGTATTATTTGTTGCAGCAATTGGTACAGCAGCTGTTTTAAGTCATGCTGGTGGGTATATGCAATTTTACAATAGTATAATGGAAATGAAACAAAATGTTGAAGATCCTGCTGAATTTTGGGGTGCATTAAATTTTTGGATCTTTTTTGCTGTCGCACATCCAATTTTACAACCAATATTATGGATTAGTGACGTGTTACATGGTAGTCCCGGTCCGATGGTTGGCAATCTTGTTCCAATTACTTTTATATTAGGTAATGTTATTGCAATTGGTGCATTTACATATGTAAAAGAAATACGTAGTGCTGTTAATGTTGCTGTATTATTTGCATTTGTTGCATATGTTGGTGCTGGATTAGATGGACAAGCTGGACTTGGTGATTTTAATTTAGCAGTTGATGATAACTATAAAGGTACACAAATTGTTAAAGGTTGTCCAGCATATGAAGATGTACGACAACCAAGTATGGATGATTTTAATTTAGAAAAATATCAAGGTCTATGGTATGAACATAAATTCCATGATTGGACACAATTTAAAGAAGTATACGATACAACACTTGGTATTAAGGTACGTGCAGTGCGCTAACGTTGCTTGATTGATTCGAGACTATTTATTTTACCTTTTACGGTTTGCCTTCTTTTTTTTTAAATGACATACAGTACTCTCACGCTCTATCTTGCCTCTGTAAACGTTATTCGCTTCTTTTTTCTCTTTGTGCCCTTCTTTTTATTTACAGCTAACGGAAGGTGGACAAGGATGGATCGATGATTTTGCTGTGAAAGGTCCAGCTCCTCTTTCAGCAAAATTATCATGGGATAAAAGTCCGGTTGCGAATGGTGCACATTACTTTTTATTTGGCCGTGTCGATCCAAATGATCCAAAGGGTATATTAAGAGAAAAGGGATTCGGTGTTGAATTTCCTGATTATATTGTTGACGTCCTTAAAGATCCAGAAAGTGGTGAATATAAAGAAGCGATTCAATTCCAATGCCTAGAACGTGGCGGAGTACGTGTCTTTGAGGGAATTAATTTCATGTCAAGAAATTCTGTAATGTCTGAAGAAGAATTAACAGCAATGCATGCACGTGCTGAAAAGGCTGGTATGTATCCGTATGGTGCAAGTCCAGAACAAATGCATACGGTAGCAAGACGACCAATCGATGCACCACCAGTTGATAATACTTGGCAGGCAATGTGGCGTGCCATCGGTGTTGATAAACTATTACAATTACTAACAGAATCGATCGAAGATGGTGGACGATGATTTTTGAAGTTTTAAAGTATATCCTACAAATATTTCATCAAATACCTATGTAGTAATAAAAAAGATTATTTCTTAAACTAACAAGCTTTTACTCAAAGTCTTTGGATTCTGTTGTTGTTGACTTTACATACCGATTGTATTTTAATATATATATTGTATTTTAATAGGCCCATTACAGTAGTAGAAACTAACATGTGTTTGTAAATTTTCAATCGTGCCATCACGTTTCCTGTATGAGAACGACCTTGCAAGACTCAAATCGTGCACACGGTATGGTACATTGTACGTACTTTTCGAACTTCGTCCGATTGTCCGATTAAATTAAATCTCCCTTGTGTTTTCTATTCTTCACATAAAAATAAATCAAAGACGATACAAAACGATCCCAACAATAAATTCAAATCAATATCCCATACACAATGAACACTAAATCTTCGTGCTATCTAGTAGCAGCTACTGCTGCCGCATTATCTACCTCAACTGCTGGTGTAGAAGCAGCTGCTTATATGTCAGGTACGGTAGAATGCCTGCCAGAATCACCAACTATTTGTGTAGGGTCTGCATTCTTCACTTCACCTAGTCCAGCAGTGGCGTGTAATGATCCTACCGACCCTGATAATTGTATCAGTTCAAACGTCGGTGGATATAGCTGGGAATATAATTTTGTCAAGGGGTTGGAGAATGGAACTTCTACATTCGATTTAGAACAGAATGTTATTGATAAAGCCGTAACTGGTTTAGTAGTAACAGTAAAAATCGACGATGATAGCGCTTGCACTATTGATGTTGGCAACAATGACACATGTGCTGCGTGTTCAGACGTCAATTGTGGTGGAGATGCTACAGCAATTTCATTTGATTGTACAAATGTAGAAAACGGTAGAGCATCCAAGGGTTGTGAACCATTAGAAAAAATATTATATCCTCTCATGATTGATGATACAACCGACAGTATGTTAAAAGAGAACACCGAATCTAGTGTAGATGGAATCGATATTGGCGCCGACACATCATCCTCGTCATCTTCGTTATCTTCGCCATTCTCGTCGTTCTCATCGGTGGCTATGAGTGTTGTTGGATTTGGAACTTTAGCCAACTTTTTCTTGTAGAAACAAACTCTAAAAAAGTAAAAGTAAATGTAAATGTCTACTACTAGTAGAGGACTAGCAAATGAAATAAAAATGAATTTTAAAAGCTCCATATATGAACTTTAAACGGGGACTGAATCTTTCTAGCAATCTTGTCATTCTAGAGGTTCCAGCGATTCATCGACTTACTGCTGGAACTGATTGTGAGGTAACGCCGACGACAAGAGGGCATTCATTACCTCTGATAAATACTTTTCAAGCAAAAACAACCATTCTAATAGCTAGCACTTTACTGCATAAAACATATAACATGTCATTTCGACTGATTACATAACGTAATAAGTGATCCATTCCCGTTCAGCTGATAAATTACGAAATGAATTTCTATGTTGCGTATACAAGTACAATACTAACATGAATATAAAATAAAATAGAAGAATATGCTTTAAAACTTTAATTTGAATCTAATTTTTTTTTAAGTTTGTACTTACTGATTATTATAATTTCTTCTTTCTGCATAGTCGTTTATTTATTTACTTTTTCATTCATTTATTCATTTGTTCATTAATTCATTTATTCATTCGTTCGTTCGATCCTTCATTCATTTATTTCTTATAGTAATGCAACAACACCGACAGCACCAAGAACGGCACCAAACATGGTACTCATAGATGCACCTGCAGAAGTTCCGCCATATACACCTGGACCATCATCGGCGGCACCCTCAAGTTCAGCGGAAAGGTTGAATTCAGAGGTGCCAGCAGCCGATGCTTCTTGAAGAGAACGGAGACCACCAGCATCATCAGCAAGACGTCTAGTACCAAATTGCATTGATGCAATACCATTACCTGCAACTGAACCTGCTGTGGCATAGAAGGCAGCAAATAAGATAGAACTGAATGTACAATAATCACCCGCGGCACATACACCTGCATCGAATGTAGTTAACAAATTTCCAGCAGCAAGACCACCTTCAACTGCGGCTTGAGTGTTAGCATCTCTTGTCCATGTAAATGAATCAATGGTACGCATCTTGATGCCATCAGCAATACCAAATTCATCAGGTTTGATACAAACAGTAATCAATGAGCCCTGGCTAAGTGCAGCGCTAGGTACAAATTCAGTATCGAATCCTGGGTTGCACATGTACCCATTCACGGTGTAGGTTGTTAATGCTGTGTTGAGAAGTGTATCTTTGGGTGTAACAGCAATAGTATCAATAACGAATC
>Ga0115007_10002751_pt1 | contig 10747 bp, 9 predicted proteins | sample ArcOceMetagenome_2_FD_87166 | JGI IMG/M metagenome (GOLD analysis project Ga0115007, IMG submission 87166) | Marine eukaryotic phytoplankton communities from Arctic Ocean - Arctic Ocean ARC135M Metagenome | ecosystem: Environmental > Aquatic > Marine > Oceanic | place: Arctic Ocean | collected...
GGGGGGGGGATTTTAGATCCGTCCGACGTTCCCCCCTACCACTAATTTAGCCATTTTCGGACGTCCCAGTGATTTTCCACTATAATACCTACTACCTGTGAGGTTTTTATGTTCTAATATTAGTATGAAAAATGTCAACAATATTCCTTTCTACGAATTTAGTTAGGAGGGGGTTTGTTTTGGTGATGATGATGTGTGTCTTCCGAAGTACTGAGTTAGTCTCACTTTAGCTCTCATAGCATAATCGAGCATCGTCCCTAGCCCTTTAAGGACTTTGCTCACTTCTCCTTTGTTAGATCCTTAGTTAAACTATATTCTAGAGTAGTCACTCCTACAGGTTATGAGCCTATTCAAATAGTTTGTCCACATCGGATAGTCCTCAGAGTAATTGCTTCTACCATTTGTAGACGCAAGCAATCTCATTCAACGAAACCCCCTCTACCGACTACAATTAAAGGAGCTACAAGTAGCATGTATTAAAATGAATTTTCGACAAAAATTAATTTTCTACGTACATCCTGGTACTGTCCCGCCCCTACACAGCGTGCGGCACCAAAAAGGAACCTTTTCGTCCAAAATGTGGTATCCCATTTGGAAAATGTACAGTATTCACATTCTGCCATTGGGAGATACCTTCAAGGGTGTGTCTGGAAATTGGATAAGGTGAAATAACGAAGGGGGTAATAACAGTACACAGAGGGATATAATAACACTATTAAAATCACTACACTTTATAAATTTATAATACTATTTATTCTTGATTATTGTTGTGGAGGTGGGGGCAGGGGTGTGGTACGTTGAGGTGGTACATAGCTCATACACAAGGTACTATTCTTGTTATCATTTTAATAATGGTGTATTTTTTTAATTTTAGTATGTTCTATACTTATTGTAAAACCGTAAATTATTATTGTATTTTTTTTTAATTTAACGCAATGCTGAAGAATATTTGTCAACAAAAATATCATTTCCAAACCCATATAGGGGCTACTTAAATACAATCCATGTACATGTGCGCTTTTTAAAGGAGCTTTTGTGAAACTCCGTCTTTTTTCAAACAGTCCTGTGAAAAAGGAGCTTTGACAAAACAACAAAAAATGTTCATTGCGTCTTATGTGACTGCGTGTGCTAGAAGCATTAAGTACAAACTTACTCCTTGCCAACTACTCTTCAACCATCTTACGAAGACAGCTACTACTTTGTGGTAACTTTGAAATTATTCTCCTTAACCCTGATTAGTTGTAGGAAGATGGAGGGAAAACTGTGTTAGATGTATTGCAAAACATGATAAGTACTACTATGATGAGAGGAGCTCAGACTGGAGGTGTTGTGATATTCGCTAACAGTAAGAGCAAGCCGCCGATTTGGAAAGGTATTTGCTCCCATGTTGTCAACGGAAAACGCACAGATCTATCTGTTTTATTACAAAAGAAAATAGAGAAAGATATATGTTCTCTCAATAAAATGTATCGGCAACGTTGATGTTGTAAGAGGGTTCTTTGGTCGTACTCGATTCACCATCTCATCAGTGGACCCCGCCTATAGCTTGTCATATGTTCCATCCATTCAATGAAGTCAGTCTAAAAAGTGTAGGTTTTCAGGATAGTATTGCAGTTGAAAATTATATCACACATAATGGTGCTTTTGATTTCTTTGAGCTGAATGGAAGAACATATGACCTTAGTGCAATTCAAGGGTGGTTAGCAAAAGCCACTGGGGCACTAATGCCTACAGTGGTTGACAGTGCAGCAGTGGCAGGTATGTTGGATATGCTGAGGACGCAAGGGTGTTTTGCATTGAGTTTTCGTTATGCTCTATGCTTGAAGCTTAGTTCTAGCTCTATGGACGATGGTGAATTCCCTACAAATAAAGTCTATGCGATATTGGGTAAGGAATTCGAAACTATCTTGGTGGAGTTCAAGAAGCTCAAAGGCCATTCTATTGACGACCTAGCAGCTAGTCTGGCATTGCAAAGAGAGCCTGCTTGTTTAATGGAAAAGTGATTGCAAGTCATACTGGAAGCCAAGAAAATGAATCTTGAAATCATTTCGAGAAAGGTCTATAATGATAATCAAGAAGGTATTGATACCTTGTATTCCTTTGTCTCGGCAACTATTGATGCCTTCTTCAATAATGATTTACTGTTCTGTTTGCGGCATTTTGTGAAATATTCAAAAGGCTCCTTTGGTGTTAGTTTTATGTCATTGTTGGACGCTCCTAATCAAGTTTGTTATGCAGCAAAGGGACAAACTATGTCAATTGCGTTTTATCCTAATGAAGGCATTATATGCTATGGTTCTGAACAAGCTGCTGTGGAGGCTGGACTGAACTACTCAAAACCGGGTAAGCCGTTGTCAGGTATAGCAACAAGATTAGATCTCGATGATTTGATGGGTGAGATTATCCTGTTAGATTGGAATAAAGGGGTACGTTTTATATATATATTGTCTTCGCTTGTTGTGTATTCAATACTTCTACCCTCATATTTTCTCTTCGTCTCGTTTGTCAGGATCCTCTCGTTTCACTTCCGAGTAGAAAATACAAGACCCACAAAATGATGAATGATACAGTGAATGTTGTGCTTATCCATGAACATAATCAGGCCAAGGCGGAAGGTTTGCAGAAAATATTAGTGCCACTAAAGGATAACCCTCATATTACGCCTCTCATGGATGAATCAGATGACTTAATTTGCACAGATATTGAGGATATTCCTCGCATATGTGCTGATATTCAGAAAACATGGAAGTATGTTGGGTTGAACCGTTTTGCTTTGCTGCCTTTCACTTTCACTTTCAGCAATGCATACAAAAGCGTATGAAAGCTATCGCTGGTGGAAATTTGTCAAGATCTGCTCGTTCAGTTGATATTCTAGTGACTGGATGCGAAGTTTCCCTTTGGTTAGCAGAACAGTTCGCAAGTGACCTACAAAAGGCCCTACCAAAACTTTATGTTAGGGCTGGACCATCTTCCATTTCATAGGTTGAAAAAAATCTCGAATCCCCTTCATCGCGCGAATTGAATGCACGCGCTAAGAAATAAATTGGGATTGAAATTCAGGGATTTACCTTCGCACCCAAATCGCGCATATGTGACTTGTTAGCTAACAAGAACACTAACAAGAATTTACTTGTTAGCTAACAAGAATTACTTGTTAGCTAACAAGTCACTAACAAGTCGACTAGTTAGACTACATTTCTGCCTGACCCTGGAGAGACAGGTTTTCACATATAAATGTATAAATGAATAAATTAGAACTTCGAACAGCGAGGAACAACAACAACAACAACAACAAAGAACTCTACTTGTACAACCGATCGATTGATTGATTAATCGATCTATCGAATTAAAATAAACCATTATAGTTTAATGTGAGGGTAATAATGGAGATGATTGCCCACCCAGCCAGCGGCATGGAGGTGCGGCTATTATTTAGTTAGTTAGAGTCGATTCTACTAAGAGACGAATGTTTTTTATTTTTTGAAAAACACGTCAGACATACCCGTTGATAATGGATCCTCTCTTAACACTCTAATAATAAAACCGACTAGCCGGTTCGTTAATATAACAATAATAATGGATACTGTATTAGTACTTTAGCTTTAAATGGTTGATTCGATTCATATTACTTCTCTCTTATGCACCTCTTGTGATGTGTCGAAATTTTGGGCTGTTTTAGCCGCACCTCAACAGCATTTCCCCCTACAAATTAAATTAGACCGCACCTCTTTTGTTCGTTTAACCGTACAAAGGGCTTTGATTCAACACCTCTCCTGTAATAATTGGACCTGTACCAATGGAGGTTCGGATCATACTTATCCCATGGTCGTGTATGTGGATTAATTTCCCATTTCAATTCTTAATTAATGCACATAACACGTTATAATAATACTGAAAAACCTTAATTATGGTTTTTCTCTATAAAAAAATTAAATATTTAACAGGACAGGACCAGGCATTATTACTTGTTAGTCTAACAAGTCGGACTTGTTAGTGACTTGTTAGCTAACAAGTAGTTTTTGTTAGCAAACAAGTCATTTTGGAAAATAATTAGAATCGCGCGGTTGGGGGATGGGAGATTTTAAATTGTTTTTCCTCCTTTTTTTTGCTATGTTTTTAATACGTGGTTTCATAAGGGGGCTGCGATTATTTGAATTTTGCGTACGCATTTTTATCCACGTATGCACGGAAGATGGTCCTGTTAGTAGCAACAAGATTCTTGGTATGTTTGGGCAAGAAATTCTGATACCAAATACTGGACTTCCTATGTCGGACCAATCCACAGAATTTGATGATGCAATTGTAATTATTGTTTCTCATTCAGGCAGTAGTTTTGCGCCGTTGGCTTGTTCTAATTTGATGCAAGCTTTGACGAAGTCTATCTTTGTAGTATCATTGGAGTAGGATACGCAAATCGGCAAGCAGCTCAGAGCTCTATATAACAAGAGGGATATAATTTCTGGTTGTATCTTTACCACAGGTGTTAGTGTGAGGCCTGCAGAGCCATGTTCAGTGAGTGTAGCTGCAACTCATCAGCTGCTTACCCAGATACTTGAGTTGACTTGTTTTACGGTGATAAGCAGTCTCAAATTTCGCATTGCAAGCGGGGCAGTTATTACTCGGAAAGACCTTGGAATTCTTGAACGATGCAACATAGATAACATTTCAGCTTTGCAAGAAATTGTTAGCGTAGATGTTTTGGGTAAACCATTGGATAAAGCTGACAGGAGAATAAGTCGTGACCTTCGTAATGCTGGTGGTTTATGGTCAAAACATGTACTTGAGAATGCTAAGGCGTATATCATGTCTGTCGTGTACATTATTGTAACAGTAACAAGTGGTTTTCCTCTTGTATCAGCTCTCGCAATACTTGCTGGAGCAGACGGTTTGAAAGAGTGGGTATTTTACTTGATCCGATTTCTTGACAGCCATATATATATATTCTTGCCTCAGATCAATATTGTTATTATTTGGTTGATTGAGGGTCAAAACTTGCTTCATCGTATGGTAGATAGGACAGTTGTGATTGGGGACTGTCCATGGATTTCTCAATGTGCTGAAGCTTTCCTTGGAAAGATATTTGCATGTTCATACTCGATTGCTGGACTCAACGTTTTGAGTGGTAATCCTGCTGATCATTTAGTTCACAGGCATACACATCGTGTTGTTTGATGTACATTATTGGTGTGTGGCAGAGCCGATGGACGTCTGTCTGCTCCTACATCACTAGAAGCTACAGTTTGTCTATCAGTGAATCAAGCAAGTAGTATTCAAAACTTGGGTGGATCGTGCGAGAGCATTACAATAGGACATGGTCCTTTCAAGTTACCATTGAGCGAAAGGGCAATATTTTTGAGAAAGAATCGGCCCAAATTTTTTTGCAATGAAAAGAAGGATTATGTGACGCCATCTAACAGTACCCAAAGGAAAGATTCTAGAAAGAGGAACCGAAGGTCGAGTCATGGATTGTGTTCTTACTTGGCATTTACACTGATCTGCAAGAGACTAATCATTCAAATGATTATGTTATCAGAATATTGATTTCTTCTAAGGATGAAGAGAAATATCTCAAGGCTGCGTTTGATAGTTATGATCTTGATGGTAATGGAGTTCTTTCTTTTGATGAACTGGCTGTTGCATTCAAAAGGTTTAATCATATATGTATGACGGATGGAGATATTGTGAACTTATTTCATGAGCTCGATGAAGATGGTTCTGGATGTATAGACTTCGATGAGTTCAAGAAAATATGCACTCTAGATGAAACGAAAATAATTCTTCCGTTGGTCACGACAAAGGATAGAGACAAAAAAGGACTTGCACAAGTCTTGCCATCAAATGAAACGTACTTTGAAGAGTCGATTGTACTGGGAATGCACGGCAAGAGAAACGCTGATGCTTCGGATGTTGTTGAATCATAGGTTGATACGGTAATAAATCCATTAGGATGTAACGGTGAGATAGATCAATAATACCAACATTTACAGAAACGATGTATAAAATATAAAATATAAATTGGGTCAGATATGAAAAATAACTTTATCAAATTTCAAAAAATAAGACCAAGTTTTCTTAATGATTCCCTCCTCTTTGTTGTAAAATATGAGCCCATCTGGGTTTGTTGACTCCTCTGGCATTTACACCAGTTAGCAAGTGGTGGATTTGCTGCGTAACCACGAAGAACGTTAGCATTTCCATGTAAACGTACGTACTCAGGAAGTTCTTGATAACATTGCTCCCATAATTTCCCCTTAGAATTCCATTGAAAGCCAAGTTTACTTAACAGGATTCCTGTTATAAGGTATTTGGTGGTATTTTTGCTAGTAAAAAGCGCGCGTTAATTTTCATATAAAATAAAATGAAAAACTTTGAAAGATGATAATAATAAAAATAATTGGACAAAATAATACAAATTTTGCCCAGTGTGAGGATTGAACTAACGTCCATCACACAAGACCGGCAGTAACTTGACAGCACCTCTACAGATGGAGTAACATGGATTCTTATTAGGAGAGGAATAATTTTAAGTATTTAAACTAAATAATTTCCGCGCGGACCCACGAATATTCCAACTGTTATTGTTAGTTCTTAATTATGGTTCGACTCTTAGGGCTATACGTAGGGCCTATTCATAGCCAACAGGCTTAAATTTGAGTATGAATTAAAGCACATATTTTTGAACAGACATGCCCTCTCTATCAAGAGGGGGCGCTAACTCCTATTTTTGAGGGAGATATGCGATGCCCCCTAAAAAAAGACCCCCAAAAGCTGTCCCGTTAACGGGACAGGCGTAACAGGACTCCTGTTAATAGTAATTCAATCTTCTTGATGGAAGGGATGTGGTTATTTCTTTGAGAAGTAGTTAAGCATTTGTTCCATGTCCTCTGGTTTGCAACCCAGGGTAGAGAGAAAATGAAAAAGTTTGCTTTGTTTGCTTTTTGACTGTGTTCACGAATTTTGTGAGCCCGAGCAAAATACAATATTTGTACCGTGAATTTTACAAAGAAAGACTTCATTCAATTCACTAAAACTAGAACGACCGTAGGAGATCTTTTGGGGACGTACGAGATCTTTATTTATTTATTTATTTATTCATTCATTCCAATTATACACCGACAACTAATTAAATTGCACTTAAGCCCTGAGCTAGCTTAGGTGCGCGTTAAGAATCGATTTTGCGCGCTAAATTCCAAGATTTCTAAATACTCTATTCACATCATCTATCTCAAAAAGAGAGCAATCCTACTTCATACTGTGTGTCTGCTTCAAATAGTAATATACAAAACATCACGACAAGGAACATCAACAGAAATGCAAAACCTACGGTTGTGATATAGGCAACACTACAGAATGGTCATCCCCGCTATTATCGGACGACGCGTAACAGTAACAACATTTTATTTATTATTATTTCTATTAATCTTGAATACCCTGCCGACGATTTCTGCTGCATCACAATCGTCACAAGAACAGAAAGAAGATATCGACTACTATGACGAGGGGAATACAATAAGTACGACGGCGGCAACAACAGCTACATCGAGCTCTGTCGGTAATAAAAACAATGATGATAATGGGAACACGACGACTACAAAAAATCCTCTATTATTTGCTAATTTTAATTCACTTTATAAAGAACGACAAGGATTTTTTTTATTAGAAGGAAATGGTTTATTTGAATCACCACCTGATTCTAAACTATCACCATTCAAAGTATTGAGCTGGTGGTGTGGTCTAGAATTTTTGAAATTATCATCATCGTCCGAGGAGGAGAAGATCGAGAACTACTACTATGATGGCGGATACACTGGACGTACAGTAAATTTCTTTTTAGATCCTGGAGTAACAACTAGTGACGGTAGTAACAAATATATTGGGTCCGTTTCTGCAATGTTCATACCGTCACGTAATACCTTTGAAGGACAAATACATTCCACAGGAGAAAATTGGGTTGATCGTTTTTGGGATGATGGGATATCATCAGCACCAATGCGATATATAAGTTGGGATACTATGTCATTTTCTGGTTTCGGAACGTATACTAAAATCACATCAGAACAGGCAGCTGATTATTTCAGTAATAATAGTATTGATATTAATAAACTTACACCAGAAACCTGTAGTGATTTATATAAAGAAGTACGGGAAAATAATACAAACAACAAACAGCAACTACAGGAGCAGAACCAGCAACAAAAACAACCCGATCATAAAATCAATACCAGCAAAACCACCGAAACAATATCACCCAAAGAAGAAGACGAAGAAGAAGAAATATCACAACTTAAAGCCATCAATTCAGATCTCATTTCTAGAGTTGAAGTGATCGAGAATATTCTTGCCTATCATTGTGGCGATAATGGTAAAGGTACTGAGGATGTAGTTCCTTCTTGTAACAAGAATAAAAATGATATCAAAAATGGTATTAACATTGTTGGTAATGTAAATAAACACTGTATTGCATTTTTATCAGCTACTGCTAACTTAATTCATAAGGCATCATTGATTAGTTCATTACGCGTGTAGTTGGCTCAGTTATGTACGATTAAGAAAGAATTTATATTCAATATATACAGTATATATATATGTGTGTGTGTGTGTGTGTGTGTGTATGAGACAAACAGAAAATTTGAAACGATAATCAAAAGATATTGAAAGGTTTTGAATCTGGTAAATTAAAAGAGTGATTATAATAATAAATAATAATAAAATATGAAAAACTTATATGAAATTAAATTATTTTAACATGATTTGTCTTTATTGTTTTCGTAATAATATGTAGAAACTTATATAAACGTAAATAGAGTATACAGGCTGAATTTATCTTTTGATCTTGCTTCCGTAACCACCAACACAAGGTCCACAGTAATCCTTCTTATAAAAGGCTAAGACGTCAGAGTCGGTCTCGGGCACGCAGAAAGTTTTGTATCCGTCGCGTGCAGAGTAGTGACAGACGTGAACACGTGCAATATCCTCTCCACAGGGATAATCTTCCGAAACACAAAAGTGGCCATCCTTGCCGTCAGAACTCGGTTCGTTCATGCTAGCAGTAGACGAATTAGAAATTTTTCTCTTGGTCGTGTGCTTGAATGCTTCGGCAGATGCGATATCGTTGATATTCTCATCTTTCTTCTTATTATGCAGACGGCGTGCGGGTACAGAAACCTCGGGGGTTACAACGACCGGATTTTCTTCCTCTTCGGGGCAAGGATTTACACAAGAGAGCTTAAACGAATACTGGACAATAGGTACTTGGGAAAACTCGGGTGGGTGACAACACTCTGGAACTTCGGCATCATCAACTTCGTCGAACCACGTCTCATTTGCATCAACAACCCAGACATTCACAATCGAAATTGGAACATTGTGCATACACGTAGCCATATATTCATCAACTTCTGTATGAGACTCGATGTTCTCTTCTTCGAGACACTCGGTCTCGCCGAATCCTCCTTCGTGATACTCGGTATATACATTGGTGAAAGTAGTATCCCAGGTGTTGATAACCTTAAATCCTACATGAGTTGTGTTTTGAAACGTTATCTCAATTGGAGGTGCACCTTCTGGGTACATCGTACTTCCATTTATGTCAATCAAAATCGGGTCATCACGTGGACATTTGGTGGGAGTACCAGACGGAGCTGTGCTAGGCTCTGGAGTGGGAAAAAATAATTCTGCTTCAGCATAGGTTGGTTCAAATGTGCTCGGCGAAACAGTTGGACTGTCAGAAGGGGAGTTGGAAGGAGAGTTAGTAGGGGATCTTGTAGGTGAAGCACTAGGTTCGACACTAGGAGAGCCAGAGGGGGAAGCAGAAGGACTACCAGTCGGGGAAGAACTGGGTTTGGAACTCTCAGTAGGAGATTCAGATGGTGCACTACTTGGAAAGTACGAGCCACTTGGTGCTGCACTAGGTTCGCCACATTCCACACTAATTGTTTCACAGGGAATTTCGACTCTGTATGCACAGAAAGTTCCTCCCATTTGAGAGAGGTCATCAACATTACAAGCCTCACATTCTTCTGGGTCAAATTCTTGCTCCATGTAGACCACAATAGTGACGGCTGTAATGCCTTCAGTACATTCTCCCTCAAAATCTTCAGAATCTCCAAGCGTAACATTACCCATAATTACACAGCTAGATTCGAGCGTTGGGCCATTCAAATTAACTGCAATTCCACCCTCTTCCACCCACTGCTGACTAACAGTAAAGTCGACTTTTTCACCATCTTGGCTGGTAACAATAAGAGCGTCACTAGGCATAGGACTAGTACCGATCGCAACGACGCCAGACATACAAACCGAAGCTATAACCTTTGGTGGAGCAGGCATAAAACAATCCGTAGGCATCATTGATTCAGTTGGATAAGATGTAGGCGCAGATGACGGTGAAATACTAGGAGATGATGAAGGCTTACTGCTTGGGCCAGCAGATGGTGCCGAGCTTGGGCCTCCACTTGGTCCACCAGTAGGTGATGCACTTGGACTTCCACTTGGTCCACCACTAGGTGATGCACTTGGAGTTCCACTTGGTCCACCACTTGGTGCAGAACTTGGACTTCCACTTGGTCCACCACTTGGTGATGCACTTGGACTTCCACTTGGTCCACCACTTGGAGCATAACTTGGACTAGAACTAGGAGAGGAACTTGGTGCAGAACTTGGATCTGAACTTGGTGACTCACTTGGACTAGAACTAGGGGAGGCACTTGGAGCATGACTTAGTGTTGGTGTATCACTTGGAGCCGAA
>Ga0115007_10002754_pt1 | contig 10744 bp, 1 predicted proteins | sample ArcOceMetagenome_2_FD_87166 | JGI IMG/M metagenome (GOLD analysis project Ga0115007, IMG submission 87166) | Marine eukaryotic phytoplankton communities from Arctic Ocean - Arctic Ocean ARC135M Metagenome | ecosystem: Environmental > Aquatic > Marine > Oceanic | place: Arctic Ocean | collected...
CCGTGACGGCACTTTGTCACAGCAGAGTCAACAGAGTGGGCAGTCAAGCATGATGAGCCAGACTCAATTGAATCAGGTGATCAATGCCTTCAAGAATGCTTGTCTCCATGACCAAGCGTACCAACAGCAGATGGCTGCCGCACTGATCCACCAGATGAAGGCTCAATTCGCAGCAATGGCCAAAGAAGTCGGCATTCAGGTGGTAGCCAGCTTGTCGCAATGGCGCAGGGACACAGCAGTTGAACTTGACCAGCAGTTTCAGGAGAGCCTTGACCAGGGATTGGTTTCTGCGTGTGGCAGGACGGGCACTTATGTGGCATCTTCGCCAGCTCCTGCGAATGTGACGATGATGAACCCGCAGGGCGGAGCTGAGGCGCAACGGCAACAGCAACGGCAGGCAGACAGGATGAACCAACAGAACTTTGTGCATGAATCCCATCGAGAGCCAACGATGATGTCTCCTTCTCCTATGAACATGCAGCAGCAGCAGTTTGTGACTCCGCCTGCTGCTCAGTTCCCGTCTCAGCAGTCGGTATCTGCGCAAGTTGATCCGGCGATGGCGCAGCAGTTGTTTACTCACATGCTGAACTCGGGTGGCAATTTTCACCAATAGCACATGCTCTCAGCGATAGTATAGTGACTAATGGAAATGATCTTGTGCTGATATGTTGTGTTAATCGCGTCAGTGCGAGCACGATTTTGATTGAAGTACAAGTACGGAATAATTTTGACAAGTCTCTAAGGAATTTTGGTGAAGATAATTTTTGGGACTCATTAAGGGGGACTAGAAGTCGGATTGTGGATGACGTGAAGTGGACGAATTTTTTGGTAAGCAATTATTTAGTCTCTCTCGGATCTGTTTCTGTGGCTCGTGACTCTCTAGGGGCGCAACTCGTCAGTCGGTTTTTCGGGAAAAATGGTGCTGTTGTGCTGATGGCTCCTTGGTTCGGCTTGGTGTGGTTGGGTTATGGTGGTGATGTATGGTGGGAGGGAGTAGTGGGAAGTCATGGTGGTGACGGAAGCTTTGCTAAGATACATACAAGTGGTGTGTACGGTGATGATTTCGGAAGCTTGGCTTCTATGGACAGTATGATGATGGTGAATGGTGCCAAGGTTCAATTTGATGTTGTGATGTTTACAAGCAAAGAATGGTGGTTGATGTACATATATGATTATTGTTCTATTGTGGCGCGACGATTTGCCGAGATGTGCACACGGGGTGCTCACTGTGGCAATGGCGTTGATGGATCTATGCTTGCTGGTGAACTATTGAATGAGTGTATTGACAGATTGGTGGTGTATCCCTTGGGAGAAGTAGCTGGAGTGATCGATGTTCTTGATTTGTATATAGTTGCTGAGATGCGCACAAAGGGTGTGCACTGCGACGAATTCAGACTGGATCGAGATGTTGTACATATTGACGCTGATTGGATCTTCTTGGACGGAGGTGCACTTGAGGCATCCGAGTCACACCTTCGGGCAGTGAGAACCCCTGCTCATTTTTTGAGGCTGCAGTGGGAGATTAATGTTCTTGACTTGTACATAGTTGCCATGATGCGCACAAAGGGTGTGCACTGCGACGAGTTGAGCCTGGATCGAGATGATGTACATATTGCTGCTGATTGGATCTTCTTGGACGGAGGTGCACCTGAGGCACCCGAGTCACACCTTCGGGCAGTGGGAACCCCTGCTCTTTTTTTGAGAGTGAATCGGGAGACTGCAGTGCCCAGGCAGCGGGACAGCTGTGCTGCAGCTATTGGTGCGGGAGTGGCTATTGGTGCAAAGGCAGCGAAAGTGGCAGGTGGCTACGGTCTGGTGGCACTGTGGATGCTTGGTGTGTATTGGATGTTGGTCTGCTATGGCTCGATGGGCATCTGCACTAAGAGGAGAATGGCGAGTGGGCCTAAGGAGGTGTTTGTGGGAGGAGCTGAGGTGCAGTCCCTGTCACAGTTCAGCTGCAGGAGTGTGTATGCTGACCGTGTTGCTGAGAGGGTGGAGCAGCTGGCTCTAAGTAGGATGAAGCAATCACAGATGGAGCTGTGGTCTGTGCGTCAGCAGAGGTTGTGGGCCAGTGATGTAAGTGGTCGGCTGCGCAATCCTCATGGTGACAGGCTGTCTGAGTGGATACTTTGGGAGTGGTTGGTGGAGCTGGCTGAGGTCAGGAGTGGAGGCATGGATCAGGGAGTGTCCAACAGCGAGGCTGGTCACTCACCGATGGCGAGCCATGGTAATGGTCAGGGTGTTATGGGATGGGTGTTTGGAGCAGTCCAGAATAGGCACACTGTGATGGCTGCTGGAGTGCTGACTGGAATGGTTGCTGGGCAGTTGTATCTATGGTTGCTGCTGTGCTGGATGGTGTGTAAGGGTAAGGGGTGCTACATCTGGTGGCTGCTGCCAATGCTCTTACCTGGTGCCTACGGCATGGAAGGTGTGCCTGATGGAGTCAGTGATGAGCTCCCTGTGATAGTGTCGGCCATATTGGCGGCGGTTGAGGTGGGAGGTGAGCTGCCAGAGTGGTTTGATCTGGGAGCCTGGGTTGCTGAGAAGGACGAATGGGAGCTGTCATGGGGCAGATTGGTGGATTGGGTTGGAGGACAGCAGGCTGCCTGTGTGAGCCTGACTGGGCTGGAGGCGAGGCTGAGGTCTATGTATGAGTGGCTGGTCAGGCAGCAGGATGTTTCACATAGGTATAAGGAAGTGTGTGAGGCAGCAAGGCAGTGGGAGGATGACACTGGTGAGACTCTGGTGTGGTTTGGACCGACACACAGTGCAGTGTTCACCTGGGGTGGTCAGATTCTGCCTCAAGCACCTGAGACACATAACATTATCAGATTGATGTTTCTGAATGTGAGACACTTCAAGGCAGGCCCTGAGGGTACGGTTCAGGCTCAGGAGATATGGACTTGGTGCCAGGACTGGGCAGTTGATGTGGCGGCTATCTCTGACCACTGTCTGTCTGCTGGGGTTGGTGCAGCTGGCAAATGGGATCTGATGGTGGGTCATGGACTGCCATCCTACAGGGGATCAGGGCATCAGGCGAGGGAGGCTCGAACCTGGGGTGGTGAGGGGATGCAGTGGTCGATTGGTGAGGGACTGCCCTCCAGCAATGGGCCTGGAGGAGGCACACTACTGGCTGTGGCTCAGGGCAATGACAGGTGGGACAGAGAGTTGAAGGACACCAGGGGCTGGGGCAGATGGACTGGCAAGACAGTGATGGGCAAGCTGGGTGCCAAGTTAATAGTTGTGTCAGTATATGGGCCTGTGAGGAGTGACAGCAGTGGATCTATCTGGCAGCAACAGCTGAAGGCTATGCAAGGCATTACAGCTGATGACAGGATGCAAGATCCGAGGCAGCAGTTCCTGTATGACTTGTACACAGTGATGTGGCAGTACTCGCAAACAGGTTGGATGTTGGTGATTGGTGGTGATTTCAATTTACACTGGAACGGTGACTTGATGGGTGTGGTTTCGAGTGGTGGAGTGGGAGGGAGCATTAAGGGGTTACGGCAGTTTGCTGAGTCTCTGCACTTGGTCAATGTGATGGCAGTACTGGGTGAGGGTGAGCTTCCTACCTTCAGGAGGTCTGATGCTGAGGGTGCTTCTGAGAGCACTCCTGACCACATACTGGTGTCTGCAGCTATACTGGGTGCGGGTGCAGTCAAGGGTGCTGCAGTCTGGTATGGAGCGGGGCTGGAGAGTACTGATCACTTTCCACTGGTGATGGATCTGGATCTGGGTGTGCTGCTGAACCTCGATGTTGATGAGACAGCTGAATTGCCAGTGAAGCAGAGGGTTGAGAGGCTCAGGTTGGATGATGAGGTGAGGATTGGGAAGTACCAGCAGGTTCTGGTGGAACTCTCCTCTGACAGGAGGCTGCTGGAGAGGATGGATGTCATTGAGGCTGAATCGAACAGAGTTGCACAGTGGCAAGCAGAGAGGTGGTCTAGATATGGTACGCAGGATGAGGGCAGTGCTCTACAAGAGCTGCTGGATGTATGGTTTCGGGATATGGCTGAGGTGACAGTTGGAGCTGAGCTGATGACCAGCAGGGATGGTAATCAGAAGGGGTCTGGTTCAAGAGGTGGCAAGTATCAGCTGTGGAGTGCACAGTTCATCGAGACCAAGAAGAGAGCAAGGAGGCTGCGAGGTCTGGTGATTGCATTGAGGTTGAAGCAGTGCAGTGAGCTCACTTTCAGGAGTGAGTGGGATAAATTGGCAGCATATCTTAAGGGGGATGTGGAGTTGGGGGTATCGGGGTTCCAGGTGCCCATGTACATGGGTGACGAGGCTTGGAGGGATGAGTGGGCTGGATGGGTGGAGTGGTCAGTGACGGCTACTAAGGTGCTGAAGAGGAAGACACATGTGAATGTACGGAGGGATGTGAGGGAGGCATACAACAAGAGGGAGGTGAAGGTGAAGGAGAAGATACTAATCAACAAATGGCGCGGGGTAATGCAGATGTACTTGAAGAGGCCCTTCAGTTCTGGTGACAAGAGGGTGCTGCTTGTGGGGTCAGAGGCTGATGGTGACAGGGAGCTTATATGGCGGCCTGATGAGGTGAAGGACTATCTCAGGAGGTTCTTTGAGGCCTGGATGGGCAAGGGCATCAAGCTGTGGTTTAACACATGTGGTGCTGATGGTGACGAGTTGCACCCCCTGTTTCAACAGACGGTGAGAGGACGGTACCTCAGGAGGGGTTTAGTGAGGGGCACCCTGGAAGATGCGGAGACACCGATGCTGCAAGACACAGTGCCTGAATTCTGTAGTGATGTGTTAGGGTGGTGGAGGCGGAAGCAGATTGGCAAGCCTGGGGCAAGGAGGGAGCTGACTGAGGGTGATCACTTGGCCAATGGTGTGATGCTGATCACTGAGGAGGACTGGGAGCGGTGGATTGGCAAGAAGGTTGGAAATAAGGCTGCTGACTTCATGGGTGTGCACATTAACCTAATGAAGGCCATGATGAGGAGGGGATGCATACCGAGGGTTTGTGATGAGGGTGAGGGAGGTGTCAATTCTAAGAACAATGACCCGTCCCCGGCACTGGGCATAGTGCATGCCATACGGAGGGGATTACAGGCCATTCTGACTACAGGCTTGGTAGCTGACAACTGCTATGATGAGGTACTGTGCACACTGAACAAGGTGGTTGGTTCTGTGGATGTGCTGGATACGAGGCCAATTGGGTTACTGTTTCTGTGGAGGAACATGATGACGGGTATTCAGTTCTATAAAGTCATGCACACACTGGAGTCTTTGGATGCACTTGCCAAGTGGCAGACTGGAGGCAGAGTAGGTCAAGGCACAGACATAGCTCTTTTGGAGGCTCAACTGATGCAGGAGTACTGTTGGATGACCAGGACTGAACTTCACAGGGGATTGGAGGACAAGAAGCGGGCATATGATTCACCTCAGCATTTGGGTGGGATGGATTTGGCTATGGACAGGCTTGCTGTGCCGTACAGGCTGATTATGCTGTCTACTAAGTTGGACAAGGGTTCAAGGATGAGGGTCAGGACTGCTCATGGCATGTCAGAATACTTCAATAGGTGGAGGGGACTGGTACAGGGAGGGGAGGACTCACCAGGGAAGTGGGTGATCTTTGATGATCCTTTCTGCACTAAGATGGAGGAGCTAGAGGCAGCTGGTGCTGGTGCTGTCATGGCGGTGCCATTCTGCCAGCCTGTGAGCACCTCAGGCAAGTCATTTGTGGATGATAAGAGCTACATGTCTAACACCCATGATGGGCTGGCAGTGTTATTTCAGTGGGCAGAGAAGTACAATGGATTCACTGGGACTGAGATGAAGCCTCCTAAGGGTGGGGTGCAGTCACTAGTGCCCAAAGGGAAGGGCTTTGCTACGGGCAAGGATCTGGCAGACTTAATAGTTCATCTGTTTGAGGCAGACAAGGACATGATTATCCCAAGATATGAGCCAGATGAGCCTATGAAGTATCTGGGCATTCTGTCTACAGTGATGCTGTCATGGGGTTGGTCAGTGGATGCTGCGATGGAAGTGGCGGATAGGGTAGCTCTGTGCATCAAGACTGGCAGCAGGATGGGGGTTGTGTCTCACAGACTGATGTCTACAGTGGCTGCACCTGCTGTGCTCTACAAGATGATGGTGGCATCTGTGGGTGAGCGAGACTTCCAAACTATACAAGCAGGCTGCTACACAGCATGCAAGGCAGCAATAGGGTTGGCCAGGACCACTCCCAATGATGTGGTATCTGCTGTTGTGTCTCTGGACTGGTGGAACCAGCATTGTGTAGGCCAGATACTGATGGTGATGAAGATGCTGCTGAGCAGTAGGGTGCAGACAAGGGGGCTCCTGGAGTCATCTGTGAGGATGCACCAGTTGTGGTCTGGTGCTGCTGAGGCTGGGCTGGGGGATAGTGAAGCTCAGAGCAGGGGTTGGGATGGCACTATGCTGGGCAGGCTACACATGTGGATGGGCAAACATGGATTCCAGCTGAAGGGAGGTGGGTCACTACCACTGGGGAGGGAGCATGATGTGCAGCTGACTGCTCTGGCTGCTGGTGCCTCTGCTGAGTCTGAGAGGGAGCTGGTGGCTACTGGTGCTTGGTTGGTGGATGCTTGGAGGCTCTCTGACATACTGAGGCTTGATGGTAAGACTGTGGGACGGTGGTTCAGAGTGCCTGAGGGTGCAGTCAAGGCAATGGTGGCTGCTGAGGGCAATGACATGGCTGGTTGGTACAACCTGTTGGAGGATAGACTGGGCATTACTGGTGGAGTAGTGGCTGAGCAGCACAGGCTGGGCAAGCTGTGCAGAGGCAGCATCCATTTGCATGGCAGGGTGGCCTTGATGGTGGAGGGTGTGCTCACAGTGGGAGAAGTGTGTGAGGATGGGTGTGGAGGGGCATGGTCTGACCTGGTCAAGGTTCAATGCTGGCTGGTGGTTGGTTCTGGTGGTCTACGTACTTCTGCCAGGGCGGTGTCGGGGCAGCTGTACAGCAAAGCAGGAGGGTCAGTACGGGTTGTGGAGGCTGGTCTGCTAGTCAAAGTGCAAGTGTATGAAAGGCAGGACGGGCTGTACGAGTTGGATGAGACAGTGGAGCTTGTGTGTCTCCTGCTTGACAGTGATCGGGTTGATGAGGGGTGCAACTCGTCACCAGTGTGGGAGTTCCCTGCGAGGGAGAGGATGGTGGGATGGGGGACCTCTATCAAGCATGTGCAGAGTGAGTGGGATGAGATGCTGCATTACCTGCACGGATTTCAGCATCCAGCTGGGCATGTGAAGTTGCTGGCGGTCTCTGACGGATCTCTGAAGCACCGCGGTTTCGCTGCGTCGGCTACTTGCGGCTGGGTCATATACGGATACACTCTGGGTGACAAGGAATATGAGTGGCAGGGCACAGTAGCAGCGGCAGGTGGCTCATCGGTGCATGGTGAACGCAGGTGGCTCACTTCGCAGAGGGCTGAGTTGCAGGGACTGTTGTCAGTGCTGATGGCGGTTGAGATGTCTGGCTGGAGGGGTTCTCTGGTACTGAGGCTGGACAATCAGGCAGCAGCAGTGACAAGTGGTGAGGTGTCATTCGATGGGATAGGTACTGATGACTGGCTGCTGGCTAGCACTGATAAGATGGCTGACTCTGACCTGGTGAATGAGATAGCAGCTTGGAAGAGGCGGTATTTAGATGAGCGGAGGAGTGGGGAGGTTGTGCAGGTCAGGTGGAAGCGAGGGCATCCTGAGAAGCACAAGTGCAGCAAGGGGACAGATTGGGATATGCATGACAGGGGCATATATCAGGCAGACTTGGTGGCTGATGAATACCATACTACGGGGGGATCAGTTCAGGAGTATGATGAGATGTCACATCAGCCCAGATGGTGTCTCTGGTGGAGGGGTACTAAGTTGATGGGGCAGCTAAGGAAGAAGGTGGTCGAGGCGATGCGCATTGAGATGCTTGCGAAGTATCAGTGTCACACATCAGGCAGAGGGCAGCACCCTGATTGGATCTGTGTGCCAAGTGCATCAGCGCTGGTGAGGCAGAATGGCACTACCTTGGCGCGGAGGGTCTTGAAGGCGAAGATGCTGTCGTACATCCTGGGCACGATTGAGGTCAAACTCATGCGTGGGCATGCACGATTGGATGAGTCTCTCATGTGCAGAATGTGTGGGCGAAACTTGGAGACAGTGAGTCACGTGATGTGGGAGTGTGGGCACGAGTCTGTGGCTGCCCCTCGACGACTGATGGTAACGCTGTTGAGGGAGGCGTGCAAGCACCTGGGTAATGGTGCCCAGGCCATAGTCACAGCGATGTGGGCGCTGAATGCTGAGGGCACTGTGGAGTCCGCTGATTGGGAAACTTTGAAGTCAAACTTGGCTGATTACTCAGCAGGAGAGTTAGGAAACTCCGTGTTAACTCACGCTGTGCATAAAATTGATGCTGCACTCGTGAGACGCTCTGCTGATCCAACAGCTCTGTACTCTGACCGTGTGGGACTGCTTGGACCGAGGTGGGTTGACGCTCTGGAGACTGTCTGTCCCAGCGCTGGCGCTGCTGGTCAGCTGTTGAATGAAATCTGTGGCGTGCTGTGGGGTGACAAAGGCTTGGTGCAGATATGGGATGGCTTCAGGGAGCAGATGGGCGAGCTGCAGGCGTGTGCAACGCAGGATGGCTCGCAGTTTGAGTCAGAGGCTGTGAGGTTGTGGGCGCGTGTGGAATTGGCACGCTCAACTTTGGACTCAGAGCATCATCAACGATTTGATAAGCTCAAGCACAAGAGCAGTGTGACTGTCTGGAGGGCCTGGCTGCTTGAGTGGGACGTGCAGGGCAGTACCAACGTATCCGCTGAATATGCAATGGAGCGTGCGTTCGAGCACGCTGCCAGAGTGAACAAGGCAGGCACAGTACCAAAGGGCTGTGGCGCTGTGCTGAGGAGAGTGGTGAGAGAGTTCTCTCTGTCAGCGTACAAACAGCAGCAGGAAGGCAAAGCGTGGTATTTGTGTTCAGAACTGTGTGAGCCAGCTCTACGCACGAAATTAATTGAGCTTGGTGTTTTGTCTGATGACAATGGCGGCAATTGCGAGGCAGCAGACCTGGGACTGGCTGGACCAGAAGAAGATAGCGGTGGGAGGGATGCTGACTCAGGTCCAAGCTCAGACGCTGGCAGCATCATCGTTTGTGAGACGCCGAGCGAGGATAGTCCAATGCGCCGCTGCAGATCTGTTCTGGGCATGGGCAGCGGAGCGGGCGGTGGAGGTGACGAGGCGAGAGAGGGGCCATGCTCACCTGGAGGTGCCAGCGGGTGCGGAGCTGGCGACAGCGAGGGTGATGGGCATAGGAGAGGAGGAGGCATGGGATGCGACACGGCTGGGGAGGGTGATGAGGGCGCTGGAGGAGGCTTCAATCCAGGCATGCGAGATGGAGGTGGAGGAAGACGAGGAGTCGGGGGTGATACAATTAACAGCAGCGGTGGTAGCGACGGCCTGGCAGTCTGTGAAGAAGAGCTTCCAGGGAGAAGGAGGGTATGCGCGGTTCAGGGAATACATGGTGGGTGGCATGCTTCAGGGGTTATGCGAGGGCACGGTGGATGCCGACCCTCAGGAAGGCGACTGGTGGCAGGCAGCGGTGCAGTCAGTGCACAGCCAAGGAGGAGCACCTCAGGATCGATCAGGCAGCTTCAGGCAGAGAACAGGAGTGCCTTCGGGAGTGGGGATCAGAGTGGGCCTGGATTTCGGAGCCGGCACACAGAGCGCGAGGCAGCTGATAGAGGAGTGCGGCTTTCTGTACATCCCGCTGGACATCAAGAGATGGGTGTTCTCAGCTCGACTGGGGGAATGGGTGGAGAATGTGGTGCTAGATCTCTCGAAGGGAACGGGGGAACCGGAGGACATGTGGCTGCGGGTCAGAGAGGCAGTGGCACAGCAGTGGAATCTGGCACTAGGGGCGCAACTCGTCACTATCGGGATGCTGTGGATGTCGCCGTTGTGCAGGACGTTCTCAAATGCAGACGCATCGAACAGACTGAAGGGCTGGGGATACAGAAACCACAGGATTTGGCACAGGCCTCCACTGCAGGGCACAGACAGTGTGTATGGGAGGCGAGCGAGGCAGGACGATGCATTGGTAAAGCTGTGGATTCAGCTGGCGGTTTTGTTGTCACATGTGTGCCCTGGGCTGGTTTGGTTCCTGGAGAACCCAGTGGGCAGTCTGGAGAGAAGACCATTCATGGCACAGTACTCAGAGGGCTTGGATTCGGTAGTTCGGACGATCCATTATTGTGCGTACGGGGGCCATACAAGAAGCCGACGCGACTGTGGACGAACATGTTTTGGTGGCTGCCGCAGGGGAGGACAGGGATGGGGCAGTGTTTGGGTGTGCACCAGTGCCAGCAAATGAGAGGGACCAAGCACCTCAACTCAGCAGCAGGGGGAGGGAGGCGGGTAGGAGGCAGAGGGTCAGTCGCAGGGAAGTCTGCAGTTCCAACAGAACTGATGCAGGAGCTGGCGGAGGCGTACCTGTGGAGGGTGGGGGGCAGCAGGCTGCAGCTGAAGTAAATGTGGCTGGTGTAAGCAGTGGTGTGGGTGGTAAGAGGGTGGACAGATCAGAATGTGATGGTCTGAGCAATGCTCGTGCTGGCTGGGAGATTGTGCCGCCTCGTAACAGAGCAGAGAAGAGGTCGGCTGCGGACAGGGTGGCTGGGCTAAGTGACAATGCTAAGAGGTGGGTTGGAATGGTGCACAAGGGGAGGAAGAGGGCTGCTGCTCCAGTCAATTCGCA
>Ga0115007_10002755_pt1 | contig 10743 bp, 3 predicted proteins | sample ArcOceMetagenome_2_FD_87166 | JGI IMG/M metagenome (GOLD analysis project Ga0115007, IMG submission 87166) | Marine eukaryotic phytoplankton communities from Arctic Ocean - Arctic Ocean ARC135M Metagenome | ecosystem: Environmental > Aquatic > Marine > Oceanic | place: Arctic Ocean | collected...
CAACCAGGTCACAAAAGAAAAAAGAAGAAGAAAAGCATTTTCAGAATTTCTTGCAACAAAATATTGCATGCTACCGTGGGAGTGTGTACAGGTTTGCACATGGTGGTATGTACGGTATTATTAAATACATTATACATACATTCACATATTCACATATACATACACGTGTACACAGCCAACCTTATTATTGCAACAACTGTTTTGCACTCGCCGACAAAGCATCAAACGTAGACCCATCGACGTCTGTCACAATCTGCTTGCGTTCTTGCCCGTTTGACCAAAAATCTGTTTGCGACTTACCAGTGATAAAACGTCGACGTTGCTCTTCCGCGTACCTATCATTGATGTCAATCCCTCTTGGTAAAAAACCACCGTACACAACTTCCCTGGCTTCGTCACTTTCGTTCTTGTACGCATTGGCATGCGGAATTCTTTGGTCCCAAAAGACAGCCGCACCAGCGGGTACATCAATGTGTTCAATACGTTTCATCAATTCCTCGTCTTCGTTTGGATGAACATGAATGTAATCCCCCACACACGGCAAGTTCTTTGGCTTTTTGCTCTTGTTCGTGGCAGACCTTTTTTTTTTGCGGTTGTAATACCCTTCAAATTCATGATGAAATCCTTGGATGCATTCAAAACCACCGTGGTTTGGTGTCAATGTATCAACCAACGAAACAAAACATTGAATCGGTCTCCATCTGGGAAAGTCTTTGCCACCGCCTTCATGAAGTTGATCGGGACAACAATCTAAATGTGGGGTCAATGATCTTTGAATTGTATTTTTTTTACCAGTACTATCACAATTCATTGCATCGGGAAGACGATAACCAATGCGATCGATGTGGGCCCACACGTTGGAACGGTCAAACGTCCCATATGGATGTTTCCATACATTTGTCTGGTCTGCTGGGTCTGCTGGGTCTGCTGGGTCTGCTGGGTCTGCTGGGTGTGGTGCATTGTACGTTGCGTTGTATAAATCCAAGACGATCGATTTATACTTTGGATTGTTCAATGTAACATTTAATTTCCATTCTTCGTAAAAAACATCCAACACACCACCAGCACCATTCGTCGACGACAACTGTTTCAATCGATGGCACGTGGACGATAAACCTGATGGAGTCGCAGTATCAACACCAACTTTTTTCAATGTATTTGACAATCCACGACGAGCTTGTGCAATTGTATTTTTAGTCAACACGTTTGGTACAACCAATACACCGTATTTCTTAAACGTATCAATTTGTGAAGCACTAAGTACACGACCATCTGTTGAAGGTGTAATGATCGGTAAGGCTGGACCATGCAAAAGAGGAGAGGGCAACGAAGATGGTATTACAGTTTTCTGATTCCTCTTCCGCATTTTCATCTCATTGTGACATTTATCAACACAATCTAAATCACTGTACATGTTTGTGATCAAATCCTTTTGCATTTGATGTTCGCCATGCAAGATATGTTTTAATCGAAAATAGATCATGTATCGAATGTTGGACGACAGATTGGGGGCACCACGATGCGCTAATTTTGGATGTGCTAATATAATATCACCAGGATTCAAACACAGTTGTTCACTTGCACCTAAATCAGGTAATTTTGGTTGTTTGGAATGCTTCAGCTGTTGCTGCTGTTGTTGTTGTGTTTCTTTTTCTTCTCCTTCTTCTCCTTCACCTTCTCCTTCTTGGATGTGTTTGGCTTCTTGTTGGCACCATGGATTGTTTGGGTCAGTTGCGACACTCCACAATCGATGTTCGTCAATGCCTTTCAATCGGCCATTTTCCAATATCAAAGAATGTATCGTATCATGTGATTTAGGAAATACAGTGAAATTGCCACAATAAACATCTGGGCATGTTGTTAATGCTATTCCCAACAACAATGAAAAGGGATTTCTTTTCCCCTGTCGCATACCATCAACATGCCACTCTCTTCCCGACAATTTTTTCGTGTAATCACTGCTACCACAATCTTCAGGAAACCTTAATGCTATTTGACATGCATTTGGTTTACGCAATTTACCACGACCAATAAATTGTTCGACATATTTCAACGCACCACCATTTGTTGACAATAACAAGTTCAACAAAGATGGACTAGCAGCGGTTTGTCCATCTAATTTACCTGTACCCTGTTGCACACCACCCTTGACGACCGTTCCTGGTCGACCCAACGATTGATTGATAGTGCTTAACGCAGCATCAATCAAATGTTCAGAAACACCCTTTTCAATTCTGACGTACCCATCATTGATAAACGATTCTAATAACACAGAGGTGGAAGACGAAGAATTAAATGGTTCCTTGGCCACATGACCCACAGCAGCACTGCTATAAATGGTACTTTGAACAGAAGAGGCAAGACTACCATGCGAAGCAGTAACATAGAACAAAGTTGAATGTTCATCAGGAGCAGCATTTGGTGTCATGTGTGTCACAGAACGAAGCAACGTTGCAGAAGCATGTTCAGGTGCCAAACTCAAGCACCATTTTGGGCTACCTTGGCGATTCATTTTTTTTTGATAAGGGACACTTTCAAAACGGACCGCAAGACCACTATCGATGTCATCGTTTTGTTCATTGTCGCACCTCACGGCAAACACACTGGCCCGACCACTTTTAGAACTAAATTTAACTGTTTTCACTTGGGTCACCGTAATACGATCGTACGGGCGATCAATTGGTGCCATTTTAATTGTGGCACAGGAAGATGTACTGTCTTGACTTTTTTTCACACATTCGACAATAACACGCATCGTTAAACCAGTCAATGCATGTTTGATTGTGACGATAGACCCAGTTTCAAAAGTTGGAATAGTAGCCGAAACACTTTGAACTCCATTGCTTGTACTTTGAACAGTGTGGGTAGTACTGTTTTTGCCACTGCTGCAATTCTCACGACTGCTTTCTTTTTGAATGTGTTGGCTCTGTGCAATATTGTTTTCAACGACACCCTCTTTGTTTGTATGGGCATTGAAGTTTTTCCGATGCAATTCATATTTAATCAACTCAAATCTTTTCTCGATGCTTTTACCAATTTCTTTACGATTTGTTTCTTCAAACCCCAATTTAACGTACAATCGACGAGCAGCTGACATTTCATCTCTGCCTATCGTTTCTGCCAACAGCAACACTTCTTTTTCGGCGGCCCTACCAATGCCACCACTACTACCACTACTACCACTACTACCACTACTACCACTACCACCACTACCATCTTTGCCACCACCATATAAATTCACGTAACGCACTGTTTCATTGATTAAACGTCTGCCAATGCCTCGATTACGATACTTTGGATTTACACATAAATGTTTAATTTCATACTTGGCATTCAATGCTGTTGTTCTCAAACCAATGCAACCAATAATTTCACCATTCGTTTCTGCAACCCAAAACTTACCACCAGTACAATTGGCACCCTCGGCGGCACTGTTGCCACTGGTAGAATATATTTGCCTCGCTGCTTCGTTTGTATTGAATTCTTTTTTAATTGTTGAACGAATATATTTTTGGACAGATGGATGTGGGATGTTCATGGTTTTTTCGAACAAAAATTTAATTTTTTCTAATTCTTCTCCTAGAAATTGACAAGACGATATATTCACAACCGACGTATTGCACGCTTTCGTTTCTCCTTCGTAACCGTGATTTGCTTCAACACTTTTCTTCTTTGTTGTTTGTTTTGTTTGTTGTTTGTTTTCTGTGCTGTTTTGTTCTTTACTCTTGTGAAAGGCAGCAGTGTTTTTAACATTGGAAAACGTCATTGGTGTTGATTGCACATTCGGACCACAATAAATATCTGCTACCATATGATCAATTCGGGGTGCATAACTTTTAATTCTTTCCACATGACTGCACCATATTTTCCAACTTTGAAACGTTTCACAACCATTCTTCTTCTTTTCTTTCTTCGCATTTTGAATTTTTATATTTAACAACACTTGCAATTGCTTGACAATATCTGTCGCCCATTCAACTTTTGTTGTTCGTGGTGCATTACCATGTACATGAAGCCATCCTCCCGTCACTGCATTTAAGCAATCCAATCCAATGCCATACGCATTTTCACAAGAAGGAATCAAACCCATGTTTACACGATCTGCAACCCCAACTAAATGTTGTTGTACTGATATTTGATTATCATTTAAATATACAGTGCAACGATCAGAAACATTGTTGGCGATTAAATTTCGTTTCAATGCACGTACACTGTTTGGATTAATTTCACAAGCATGCACGTGTTTTGCTTGACCCAGTACCAAATAAGGCAATGTGAAATAGCCAATACCAGCATACAAATCAACAACAATTTCAGACTTATTTGTCAACGTACCCACTCTCTTTTTCTCTGTGCCATTGGATGTACAATACATGACTTGTTCACAATTAAATCCATACAAGACACCGTTTTCTTTCACATCAATCCATGTTCTTTTCGCTTGATCTACTGTTTCACCATCGTTTTCCTTGGCATCGTATACCAGCACGGAGCGACTTTCTCGCATAATACCACCATCAATTTCTTCATGCCGCACAATACGATCAACAGAACATGCTTGCGCCAATACAGACCAGACATATTTTTTTTCAAATTTTGTTCTTTCTTGGTGACTTACATTCTCAAACAGATTATTCCACGATGAGGGTAGTGAGGGTAGTGTGCGACTACCTTTACTGCTGGGGCCTCTGCTTTTCAATGCAAACGTAGAGGAAGGTACCATTAAAACACCTCCCAAACGTTCAAATTTTTTAGGGATATTGTCCAGTACAATTTTAGTTAAATTTGTTGTTGTGTTCGACGACGATGGTGTGTTGGCATTTTTTTGTAATTTCTGCGTCAAAAGTTCTAATTGAACAACGATTTCTTGGACCATGCGGTCCTTTTTAGAAGCACCACCACCCTTCAAGGTGCGTTTTGCCGGTTTGAACAAATGACTTGAAAGTACCGCATAGGTAGCCCTGTTTTCTTTGATGTCCTTCTGGTATATTTGATGTTGTTTCAAAAGCATACAGTTGACCAACAATTCCTTGGTAGTTATATTTGATGGCAAAGACATTGGAATGGCAAAAGTAATGTTTGTTTTTTCTTTCTCTTCTCCTTCCCCTCTTTTTTTCACAATGGAATCTTTTCTCGATTCAAGTTTTGCAATTCTTAAAGTTTTACTCAAAACATTGTGCTTAGCCAAAAGAGTTTTGATCGACCGAACATGTAAGGCTTCAACAATGACTACTGGTACCATCACTTTTGAACGAGAATGATTGTTGTTGTTGTTCTCATCAATTGAAACGTCCATGTTTTTTCTTTTCTTTTGTTTTTTCTCTTCTTGTTGTGCTGCGTCATACATTGCATTTAGATCGATCACATTTGTTGTAATACTGGTATTAGTGCTGGTATTAGTGCTGGTACTGGTGACGTTGTTGTTGTTGCTGCTAATGTTTTGAAGTACGAACTCCAACAAAGGTGGTTCACTAAAACATGCACCAAACGACAAGACTTCACTTCCACCACCAATAGAATACACTCTACCATTTACAGTGACCAATCGATGACGACACAACAAAGCAGTCGAAGGAATATTTTGAACCTGTACGGTCTTGATTGAAACATCAATAATGCTCTGATTGCTCGCCCTGCTACTCGCATTGCTCTTATTTAACAATGCTGTTACATCATATACCAATGCAAAGTTTTCTTGTTGCGATTCATTTGCTACACCACCCAACACAAGAAGCCAGCCTTGATTGCCACTGCTGTTGCCACTGCTGTTGCCACTGCCGGGCATTACCAGACAAGACGAGTGTGAGTACAATCGTTGAACAACACGAGTAGTCATTGAGGAAACAGACACCGAGGACCAAACGGAATGCGTTGTATCATAAATATAAGGCACCATGGCGTCACCGCTCACACCACCTTGTTCCATGCCGCTTAAATGATTGCAACCACCGATAACAATTAAATCGTTACCAATTAATGTTGTGGTATGAGAAAATCTTCCTCCTGGTGGTGATTGTCCACTTTCTTTTAAATTTAACATCGTCAAATGCATTCCTTCTTTCCTGCCCCCCCCCACTCTTGTTATTGCAATTGCAATCATTTCTTTGAACACTTGTGCACCATCACGCCCACCATATATCCAGACCCGTTCACTACTGGCATTGCTACCATCACTACCATCGCTACCATTACTACCATTACTACCATTGCTGCCTACACCGTTCTTTTGTTGATACGTGGCTGTATGACTCCACCGACCAGCCACATCTTTTGTTGCCACCCCAACAGGTAAATTTACGTTGGTTGTGGACCAAGAAGAACGAACAGCGGAATACGTTTCATTGAGTGCCAACAAATAGAAATCATTCATAGCTGTTGATGGATTAGAGCGACCACCATACATTAAAAAATGATGTTCTCCCAAATGTGTCAATGTATGACGTACTCGTGGTAGTGGTGGCAATGGAGGTAGGAGAGACAGGGGAGTAGTAGCATTGCTTGCCGTGGTGGATGCGCTGTCTTTGCTACACACCACAGTTGACAGTGCTTCGTACCAATTTACTAACGTTGATGGTGTTGTTGGTGATTGTTGTTGTTTGGTGGAAGTAGTGGAAGTGGTGGAAGTGGTGGAAATGGCGGAAGTGGTGGAAGCGGCCGAAGTGGTGGAAGCAATAGTTTCTGGCAACCCAAGACCACCACTCACCAACACATCCATACGGCGAGCAACATGTCCTCCTTCATCGTGTGCGTACCCACCAACAACAACAACTCGGTCATCTCCTCCTGTGGTCCGTGATGCTTTGGACCACACTGCAACCGCATGGCCCCATCGTTTCAAACGTATTGGATTGATTGGTTGTGTTTTGGGCAGCAAACGTTCGACGATTGTGGTTTGAAAAATGTCGATTCTTTCTTTGTTTTTACGGAAGAGATCATTTGCATAGGGCACAAGAAAGGACAAATAGTCGATTGTGGCGAGTGAAGAGGTCAATGGTACTTCCATGCTGTTTCCTGTAGTGCGCACAGCACACATAATACTTTTTTTCCCAACAGAGATGCCACTTTCACGAAAACCAGCATCGCGTGACACTTGAAGCAATGCTTGTGCGGCAGGAACACTTTTACAAAGCACATGCAAAATGAAGGGTTCAGTCTTCATAAGTATCACTTTATCTTCGTCTTTGACGGCGGCGGTGGCGGTGGCGGTGGCGCGGGTGGTGGTCGTGTTGTAATTGGGTGTGGCAAGGTTTCCAAAGTAATCGCTGCATGTTTTGATCACATCTGTTTGAGTACATTCTTCGTGCACAACATAAAGCCACTTTCTTTCTTCTTGCGCATAAAGGACAACCCGACCACTGCAAGAAGAGGTCGTAACGTAGTCGGGAATTGAATTGATTAGATGGACTAAATCGACTATAGGCGCGTCCAGACATCCTTTGGGTGAACGATCTGTCAATTTGTGTTCCACCGCAGCGGCGGGGGACTGGGAATGGGAATGATGGACGATTGGGGCATTTAACAACTCAAGGATTCGTGACTTGTGTGCAACAAAATCCATCGGATACTCTTTCTTGGCTTGTGTGGTTCTTTTTTCACGGTGGAGGGGTGTCTTGGACGGCACTTTGCGTTTGATTTATTGGTGATGAGTGGCTTCAGGGCAGGGGGCTGACGAGGTCGAAGGTGAGGTGGCGTGGCGGTGGCTTCGATTTTGCATTCTACAATCACACACGATTCGTAATACGGTACAGTTTACAGGACGTGTGTATACATACATAGAGTAACACTCTCTTTTGTGATTTACATCTTTATTAACAGCAGCATACGTTCCCGATAAAAACGATAAAGCTGAACCACCAATCAAGTAGCATCATCTGAAGCCCCATTCAGAAACACTCGTTTTCTTCTGTCTCTTTCATCTCTTGATGCTTGGTTCTCAATGGGTTCATGATCCACGACTGACAATACACTACGGACTGTAAATGATATTCTCTTGTTTTGTTTGCAAGAGACACTGATGCGACTTCCCTCTTGTCGAAGAATTTGGTCAAACGTCAAGTCTTCTGTGTTTTTTTCCAAGTCCGGTATTTCTTTTGCCTTCGCCTCTGTTTTCGCCTCTGTTTTCTCCTTCTTTGTTTCATCGTTTGTGCTCGTTTCAACAGTAGCAGGCAATGCAGAGAACGACGAAGAAGCACACACATCGTTCTGGCTCACGTACACTGTTGAATCACAAGCCTCAAAATTTTTACGAGTCACTTCCAATTGATCTCTTGGTTGGATGCCATGCAAATAGTGCGTATATGCCTCACCACGAAAGACAAGCAACGAACGTGGCATCACAAGTAACTGCTGGATCACACGGCTGCCACTGTTGCCACTGTTGCTGCCACTGTTGCTGCCACTGTTGCTGCCACTGTTGCTGCCACTGTTGCTGCCACTGTTGCTGCCACTGTTGCTGCCACTGCTGCCATTGCCACCACTGTCACCACTGCCGCCACTGCCACCACTGCCACCACTGCTGCCACTGCCACCCTTGCTGCTTTCACTGGGCATTGCATAAAAATCAAACACAGCCGGAGACCTCAAAGAAACGATGCTCACCGATTCGTAATACAAGCCTCCGTCATTGTGCGGTGAAATTTTACCACCCGGTGGTGTGTATTCATTCAATAAGATATGGTTGGGTTCTCTCTCCTCATTGGGAAAACATCCAAATTGTACAAGTCGGTCCAGAATCGAGTGACACCAACTGGGCAACGTTTCTGGAATCATGCCACTGGCGTGAGGCACACCGCCAAAGTGTTGCAAACGACGATGTGCCAACGTTGACCACTGGGGTTGAGTGTAAGCATTGACCAACAAGGCTTTTTCTTCTTCCTTGGTGAAGAAATTTGGGACGTAATAGATGTCGTTGAGCTTGGTGTTGTGTACTTTGTAATCCGACAGACGTTTCTTGGCAAAGTGCTCGTGCGACAAAGCAGTGGCGGGGGACAAAGTTGTGTTGTGTTTCAATGGCAATCTTGCTGCTTTTGCTTTCGCAAGTTCTTGTTTCATCAACAGACGAAAATCAAGCGCACTCATGCGAGGAGTGTTTTACCGTTTACTGGTGAGGTGTTGTGAAAATGAACATGCTTGTGCTCATTTTTCTGCGGCGATTTGCGTTGTCGGGACGGACCTGATGGGGTGGGGTAGGGTAGGTCAGGGGGGGTCTCAATGCGTTCGAAGTGTCTCGTGTCTTCGGTTCTCGTGCGCTCAGGCATCCCTGTTTCGTCATGTCAACAAAAACCAACCAACCACGCTTCCCTGCCCAGGACATGACTGTGTTCGGTTCTGGTGAGCACAAACTGTCATGGTCCAGCAAACAACAAGAAGGAAGCAAAGCTGATTTCTTGTGGTCCGATTTACCTGAACCGCACGCGGAACGTAAAAAAATAATTGTGGATGAATTTAAAGAAAAAGTCTCTTCTTTGAACGGACCAACGTGGAAAACTAAATACGTCGTGTTGTTTACGGTGTCGTTGCATTTGACCTTTGCTTATCTGTTGCGCGACATGGCATGGACAACTTGGGAGTTTTGGTTGGTAAGTTTCAATGCCACAGTACAATGCGACGGGTCTTGTTTGGTCGTTGGGAAAAGGAGTGTTTGTCTGGGTCCTATTTGCTACTTGCGACAGTGTGTACTTCCTTTCTAATGCATGTTCATCTTCCTTTCATCTTTCTCGCTCTCCAGACCTCTTACGTTGTGGGTGCAACCTTGACACAGAACTGTTTTCTGGCCATTCATGAAATAACCCATAATTTAGCTTTTAAAGTGAGCCAAAAGTCTCGCAGTAAATTATTAGCCATTTTTGCCAACTTGCCAATTGGCATCCCCTACAGTTCAAAATTTCCCGGTTACCACATGGAACACCATCGGTACCAAGGAGTGGATGGCATTGATACTGATATTCCTCACCCAGCCGAAGCTTGGTTGTTTGACAATTTGGGTTTTTTTGGACGTTTATTCTTTGCTGTGTTCCAAATTTTATTTTATGCAATCCGTCCAATGGCTGTTCGGGATCAAGCTGTTGATTTTTGGTTTGGTTTAAATTTTGCAATACAATTTGCCTTTGATGGTCTTGTTGTGTATAAATTTGGGATGGGACCGATTTGGTATTTATTGATGTCTGCCTTTTTCAGTGGTTCCCTTCATCCAATGGCCTCGCATTTTGTAGCGGAACATTATGTCTTTTTAGAAAAAGTAGAAACATACAGTTATTACGGTTGGTTGAATTTATTGACATTTAATGTTGGTTACCACAATGAACACCATGATTTTCCATACGTCGCTTGGGATAAATTACCTTTGGTCCGAGAAGTTGCGGCCAAACATTACGATAATTTGCCTTACCACCGCAGTTGGCCCTTAGTACTCTGGAAATTTTTAACCATGGACACAATGTCAAGTTATTCCAGAGTCAAAAGAAAGGACGAGAAAAGTTTAGCGAAAAATACGGTTTGTAAACCAAAGTAAACTCGCATGTACAAACATGTGTGCGTGTACAAATTAAATATAATATGTTGTGGTACCAAAGGTAGAAGTATTGCATTGTTAAAAATTAAATACACAGAGGACGAGTATAATACTAGTACTGTAGGGCTTTTCCGAACGGTCAAGTTGCAAGGCTAGCCTTGATTCAGTTCAACTTCTGATTCCCCAATTACTGATCACTGTTACTGTTACCACCGACCACTCTGTTCTCATAA
>Ga0115007_10002756_pt1 | contig 10742 bp, 8 predicted proteins | sample ArcOceMetagenome_2_FD_87166 | JGI IMG/M metagenome (GOLD analysis project Ga0115007, IMG submission 87166) | Marine eukaryotic phytoplankton communities from Arctic Ocean - Arctic Ocean ARC135M Metagenome | ecosystem: Environmental > Aquatic > Marine > Oceanic | place: Arctic Ocean | collected...
AAGCAGAATGTTATCCTGATAAAAATGGTGAATTTTCGACTTATCACGAATGTGTAAAGACAGGTTGTGAATCACACATTAATAATTGTGTATTAAATAGTTCAACCGAATGGGTCCCAAGTTGTAATGGAATAAATGATGTAGATAATTGTAATAATAGTTACTATTTTGAAAATAGTATGAATATAAATAATATTAATGTTAATTCACAGAGATGTAGATGGATACCATCGGATAATAATAGTGATATAGGTATTTGTATAGAATCCAATAATGGAACAGATATGTTATATAATAAATGTAATTTACCACAATGTGAGAAAAATTTGCGGGTATTATTGGATGACTCTAATAGTGATTTAGATTTAACCAATACGAGTTGCTCAAATGATTTTGTTAATGAAGAATTCATAAAAGATGGTAATAAATGTGGAGAAATAATATTAAATGAAGGAGAAGATAATGAAGAAATTATAAAATATTCAGGAATAAATAAAGATTCATATTTAGTTAATTGTAATAGTAATGGTGGGGAACATGAAAATATAAATTTAAGTGATGGACAATTAATTCAAAAAACTCTTAATAATGATGATAATATATGTAAATCGGATATAAATGAAAAAACTATAAATGAACATATGTGTCAACCCATTGATTGTGAGGTTGGACTATCAATTACAGAAGAATGTTCGGAAATAACTGCAGATAGATGTGAGAGTTTTGGTGAAAAATTTAGTATTGGTAGTACCCAAATTGGTATTTACCATAAGAATAGAATATTTGAAGAAGGAGAAGGTGGAGAAAGAGAATATAAAACAGAATGGGATACAATGGAAAATAATTATATTGTTCCATGTAGGCTTGCTAGAAATAATGATACATTAAATCAGTGTATGGGAGCAACACCTGATGAAAATGGATTAATACCTATATGCCAAATACCAGATAAATGTAAAAATAAAGATTGTGGTCAGAATGGGATGGGTGGAATTGATGGAGAGGGAATTGGTGGTCGTCGTGGATATTGTGATAATGAAACAGGTGAATGTATTTGTGATATATCTAATGGATATTCTGGAGATAATTGCGAAATTTCTTTAGGAAGACCAGAATCTAGATGTATTCCGGAAGGAGGTATATGTTCTGTATATGATAATAGGGGGCCAACTAGAGGTAGATGGTGGGACGCAACAAATGGATGGGGATGTTGTAAAAGTGGAGATATATCAACAGATAATATGGGTGATACAATAATATATGGTAAAAATGTAACAATCAATTTTGAATCATATGAACAAGGGATTAGTTGGAATCAGGGAGCTGGAAGACCAGGTAGAACATTTAGAACAGAAGCTTTTTGGGAACAAATATATTCTGAAGGTGATCAACCAACATGTGGTGGTGTTTTAGTTACAGGATTAAGTTCACCTGATAGAAGTAATGATGATGTAGGGACTTGTGAAACAGGGTGGGATTTAAGGAAATGTATAACTATAAATGACCGAGAGAAAGCAGAAGCATATTTATCTAAATTTTGTTTAGAAGAAAAATCACTTAAAAGTCTTAAACCTATACACCAAACAGCAATTATTGCTATACCACAAGAAACTATTGATCCATTAGCCGATGGAAATGGAAATGGAAATAAAAATGATTTATGTGAGCCGGGTGGGAGTTGTTGGGACATATATAGTGATTTTGCTCAATTTAGAAGTGAAAAAGGGGGAGACTTTGTTGGTTGGGGAGATATGATTGGTTTTAATAAAATAGATAGTGAGGGGCAACCGATAATACCAAAAGAAGCATTATTTTGCAAACATGTATCTGGACCGAATCAACAAGTTAGAAGATGTGAAAAATGTAGTAATATGAGTGTTAGAGATACACCATATGCTAGCACAGCCAGAGGATTTGCTGCTCAAAAAGAAATGTTAAATTGGTCAATAGATCAATGTTCAGCAGATTTTCCAAGAGAGAGACAATCATTATGGCCCGATCCAGGTTTAGGGAGAACAGCATATGATTCTTTAGAATTATGTGTTAAGAATGGTGATCCAATATCTAGATGTTCTGTAACACCTGGTGGAAATGGTAGTTCTCTTGGAGCTGTAAATGTTGGTGCTTGTCAAGCAGCTAAGGGGAATAATAGTAATAAAGGTATAAATATTGTAGAACAGGGACCAATTAAAACCTACGATACGGGTTGTCGTTCAAGATAAAATTTACTTAAAAACATAAATACACTATTATATAGTAATAAAATAAAATAATAATGACAAACTTAGTTTGGCAAAATATAAATAATAATGATTTTAATGTATTTATTAGAGATTTAGGTGAAAATTTAAATACTAATGTTAAACACATAATTGAAGATTCAATTAAAGATGATAATATTAAAATTGAACAATGTATTCATAAAAAACAAAAAAATAAAAAAATAATTAAAAAGGCAGATAAAATTAGAATTGATCAAGATAAAAAAAGAATAATTAAATTAGAAGAAGAAGATGAGAATAAAATTAAATATTACATGAAAAATTTAATTATTAAGGATATATATAATAATTTAAAAAATATTAAAAGTGAAAATGGGATTATAAATTATAAATGTCAATTATTAGAAAAATTATGGAATAATAATAAATTACGCAAAAAAAATATGGAAAATATAATGGGATTATATTTTGAATTAATTGATATTGAGACATTAAATATTAAAAATAAACAAATAATTGAAAAAATATCTAAAAAATTAAATGAATATGATTTAAAATTGTATATATTAAAATCAATGGGTCATATGTTACCACCATTAAATATATGGAAAAAAAAAGAACATCGTTTAGAAGATTGGCAATTAAAAACATTCAAACATATTAAAAATGGTAAATCTGTTTTAGTTAGAGCACCAACATCTTCTGGAAAGTCTTTTATTGGTATGGGTGCGGCCGTAATCCATAATGTTATCGCATATATTTGTCCAGCGGATCCAGTTGTATATCAAGTTGGGGCTCATTTTATTAAAATGGGTTATAAAGTTCATTATTTAGTGGATAATTTAGAATATAATTCCTTCTCAGATAAAACTAATATTTTTTTAGGAACACCTAAATTATTTGAAAAGATGTTATATAAAATGAATATTACTTTTGATTATGCAGTATTTGATGAGATTCATGGATTAAATAAAGATGATGATGGTAATATATACGAGAATCTAATTAAATTGGTTAATTGTCCATTCATTGCTTTATCAGCAACAATTAAAAATATTGATAAATTATTCAATATTTTTAAAAGTATTAATCCAGATAAAAATATTGAATTAGTTGAATATAAAAATAGATTTATTAATCAACAAAGGTGGGTATGGAAAAATAATAAATTAGTAGAATTACATCCACTATCGTGTATTAATATAGAAGATATTAATAATAATAAATTATTAGAATATAATTTACCATTTTCTCCTAAAGATTTAGCTGTATTATGGGAGAATATTGAAGAAGAATTTGATGATGAAGATGACGAATTAATTGATAAAATAAGTAAAATGTCTCCAGATAGTTATTTCTCGGAAATTAATAATAGTAAAATATTAACATTGGATCAATCAAAAGAATATGAAATATTTCTAAAAGAAAAGCTAATATCATTAAATGATAAATATTCAAATAATGTAAATAATATTTTAAAAAATTTTAAAATTGAATATAAACCAGAAAATAATAACAATAGTATAATTGATTTTATTAAGACAGTTAAAGATAAAAAAATGTTTCCAATGTTAATATTTAATACAGAATTAACTAATTGTATTGATTTATTTAATACAATTCATATTAAATTAATTGAATCAGAAAAATATAATTATCCATATCATTATGATATTTTAAATAAAAAAAATGATTTATATAAAAAATATATAGAAAAATTAGATATATTTAAATCAAAAATTAAAATTAATAAATCAAGTAAAGATCCAATTGCAGATATTGAAAGTAAAACTGAACAATTTAATGAAACAGAAAAATTTACATATATACTGGCTGTTCAAGAATATTATGAACTATTATTAGATAAATTAATTAAACAAGATGGTAATAATAATAATAAAAAACCATATGATAATTTAAGAAGAGAATATGATTCATTTATAATAAATCCCGATTTTTGTTCACAGAATGTATTTAAAAAACACCCTGATTATTGTTTTACTCATAAAGAACCAATGAGTGATCAAACTATTAGAGGTATTAGAAGAAATATTCAGAATACACTTGGTATTAAGTTAGAATATGAACACCCATTACTTCAATTACTAAAAAGAGGTATTGGTATTTATATTGAGGGTATGCCTAATGAATATAATTGGATAGTTCAAAAATTATTATCAAATAAAGAGATTGGTATAGTTATATCTGATAGAACACTTTGTTTAGGTATTGATTGTCCAGTATTAACATCATGTATTGCTGGTATGAATGACAGTGTATTTACAAAAGACGATTATTTGCAAATGAGTGGTCGTGCTGGTAGAAGAGGTCATGATACAAAAGGTAATATTATATTTTATAACATCAACTATAATGAAATAATGAGAGGAGAATTACCTGAAATACATGGTTCAAGAACAAATATAAATAATAATTACAATATTTTAAGTTTATTGAATAATAAATACAATACAAATTCATTATATTCAAATATGATTAACAATAATAGAAATGTCATAGATTCAAGTAACAATCAACAAATACTAGAACCATTTAATAAACTATTGTGGGTTTTAAGAGAAGAAAATAATGCTATATTTTTTATTAATAAAATAACTAAAATTGAAAGAGAATTATTTTTAGAAAATAATGTTCATATAAAACAAATTTATATATTAAATATATTCAAAAATGATCTATTTGAAGATAAATCTGAAATAATTGAAATATATAAAAATAATAAAATAGATAAAAATAAATTGGAAAATGTAGTAATATTAAAAAAATATATTCAAAATATAATGTTAGTTTATAATTATCTACAAAAGAAAAAATATATGATTTTATGCGATGAATTAAAAAAAATATTTTTTAAGTTAAAACAGATTATTGTTAATTATAGTGGTATTAATTATTTTATTAATTATTAAGTTATTTTTTAGAACAGTTATTACATATACAGAAACCATTTTTTGCTGTATAAGAATCGCAACAATTTAAACAATAACTAATATGTTCAATTGAACCATCTGGCATTGTAATTGAACAATTTTCACCCCGACATTTACCACCTATATGACAATGAAAGAATTTATCACACCCACCACAACTAATTTGCAATTCATTTGATCCAAGGTCAAATTTTTGTTTACAAAAACCACAAGGGATTATTTCTTTAATAAATTTTTCATGAAATTCTTTCCTTTGATTTGATGCGATTGAATGTTCTTCTTTATGATTATTTTGATGGTCATAATTTTCCCTATTAGATTTATTTTCTCTAAGAGGGACAATTTTGTTTATTTTATATTTTTGTCTTTTATTTTTCTTTTTGTATTTTCCAAAACACATTATTTGTTTTTTGATTTATTAATAAATTAAGTATTAATTAATCAAATTAATTAATCAAATTATTTAACGATTACGTCCAAATAAAAATATACATTATATTATAATATGAAATTAAAAAGAGTTGGATCTAGAGCGGAAGTATGGCACGGTAATGCGACGATGACATCTGGTGGTTTAAAGAAGAACGATTTAATGAAAAATAAAAATGGTAGAATTGTTTCAGCGAAAAAACACAGAACTGCTAAAAAAGAAAAACGTTTAGTTAAAGCTGGATACAAAACAGAAAAAGGTAAATTTGGTGCTAAAAAAACCGTCAAAAAAGGTGGAGTCGGTGCTTCTGTTGACGTTGGTATAGCTGCTGCTAAACTTGGTAAAAATAGTGGTGTTAGAGTTGGAACAAAAAAACATAATATTCAAGCCAATTTAGGTCTTGATGGTGTAAATGTAAATGCTTTAAATTTAGCATCAGCATCTTTAGATAGAAAAGGATTAAAAGGGAGTGTTGGAGATGATAGATTTTTTAAAGCAGATGGATCTTTAACTAAGGAAGGATTAAAAGCTTCAATTGGAAATAAAAAAATTTTCAACGCAGATGGATCTTTAACTAAAGCGGGATTAAAAGCTTCAGTTGGTAATAAAAAATTATTAAAAGGAGATGCTTCTGTTGGTTTAAGTGGTGTTGAAGTTGGTGCTGATCATTTAATGGGGAGAACCGGTGTTAAATTAGGTAAAAAAAGCAAAAGTAAAAAGAAAGGAAGCAAAAAACGCGGAGTAAGTGTTGGTCCCTTATCAGCTCGTATCACGGGAGGCAAGAAAAGAAAAACTACAAAAAAAGGTGATCGTAGAAAAGCATCTAAAAAATCTGGCGAACGTTTAGCATATGATTAAATAAAAAATGGGGGTAATTTTTTATTAAATAAAAAATGAAAATTAATATATATACCATAATATAAATGGATAAAGAAATTGGTAGTTCTGTTAATTCGCTATTAAAGACCGATAAATGTTCACCTTTAGTAGTATATATGGTTTTTGCTATAATTGCTGGTGTAACATTATATAATAATTATAATATTTCACAGAGATTCAAAAATAATAAGGTTAATAATATTTTAACTATGCATATGTGGTATGAAATATCATTTATTGTTATATTAGGTGTATTACTTTACGGATTATGTACATATAATCATGAAAATTTAGCTTGGATTATATTATTTGCACCATTAATAATATACATTATCAAAATATCATATGTTTTCAGTAGTGTTTCCACTATTATGAAAAATGTTCCTGATGATAATGCGGTTCCAGTTAAACAGACTAATAATGAACAAGAAACATCTATCCCAAATTTAACCTCGCAGATGAATGAACCACCCTTAAATCCAAGTCAAGCATATGAGCAAAAACAATCGGGTATGAATCCACCATTATCTGCTAACAACATTCCAAGTGGATTTAATTTTTAATTTAATTATTTAAGAATAATAATCGTTAATATAATATTATTAATATGAGTATTTTATCTTTTGATATTGGTATAAAGAATTTAGCTTTTTGCCAACTCAGTGAAAATAAAGAAATAGAAGATTGGGGTATAATTAATATATCTTGTGATTGTATCTGTGAACATAAAAATACTAAAGGGAATTTATGTGATAAATCAGCAACATATATAACTACATGGTTTGATAAACAAGTAAAATTATGTACCGGTCATTCAAAATTAAAACAATATATACCACCTGAAAAGAAAAAATTAAAAAAAATTAAAACACAGAATTCAATATTAAATGTAGGTAAAAAAATGGTTGAAAAATTAAAAGAATATCCAGATTTTTTAAAATGTAAAGAAGTTATTGTTGAAAATCAACCATCGTTAAAAAATCCAACAATGAAATCAATACAAATGTTAGTTTATAGTTATTTTTTAGTTAATGGTGTATGTGATATTAATTCAAATATAAGTAATTTAGAAATGATTAATGCTCGTAATAAATTAAAGGTTTATACTGGTAGTCCTATTGAATGTAAATATAAAGAATCATATAAAAGGAATAAATTTTTAGCAGTAAAATATTGTGAAATTATGATTAAAGATGAAAAAGAACATTTTATAGATTTATATAATAAATCTAAAAAGAAAGATGACTTGTCTGATAGTTATTTACAAGGTATTTATTATATAAATCTATAATTCTTAATATAATATATATATAATATATATATGAAAACAAATAAAATTGAATTCTTAACAAATGCTGGTTCGGTAAGAGGAGCCGGGTCCAGAAATAGACGGAGAAAAAAGAATGAATCGGGGAAGAATACAAATGGTGTTAATTGTGATAATTTTAAAAAACTAGACCATTGTTTTGATACAGATGATAGAGTTAAATGTGAATCTTCTTATATGGGTGGTTATAGTGATATACAATTTGCATGTAAATGGAATACTAGTAGTTCAATAAGTTCTAGATGTGAACCCAATATGTCTGAAAAATGTAATACTGGCACTGGTTCAAATACTGGTTCTGGTAGTCGTAGAGGTTCTGGTTCTGGTTCGGGTAGTCGTAGAGGTTCTGGTTCTGGCTCTGGTTCTGGTAGCACTGGTTCTGGCTCTGGTTCTGGCTCTGGTTCTGGTAGCACCGGTAGTCGTAATGGTGGTGGTAATGGTGGTGGTAATGGTGGTAATGGTGGTAATGGTGATGAAAAGGGAACAAGCTATCTTAAATGGTTCTTATGGATTATGTTTATAGGCATACTTATAGGATTAGGATATGTTATGTATATTAGTAATAAAAATCCAGAGATTGATGCTAAAGTTAATTCTAAAGTTGATGCTAAAGTTGATATAAATAAAAAAGTCAATATTGTTGATAATCCTCCCAAAATTGGTGGAAAAAGATTAAAAAATAAAGTGCGTTAGAAATCTTATAAATATAAATATTTAAGAGTAATTATATAAATATAAATAAATGAGTTTTCATAATAGTTTATTATTTAAAAAATTAAAAGAATTTTACGTTGATGATAATTTAGAAAAGTATTTAGATTATATAAAATATAATAAAATATCTTTAAGAGTAATTGATTGGTTTGTAACTAATTATTCTAAAAAAAATGACATTATATATCATATTTATAAATCAATTGATAATGAATATTCAATAAATCCTGAAGATAATTATAATTATAACTCATTTAATGTTTATCATTCATATAAATCTCAATTAAAATCATATTCAAAAAGAAATTTTGATCCATTTTGTAGAAGAAATAAAATAAATTTTGAATACATTGATAAAGATGGTGAATCTGATTGTATATCAACAACATTAGGACAACTCAATTTTTTTAGATGGGCAATAGAAAATTTATTAGTAGATTATATTAGAGATAATCATAAAGCAATAGAAAATGATATGAATAATTCAATAAAAATAATTCATAAAAATAAAACTGAAGAAAATATTAGAAAGAAAAGGCAAGAATTATCTTTATCTGCATCACGTGGACTAAATAAACATCATGGTAAGATATTAATATCATTTGATTAATATTTTGATACATATTTATTAAAAATTTATAAATACAATTTTTTCACATCTTCAATTAAGACTCTACATAAACCACATTTAAAATTACTATCACCTTGATATTGTTTTTGTTTAGATAAACAATCAGTACATGCTGTATGACCACATGGAATAATATAATTATTAACTGGATTGGTTAAACAAATTTTACAAATATTGCAATTATTAAAACAATTAATATATCTAATTACAGATATATAATTATTTATTTCTTTTCTTTTTTCTATATATTTTTGTTTTGAATTAACTATATTACTATTCTCATATAGCATTTTACTTAAATCTAACATAGTTTTTATCATTTTATCATTTTCATTATTTTCATCGTATTTTTTATTTAATTGTTCTGTTTTTTTTAACATATTGTCGATAGTATCGATGTCATCTTTATTTATTGAGATATCTTTAATTAAATCAGATTCTAATTTTAATAATTCATCTTGTTTTTCTATAAATTCATTCTTAAAATCAATAAATGTATTAATTAATTTTATATTTTTATCATTTATACCATTTGACATTAAACCCTTTATCGTTTCTATTAAAAGATCTGTATCTAAATTATCTATTTCATAATTTAATTTATCTAATATGGGTATTAATATCTCTAATTTAATATCATCTATTAATATTTGATTATCTCTTATTAATAAAAATAAAATTTCTGATGCGATCGTTTCTATTTTATTATTATTTTTAACACTTTTAAGAATATTTAATTGTGAATCTAATAAAAATGTATCACATTCAACATACTTTAATAATTCTAATTTAATAACAAACATATCATTGTAGAAGTTATCTTTATTTATAAAATTAATATTTTCATTAATAAATAAACCATTGTCTATATTACTAATTAATTCATTTGAAATATCTTCAGTTGGTCCGGGATAATCTCCTGCACTACAAATATAGCTGTCCGAATAATCTATTGGTGAATAATATATATTTGTATTCATAATTATTAATAAGAAACTTATAACTTTAAATTATTTCATAAAATCTAATATATCCATTAATTTAAATTTATTTTTTTTACTAATATCTTTTGATTTTAATTCATTTATCTTATCCTTGTAATCCTTAATGTCTTCTTTATCTAATATTTTAAATATATTATACAATGTTAATATATATTTATAACAAATATCATCATTATCTATAATAATACTTTCAAACATTTTATTAATAATTTTCCCCTTATAGTCAGTTAATAATTCATTTATTTCTAATTTAATAATAAATATAGATAATCCGATAACATCATCGGTGTTTTTATTCATAGAACATAATGATAAATATTCTGTTTCTTTTTCTTGAAAATCTATATATATTTTATCCATTCTTTTATTAATAAGAATTCCTAAATTAATACTATCGTCTAATAATAATACTTTTTTAATTATTTCAATATAAAAATCTGTATACTGTAGTTCAGTTATACATTTATCAATTATTATATCTAATATATGAGGTATAATATGTTTGGTTTTACCAATTTCTGAAATAATTTTTAAAGCAATATCATTGGTATTTTTACTTGTTATTTTATTTAATAAATTATATG
>Ga0115007_10002758_pt1 | contig 10737 bp, 6 predicted proteins | sample ArcOceMetagenome_2_FD_87166 | JGI IMG/M metagenome (GOLD analysis project Ga0115007, IMG submission 87166) | Marine eukaryotic phytoplankton communities from Arctic Ocean - Arctic Ocean ARC135M Metagenome | ecosystem: Environmental > Aquatic > Marine > Oceanic | place: Arctic Ocean | collected...
CTTAATTACGGTCATATATGTGAAGAAATTGTTACTGCCTCATCAGTCACTACCGGTGCTACGGGACAAATATTCGGAAATGTAGCTTACAAATTAGCAGTCCGATGTGGAAGATCTTTTGGTTCAGAGCAGGGTCTTCGACAGCACCTTTCCACTCATCATGCACCACCTGGAACATGGCTTTGTCGCACATGTAAGGCTGACTGCGTCACAAGCCAAGCAAGAACACATCATGAACGCTCTTGTGGTCAGCCGAGTGCTGGAAGTGGATCAGCGACTGACGTACCGGTAGCTACCTCTGATGGAGTATCCAAACGAGGTGTGGGGAAGAAAAAAGTAAAGACATCAAAAGGGGATGATGCAATCAAGGAAGAAAAGGATGCCGATGGATCTATTCGAGTACCATCCTATCGAGGCGTATGGGTGGACCAGGCAGGAAAGTATTTTGTCAAAATCAATACAGATCGGTTATGTGGAAAGGACGGAGGAACCTTAACGTTCGAAAAGATTGATGAAGCCGCTAAGAAGTACGACGACTTAGTAAAAAGTAAGGATAAGAATGAAAAGGTTGAATCTAATTTCAAGTCAGACGGCACTCGAATTGTCTACGAGGATGTGTCGACATCTTCTACTGCTAGTCTTGGAGGGGGTTCTGCGAGTGTAATTCCTGCGTTGTCCGTGATCAATATTAACGACTTGCCTAAAGGTGTGAAACCACTTCTTCGTGACCCTCGTCAGACGTCTCGAACTGGGGGGAACTCAAAAAGACATGTGTATGCATACAGAGGAGTCTGTCGACAGGCTCGGAAAGGGCATGATAGATGGCAGAGCCAGATATCATTCCTCGGCGTAAACCATTACTTGGGTACATTCGATTCCGAATGGGATGCTGCGGCAATATATGGTGAGTATACGAACCTCTTCTTGTTCAATTTCAATTGAGTCTTTATATTACACATTTACTAACTTTTTTTCTGTGAATGAATTCTCTTTTGTTTTATATCGTAGCTTGGGCGCATCTCATTCTTTATGGGGTAGAAGCGACACGCCAGGCTCAAAAGGAGGGAGAAGAGGCCGCTGCAGCATACGAACAAGAAAAGAAAGATATAGCAGCCGGGAAAATACCAGAACCTCCTCCAAAGCCGGAGAAGAAGAAAAAGAAACCACAAAAGACGAAGGGGAAGAAGGATGACGAAAAAGCGACCGATCAAAAGGAGCAAAAGGATGCTAATAAGGGGAAAGTAGTTAAAATAAAAGGAAAACCTGGGCGACCAAGAAAACGGCCTATTACTGAAGCTCCAGCAGCCAAACAACCTGCAGTCAAAAAATTGAAACCAACTCCAGACAAAGAAACTATTGCTCCTATTCTCGCGAAAAGTGTTGGCAAAGCTACTATACTGGCACCAGTCCCTCAATTTGAATTAATGAGTGACGATGAGCTGACACGAGAAGCAGTTATGCGTATCATTGCTGCACGCGATGTAAACTATTGCATCACTGACGTACCACTTCCAGCACCTATTCATTTTGACTTCAGACCATGTGTTCCGTTACCGTCGAAAACAGAGGATCAAATGGGTGGAGCTATGCTTCTTGGTCTTAATCCGTCCTTGTTTGGTTGGAATATTGATTCAATTGTTAACAAGCAGTATTTCGGTTCAGATATCGAAAGAAGTAACGCTACTACCGCTCTTACGGCTGAATTTGGGCAGGATGGTTTGAATCAACACTTTCGGAGTCTCGTTCAAGGGAGAACTACAGTTATTGGATGTGCAAGTTCTCGAATGAAACGAGTGTATGCCTCTTTTGGAATGGGATCTCCGCCAATCGGAGGACCAATTGGTACAATCGACTGCAACACTGGAGGGAATTCTAAATGCTGTAGCGAAACAGCTGCTTGTATCCGATATGTACCAACAGACACTGGGGACTTTCAATTATCTGCACTATCTTCTGATTTAATCACTATGAACGGGCAAAAGATTACTCCTGAAATGGGTAGTTTCCCTTTGTTCAATGAAGACATTTGTACCATCGGGTCTCGGGTTTTCGTATTTTTATTGCCTAGCGATACATAATTTGATGATTTATTCTTTTAAAGCGATTGATTCTAGAAGTATTCAATTGCAACTGTAACAGATAAAAGAAAATTTTACTTTGGATAGAATATTCTACTGTCAGACTAAACTAATATGTATGATATTTTTCACTGCACTACTCATCGTCGTCACTATCTCCATCGCTATCTTCAGCTCGCTTTGAACCGTAGATTTGATCATATTCGATATATTGTTTCAAATCTTCTGGAGCGACAGAAGGTCTAGTACCTTTTAAAGACTTTTTGAAGTGCTTCAAAGATATCGGAGGTACGTCTTTGACGCTAATTTCCAATGCTTTCGAACCCAAAGCTCTTATTGGACCCATAGCAGCATCCGTGCAGAGGGATTTCAGATCAGCTCCGCTAAAACCTTTTGTTTCCTTAGCTAAAAGATCGATATCAGTGTCGATCAACTTGTGATTATTAGTCTTCAGTAGTTTTAATAGTAGGGCCTTACGGTCATCTTCTTCGGGTAATGGAATGTAAAGTCGTTTCGTGAAACGACGTCTAGCGGCATCGTCCATTTCTTGCGGACGGTTCGTTGCACCGATGATTAGAACCCGACCTTGTCCCGTAGTTCCGGTTCCGTCTAACTGGACTAAGAATTCGGTCTTAATCCGTCGACTTGCTTCATTTTCACTTTCTTTCCGTTGAGTTAGCAAAGAATCGATTTCGTCAATAAAAACTACTGCCGGTTGTCTATATGATGCAACAGCGAACAAAGTTTTGACAAGCTTTTCTCCTTCTCCAATCCATTTACTAGTCAGTGAAGAACTTGAAATTGAAAAAAATGTAGCTCCAGATTCGTGTGCGATAGCTTTTCCGATCAATGTCTTTCCGGTGCTGTGAAATGAGAGATAGATAGAAAGAAAAAGTCAAATTGTGTTGTGAGAGACCAATTAATTGCTTCAGCATATTTCATACACTAAATGTTAAAACAATACGTACCCAGGTGGACCATACAACAACAAACCGTTGGGGGCACTTCGCAATCCCGTAAACAAATCAGGTCGTTTCATCGGCCAACAAACTACTTCTAATATCGTTGCTTTTGCATCAGGCAATCCAGCAATATCATCAAAGGTTATAGTATCACCCGTTACCATAATATCATTTTGGATCTTTTTGACCAATTCTTTGTCTAGATGTTGTAATTCTTCTGGTAATTCATCGTCATCATCGTCGTCTTTATTTTTATTTTTATCATCGTTGTTGCTATCTTTTTTGTTACTGGTACCATCTACACCCTTATTATTATTGTTACTGTTGTTGTTATTGGTGGTTTTTGAAGAAGATGCCCGGCTAGAACGATTCGTCATTTTGTTGATATTGATATTGCTATTGCTATTGCTATTGTTACTATTATTGTTATTGTTATTGTTATTTCCACCACCAACACCACCAGCTCTTCCCAATCCCTTTTTGGGTGGCTGAAATTTTCGTTTCAATGAATCAGGTATGAACGGACCACCACCACCACCACCACCACCACCAATAGCAATATCGCCATTATTAACGACATCACCTCCCCCCGCTGTGTAGATACCGGTATCATTATCATTATCATTGTGCTGATATTCGTAGCCGTACGGATGCTGTTGTTGTTGCTGTTGCTGTTGCCGTCGCTGATTTTGTTGGTGTTGTGGATTTTGTTGTTGCATGTTGGGTGCAGGAGGAGTAGGACGTCGACTATTACTGCTACTATTATGCGTATCATTATTGTTATTGTTATTACTTCTCTGATTATACGGATCACGATGTGGATAATTTTGCTCAGCTTGAGCAACTTCCCGAGCGGTTTGGAATGGATTATACTGATTTCGATGTTCTGCCCAAGCGTCCTTATTGTTGCTGTTATTTAGTTCTTGATTTTGATTTTGAAACGAAGGTTGTGGTTGCTGTGACTGAGGTTGCTGATGATTACTGTGGGATGATGATGATCTCCGGTATGGATTAATAGTAGTACTGATTGGGCGTTGTTGATCATTATTATTGTTGTTGTTGCTGCTGTTGTTGTTCCTGACGATTTGAATACTTCTATTATATTCGCTGTTTACGTTTACGTTCACATTAGGAGCGACGGTGGTATTGACAGCAGCAGTAGGTTTAGGGGGAAGATTCTGATGATTGAATAATAGTGATGACGATGAAGGTTGCTGCTGTTGCTGTTGCTGATGATCGCCATTATTCGATGATGATGACGAAGAAGGTCTTGATAATTGTGTACCCTGAGATGCAGGTGTGTATTCGAATGAGTTTACTCCTATTCCTGCTGATGTCGCATTACCCACTGCCACTGATGATGATTGGATATAGTCGTTGTAATCTCCATTACGCTGATGACGATGCTGATGCTGCTGATGGTTACTGTTGTTGTTGCTGCTGTTGCTGCTGTTGTTGTTAGATGGGCCTGTAGCAGTGAGATCAACAACGGCACCAGAATTATTGTTGTTAGGACCACTCAGATTAGTATTATTGTTGTTATTGTACGGATTCGTCTTCTTCTTCTTATTGTCTTTATTATACGGAATCTTTGTTGCAGTATTAGCCGCGTAATTATTATTATTATTATTATTGTTGTTATTGTTGTTATTTCCAGAACGATTGTCATTTTGCGACGATGATGTTATCTTTCGTTCTGCCAATGGATCAGTTGTACTTTTATCTTTACTTTGTCTGCTACTACTGCTGTTATTGTTTTTGTTCTTTTTACTGGATGGGGGTGGTTCCTGTGTAGATTTCTTATTAGCAGCGGCGTCTGCGACCACGGTGTTTTTATTTTCATCTTCTACTTCGTTATTGTTGTTGCTTTTGTCATCTACTTGCATTAGGTCAGAGTCATCATTATCGCCACTACTACTATCACTTTCGTATTCTTCGTCATTTTCATTATTTGTCATACGATTACATTCGGGATAATCATCAAAAAATGCATCCAATTCGATACTGGTACACAATAAGTCATCATTGTCGTCATCATCTTCTGGGAGTTTTTGTACGGAATTATTTGATTGTTTATTTGAATTTGAATTCGATGTTGTTATTGTTGGTAGAATATTCTTCAACATTAATTCGTGAAAATTAACATCTATATCAATCTGTTGTTGTACGTGAAGAATTAAATTTTCAATATTCATAACTTTCTCGTCAGTGCTATTCATACAAGTACTATTTGCCGCTGCCGCCGTTGCTGCCGCTGTTGCTGCTGCACATTGTAAATTCGCTATCCGTGCTGTACGTAAAATCATCATCATTGATTGTAGTTTATTATTATTATTATCGTCAGCGTTTTTCATTATTTTGTCATTTCCATTTTTTGTATCGTCTTTTTCTTGTTGTTGCTCCTCTAGTAGATTTTGATACCATATAATCCAGGCTTCATTCTGTGACGCAAAATAATCATCGTCATTGTTGCCGAGAGTATCGGTACTTGTACCCGCCGTATTGTTAGCCGCAGCCGCGGAAGAAGATTTCATAATAGAAAAAGACAGCAGATATGGTGTGTGATGATCTAAGCTAAGAGCTTTGTTGGAAAGAAAAAGGTCGAAGGCTGTGTTATGGATAGGGCTGATGGATCTCTCACAAGTTTGCATCGAAACAATGAAGAAATTGAAAATTGAAAAATGAACCACATATACTCGTCGTGTTATTGCAATGCTTTTAATTTGTCAGCAATTGGCGCGAACAAAGTTCACTTTGATCGAACGAGTCGAACAATTTTCGTAGCGAATGGCGCGAATGGATCCTTTCAGCAATTCACGACAATTGACAATAAGATCATTATTTTATACTAGCTAGTACTTCCTCACGAAGTATCCACAATCATTTGAGAGACGACAACCATCAGAAAGGAATTAACTTTCTCCGTACCACCAATAGCAGATCTCATCAAGACAATCTCAAGGGCTGTTCAAGAAATTTTGCTTTGCTAATAGCCATGGATAACAACGATAACAATAACAATAGCGACGACGATCAGCAGCAAATTTTAATAGAAGAGCAAACCGCAGCTAAAAAGCGAAGAAGAGTCAAATCAATTTCTATCCTTGAAAAGACCGATGAATTTTCTTTTCGTACAAGAAATAAAATTGATGAATTAGTAGGAGAGTTTCTGTATAAAATCAGAAATGATATACATGATATGCTTTGCTCTGATTTAGACAACAATCGCGATATGGAAGAGGAAATTGAAGCAGCTGCACGATTATTTCCAGATGTCCTTTCGAGAAAAGAAGGAAGTTGGGAAGACGTCGATGGCGAAGAAGAATGGGTCGGGGGACATTATCCTATCCTATATTTAGCACGCGAACTAACCGTGGGGTGCAACGTGGAAGCTGTTTCTTTTATCCCTCTCTTAGTTAGGCTAGCAATAGAGTTTGGCTTATTATTTGATGGCGAAGAAGAGAGAGGAGGATTGTTATGTCAAGATGATATCGGTAATAATGTTTTACAAAATCTCATGCTTATTGACTCGACCAAGCGCAACAATCCGGAACATCATGATCCTATCGATGATATATATTTACAAGTTTTGGTACAATTGAGGAAAATGGGTTTTCTAAAGAAAGAAGACATTCAAATGTATGGCCTATTGAACGAATTATGTAGCCAACATTACCATTTTGCAGAAAAGCGATTTCGGTTCTTGGTCGAATGGGATCCAAGCGCATTAACGCAAACTTATGAAGGTCATAAATCCGTTCTACTTTGTCACGCTGTCGATTCTTCCATTCGAGGATTCCAACTCGTATTCGAAGCTGGAATTAAATACTTTCCAAGAAAGAAAGGAATTAATCTTCTATTCCACAAAAAAGGTTATCGCCTAACACCCTTACAATATTGTGTGATATTTGGGCACGAGAAAGTCATGGAAATTGTAGAAGGCACCTTGCTCGTTATTCAGACACACCGGCTAATGCTGTAGAGGCATTATTATCGGCAGCTATTGACGAAAATGTTCATTTAGACTGTGCGTATTTTCTGTTGCGGCGACAACCAGATGTGTTACAACAACTTCTATCATCGACGCCGGCGGCGGCGGAATCGAACAACAATAACAGCAAGACTAATGATGATAGTGATGAGGTGAATGATGTAAGCACTAACGTATTGGCTACATCAAGGATGTTGAATTCGAGCAAAAAACGAAAAAGAGAATTATGAAAAAAATTAGACCCGTAATATCCGTAGATGGTTGATAATTGAAGAAGTATTATTATTATTGTGTCGAAAAAAAAAGATAAATGAACGACGATGACAGCAACAATATTAGGAGTAATAAACAAAACTAGGATTTATTACTTCTTTTTTAGTATTTCGTACATTTTTTATGTTAGACATACTATTATTTCTAAAGATTTTATTGGGGGTCTTTGTCTTGCAGTCGCACAGTACTATATCGATCGATCGAACAACACTTCTGTCGTCGGACCAACAATAACCACAAATAAGAAAGTACATTATCATGTGCTCCAATGGAGACTTACTCATTAATAACGATACAATATGCCTGATCGAGGACTTTCTTTGCTTTGTCAATTCCTTCTTCTAAAGATCTTACATTTACTTCCAATTGTTCAATTTTTAGTTCCTGCTCTACAAGTTGCGAGCTTGTCGTAACTTTCATCTTCTTTGCTGCTTTGTGGGTATCGTAGCCGTCACCGATGTTTTCTTTGTCGACAATGATAGCCCCAGCCCCACGAAGTATGTCTCGTGCTCGTTTGATCTCCTCCTTTGCTCTTTGCTCGGATTCTTTAAGGATTTTATTTTCCCTCTGTAGATCGAAAACTTCCTTACATACCGCCTTTTTCGTTGCTCGAATGTTTGCTTGGAAAGTATTCACGCTTTTTTTTCCTATGAATTTTTCTATGAGACGTGATTTTTGTTTCAGTTTTAAAGTTGGGTGTTGTTTGGAGTTCGTATCAGTCTTATTGTTCTTGTTGTTGCCGAATACAAATGACGACGACGACGATGTTCCACCGAAAGCAGAAAATGATGATACATTCGCGGTCATCATAAGTGTTCTAGCATAATTAGCACTAGGGGACCCCATAGCAAGAGTAGCGAAAGTGTTTTTATTTGTGCTTGTATAATTATTTCTGTTTCTGGTTGTGGTTTGTACGCTTTTATGCTGAGGAGAGCACTCTTTCGTTCGTATTTTCGATGACGGACACAAAAATTGAAGAAAAAAAATCCTTTCCCACAAGATTAATTTTTCATTAAGTACTTTTGGAAAGGTAGTGACACTAAGTTAGTCTCCGGTGATCAACCCTTCACACGATTGATTTCAAACCGTTGTGTCGTTTTTTGTGTACTGTAGGCTGAAAAAGAACAAGTAGAAAAGTAAAGAACATACCACAATGCAACCAACACATACCCCAGATCCAGTTCTTATTGTAAGCAACATCAACACAACAACACAACAACATCAGCACAACAACAACAGGGTCAACAATAAAGCAACATCAATGATGACTTTTAGATCCATTTCGTTTCTATTTTTAATCGTATTCATTTGTTCTTCCGCTATCGATGCCGAAGGAAGAATCTCCGGCAAAAACAATAATGGCAACAACAGCAATGATGATAATGATGCCGATCAAAAAAATACTACAGCTGCATCGAAATTGAATTCATTCATTCAATCAGCAGCATCAGGTGGATCACTTTGTGATCATATCCGTCCTGATGAATTACCATCAGAATGTGATTGTAGAGAACCGGGTCCGTATTCATTAATTATTGAATGCTTGAAAACATTTAATTCAACATATTTCAATGATACGATTGGTATGAAAATTGATATCGATCCATGTAATAAGGATGGATCTAAAGTATCAATTGATGTTACAGAAAAAGATCATAATATTGATTATCCTATTACTGGTATCCGTGCAGGGGAATCAAAAAACATACCTATTCCAGGTCTTTCGATAATTGTTCCTACTATTGGTCATGTTGGTATTGATGCCGCAGTATTAATTGCAGGCAATCCAGACAAATTAACATTAAAAATTGGTTTAAATGCATGTGCACAATTAACATCACATCAATTATGTGCATCATCTATACCAGGTATTTCTAATATTTTACCCTGGTACGTATTAAGTGGCACATATTCATTTGGTGATATTTGTGGAAGTAAAAGTAATAATAATAATAATAATGAAGAGAATGACGAAGGCGACAAAACGAAACCATTCAAGCTTCAAGCGGGTGTTGTTGAGTAGGAATATGAAACAAACAGATTAACTCTAGAAATGAATCATTACTTCAAAATAAGAAATGAAATTGAAACACATTAAATAAATCATGTACCATAGAGTAATTATTAATTATAATATACTTAAAATAAATAAATAAAATTGTGCAACAAAAAGTATTACTTAAAAGTCTTCTTCAATAGTTATAGTCCCTAGTGCAAGTTTAACAGTCTCTAATCGAATACATCCACTTCACCACCACCACTACCAAACGTATCTTCAACTTCATCAGCCCGAGAACTAGTGTCCTTTGCAGCCTGTAATCGTTGTTCACCTATCTTACGTTGTTCCATTAAACGTTTCTTTTGTTTTGCGGCCCATTCATCAGCATCACGACTCTTTTCTGCTATCCGATCAGGTGGTAAAAATTCTTGTACGTCATGTTGGAGTTGTAATACTTTGTTTGTCATTTCACCTAATTCAACTAATCCATCAAAATTACCATTTACACCATCCCCTAATGACCCAACAATACTATCAATGACTTGTACGAATGGACGTACGTCCAATGTTGGCATATCATCAATTAATTTTTCCAATAATAGTCGTCGTTGTCGTGGTGTTTCCATACGTAATACGTACGTGATATGATCAATATATCGATTAATACCCTTCGCAATTTCTGCGTACACGCCTTGTTGTACAATCTTCAATACAAACAGCCATTGATTATAATCTGGATCGTCTAATACACCTGCACGTGCCAATTTAGATTCCTCTTCAGCAACTGCGTACTTAAGATACGCAACGAAGGCATCATCAAGTAAAGGACGCATATCCCGTACCGCATCAGACAGTGCCATTGCAGTTTCCTCTTCGGTAGTATGAGATGGATCCATTGCAACCTTACAGATCGATCGGACGATCTCTAATTGATGTGCTTCCAATTCGGCACCCAATGCTCGTACCTCCTTTAGTAGACTTTGAGCATAAACAACTAACTGACCAAGGATCTCTCGTTCTTTTTCGTGGGGTTCTCTCAAACTTTCATCGTCCCGTCGGAGTGCATCTAGGTCACGATCTGCCATTGCTGTTAACCGATCACGGATCAATGCTACAAGACGGTCCGATAATAACAACTCCTTATAGTTGGAGGCAATCTCAAGATAACGTTCTTCTGGTTGATCCCATAATTCATCCAACAGAAGTTGTAAACGGGACCGTTCTGCCATCATATCGACTGGATCATCAATGATCCCAGCTCTTGATGCTTCTTCTACCATAGTTTGAAGATTTTCTACTTGCTTTGTGGATAGTTCTTTCTCTCCGGAAAAATATTGAACTTTCTTATTTCCCGAAGTATCTTTCGTTTCAACTAATTTCAAATTCATTAAGACACCTGTTGCAAACTTAGCTTGTTTGATAGCTTCACTTAAC
>Ga0115007_10002760_pt1 | contig 10736 bp, 7 predicted proteins | sample ArcOceMetagenome_2_FD_87166 | JGI IMG/M metagenome (GOLD analysis project Ga0115007, IMG submission 87166) | Marine eukaryotic phytoplankton communities from Arctic Ocean - Arctic Ocean ARC135M Metagenome | ecosystem: Environmental > Aquatic > Marine > Oceanic | place: Arctic Ocean | collected...
ATATTTATTAAGTTGGTTGTGGTGTAACGTAGAAAGAGCAAACAATACAAATGAAAAAGGTTGCACAATTTGCGTCTTGCATATTGAAATCAAACCTACTAGCTAGCCACTCTTTAAAAGTTTTCTGGAAGAAAGGGTGTTGATTCCAGCTTTCGAAGCCTTGAAGTCAGCCCAAACATGGCACATGTGCACTATTTTTTTCTGATTAAAACATAGTATAAAAAATTGCTTAGTTGTCCACCTTTATCTTCACACTAATTTTATCTTAAAATGTATATTATTCTCTTCAGGCAGCGTTGCTTACGACTATTAGCTGCCTACATACTGTAGCTACATACTGTAGCTACATACAGTAGCTTCGAAGGCCTTACCCTGGGGCGCGCGCAAAATTTACCCGGGTTATTACATCATCGAACATAATCAATGTGATACTTGATACACTATAGGTTGTTTACATCAATACCAATTATCAATTATTGCCACTCATATTGACTTTATCGATCGCCAATATCTGCATCTTGATTCTTGATGATAATAGATTATCATATCAATCAGTACACAATTCACATGAAAACATGCAGAGCAAGAATTCGCAAGTGGCGAAAACATCGTCTATCGCATCCTCTGCTAGTAGCAGTGACGACTATGACAAATATTCTTCCGGAGAGTTGGAGGTAGAAATCAAATTGGATCTCGGTGAGCTTAGGATTCTTTCGTCGACATTAGCAGAAGACATTCCCGATACTCCCAGTAGCAGCAAAGCGAAGAATATAGACTCAAATCCACCGAAAGATAGTATTCACAATATTGAACCATCGTACGGACATCCTCTCCCACCAGAAGAAGCTTCTAAAGTTGTCCCGCGAGGAAAAGATGGGCTTATTCGATACGCAATTATTATACCAGATAATTTTTGCTCGAATGGGAAGCTTATGATTGGTTTGAACAAGCGAGATTTTGATATAGAAAGAGGTACCATAAAAACCAAAAGGCCTTCTCTCCCAATGACGATAACAGAATTATTATCTTCTCTAACTAAGGTGGATGGCGAAGGAGAAGAAGGGTCGAGATATATATTTTGCGGTTGCCTCAACGGGTGGCCTTCGTTGCTTCACTTTGAGCTGATAAAATTGGAGAAAAAACGATATCTAGGCCCACTTCAACCACCTGAATATTTTATGGAAACGATTGGACAAACATGGTCCTCGTATTGGAAGGCGGAAAAAGAAGGAAGAGAAGGTACACCTCCTATTATCAATGATAAGAACAAAATTTATCGCGCCAAGCTTCGTGGTGCTCCTTGGACATCTATTGGTTGGTCACCGAAAAATCCAGGATTTGTCTTCTGGTTCGAAATGCAACATCCGCTAGGCCCTCGTGTTGTATATGGGGCCGATGCGGTGAATGAAATAGGAGATGATATTTGTAAAGCGGTAAGTATTATAATATTTCTGCATGCATTTCTTTTTGTATTTGAAATCTGGACTTATTCATTTTGTCTAAACATCGATCTAATACATATATAATATTCTGTGTGGTTCGATCCTTCGTTCATTCATTCCTTAGGTTCACATGGTAAGTACTGTACTTGGTATTATATTTTTTACCACAATTATTCACGATATCGAACTAATAAATTATTTGTGTGGTTCGGTCTTTTTCAATTAATTCATCCACAGATTTCGCATAGAGTAAGCAATGTTGAAGGTGACATCAATATGCATTGTTTTTTCCTGCCATTTTTACCGCTTGCTTTGATCTTAACGTATCTCTTCTTCCCTTTTTCAACTCAACTTTAGTATGCGACAAATCGTGAAACCCCCAAGGACAAGGTAAAACTTTGCAAGTACTGTGCTATACAATTGATTATTATCTTTTAATATTCTTGCTTGGATAGCGAATAGATAGAATTCTTCTCACGTTAGCTTTCTTTTGGTTCATATCATATCATATCATTTCGTATCATTTCATGCCATTTCATGCCATGCCATTTCAGCTAACATACCATTCTGTGGTTTTCCTAGAGTGGGAAAAGTCGGATTTTTGTACTGTTGTCGAAGGAGCGTTTCTTAATGGAATTGGGGGCTACAAAGGTACGAACATATTTCTTCCTTATACTTTGCAATCTTATTTTTATATTGTACTTCTTCTATATTTAGTTATTCAACTTACCGTCGACTCTATATCACACTTCGGTCATGTAGGGAGAAGCAATTGGTACGAAGACAAAGATGAAGAAGAAACAGCACTGTACAGGGCATTACCTCCAGAGTTAATCAGTCCGTGGTTGACAACTGCTGCAGAACTACGCTGTTATGACGTCAAAGCAAAAAATCTCGATGAAATGAAGGAATTCATTGAAAAACATAAAGGCAAGCGATTTATTGATCCGCAATACACATTTTCTCATCCTGCTCGTCTCTCTTACAGAAGTCGTTCCAATATAGCAAATTATCTTGTGAACTACATCAGTCGTAATTGTAGTTATTCGGAAATAACTCGCAACTGTCAAACCTTTGCTGCCGATCTGTGTTCCTTCCTAGCTGGGAAGAAAGATGTGGTACCCTACCACCCAATAAACAGAATTGAATACTATAACAGATCGCATCTTTTTTTATACGACAGTAAGATGTTCACAGCGAAGAAAAACGAATCCTTGAAGGGGAAAGTTGCTAGATAGGTAATTAATCTCAAATAATATAGAGCCACCTAACTAGTAGCAGTAATTTTATCCTTTGAAAGAAAAAGAACATCAACAAACAAACAAACAAACAAACAAGCCGCCTGAAATAACTGTATGTATTGACGATGGATATAGAAAGTTGTATGTGCTCTAATAAGAAAGTTGTTACCCAGCACCTTTCAGAGCTATAATTCGTTTTCATCTTTTTTGTACTGTTACTCATTTCTTCAGTCGTACATATCATCGCCATCATTGCCACCGCCGCTATTGTTTCCGTCTCCAGAACCTCCTCCATCACCAGCGCCACCACCAAATCCGAAACCACCATCTCCCATAGAATCCATCAACAAATTAGCAGCTAGAGCCTCGTTCTTGTCACATGCCAAATAAGCTTGAGCGGCTTCTGTTCTATCAAAGCCCATGTCTGCAAGACGATCAACCGCTGCCATTTCTTCTTGTGTCAATCTAAGAACTTGAGGACCATCACAAACAGGAGTCATCATGACTGCAGCTAACAAAAGACCTTAATTGAGCTATCCAAATCAAGGAAAGCACCAAATAAGTTTGCACTTGTATCTGAACAACAACAACAACAACAGCAACAACAGCAACAGCAAATCTTTAAAATTATCTTACTGCTCAGAGGTCTGAATTGTTTTATTTTAAAAGTTAAATTGAATTAATCATAGGTGTGTGATATTATGGCAATGCTGCACACGGTAATGGGAAACACATGGTGGATCTTCATGCATATTCTTTATCCGTCAATTGGACACACAAAATGTATGTGTCATTTTGATTAATACTGGCTGTTTGGTGCCTTTTTACTGGTGGTTGAATTGATAGTGGTATTTGTATGGCCACAACTGAGGTACAAGTTAGGCCACATGGTTAGAATTCCACTGTTGTCTTCACAATCAGAATATATATCATGGTATCTTCACTTGTTCAATTGGCACACAGAGGCAAGCCTGCAATATAAATCTCCTTACTTTGATTGCTATTGTGTCAACCTTTTTCACTTTATATCATAACAACATTTTGTTGATAATGTGATGGGATGACAAGGTGGAGATTTTGTCATTTTCCCAGCAAAAATGCAAATGGAATAAATTAGCAAACATTATACTTATGAACTACCGTAAAAGTTTGGTGCTATTGGTGGATATGGAGAAGAGGGCATCATAATTATTTTGTCTTCTGCTTAGGAAGGTGGCATTTCTTAGAACAACAACGCCTAGCATATTATTTCAATGCAACCAAAGTTGCAGTAATAATAGTAATAGTAATAATCATAATATTTACTTCTGTGATTTAAAATATCATTGTACTAAAGTTAAGATTCCTAGAAATTAATGTATACGTCAGATAATAAAAGAGTTTATCTACCATTCCTTGGAATCTATTGAAGAAATATCTGCCATCAATTAGGGATTCCATTTTTTGCATTACTTCCCTATGGAAAATTATTTAAAATACCATTGTACTAAAGTTAAGATTCCTAGAAATTAATGTATACATCAAATAATAAAAGAGTTTATCTACCATTCCTTGGAATCTATTGAAGAAATATCTGCCATCAATTAGGGATTCCATTTTTTGCATTACTTCCCTATGGAAAATTTGCAAGGCTAATAGAAAGGCTCTGCGAACACGGTCAGAAATATTTAATGGATAAATCGAATCCAAATATTTTCAGAGATCGAGTTAACGTAGATAATCGACAAGATTCGTATTAACATAAAATTGTTATAAAGGATTAACAACGACTGTAGTTTTTGAGGATGACCCTGCACTGGTAGTAGTATCAACGTCAATAGCTTTTGTTGCGACAGCCGATGTCTTCTGTGAAGGAGCTGCGGCGGTGGATGTAGTATTGATTGTTACTGTGGTTGCTTTATTGTCTTTATCACTACCAACGATACTGCTGCAATCAGTGACTGGCTCCTTTTTTGACCTTCGTCGTTTGCGTTTTACTTGCGTCCCATCACTACTTTGGCGTCGTTTTCCGCCACCAACACCTCTTCTACTACTTCCACCAGCCCCAGTCTTAACGGGACTGTTTATTGAGGATGATAAGTTCGTCGTTCCCGATGTTGTTACAGCCATGAGCATTCCGTCAACTTGAAGATTCCGTAAGGCTGTAACGTAGACAGGATCATCGACTACTTGTGGATGTTGCAAGACAATATGTTTAACTTTTTCTGCTGCTACTCGATCGGGTAAGTCCAATGCCTCTTTTAGCAATTCTTGTCGCTGTCCAGATGCTTGTATTTCTCTTTGAGCCTTGGAGATTTCCGACAGAATGTTGGTGGGAGTGACAAGAAACTGTCTCGGTTGTCCAAAGTGAACAGCAAATCGGGGGACCTGTTGGAGGGAATGGTTATTATTATCATCATCTGGTATTGTTTCTTCGGTAGTAGTGGCACCAACACTACTGCTAGGGATCATCGTCTCTTGTTGGATTAGACCTAAAGTTACAAGCAGCTCGATTATTTCAGGCACCATATTTTCAGGAATCAATTTCTGTTCATACAACGATGCATTATCATTCTTCCGAATGTCATTATCGATGTTGCTTTTGTTTGTTAAATTGTTACCACTACTACCATTATTACATGCGGTGGTAGAATCATCACCGAGAACACTGGGAGTCGTTGATGTTTTATCAATTGTTACTGCTGATGCTGATGCTGCTTCTGCTTCTGGTGTAGTGGTATTACTTATGGTTGAAAATACTGGAGTCGATAACGGTATCGATGTCTTTGCACCGACCCCAGAACCATCACTTCCCTTGGCCACTATCGGAGTCGGGCTCGTTGATGTCGACGTCGACGATCCCATGGTCAAGATTGGTAGATTATATTCCAGCTGTGCTAGTGAGAGAGGACCACCTTTAACAGGAGAGAGAGAGAGGGGGAGATTAGAGAGATAACGTTACTATAGCTGTGAGCGAACGAATCAATCTGTCAGTCATCAAAGGAAATCAATTATTGTGCACTCACGAGTTTCTAGTAATTTAAATATATTTTGGACCATTTTTAAAACAACTTCTTCCTGATTTTGGCGACTATATCGATGCTGCTGTTGATTTTGATGTTGCTGTTTTTGAGTATGTGTTTTCGAATGTGATCCCGTTCCCAGTATCATTACTTTTGTACTGTCACTTGTTGTTTTCGAAGCAGCACTGGTCGGGCCGCACGTGGTCGACGATTTCTGCACCATCGGAGAATTGGAGACGTTAGCTGTTGTTGTTGTTGTTGTTGGAAGAATCGGATCATTAGTTGAGATATTTGTACCACTTTTTGCTACTGTTGCTTTTATCGTTTCCGGCGCATTTTTTTTGGTATTAGTGTTGATGGACGTCGCCGTCGTCGTCTTTACAATAGGAACCATCGGAACAACGCTGGATTTTGTTGTTGTCGACGTTGAAGTTGTCGAAATATTCTTTGTCGATGTCAACGACGGATTTTCAATAACAGAAGGAGAATTTTTAGAGCCAGTTGTTGAAGAATGTGATCCGGTAATTATTTTTGATGATGACGATTCCGCTCCTACATCTTTCCCATTTTGATTTGTCATTCCTTCCATCGACGATGTCGTCGTCGTTGTTGATGACGATGTTAATGTTGATGTTGTTGCCGTTGTCGTCTTGTCAACACGTTTGTCATTCTCCAATTGTTTCGCCGGAACGACTCGTTGCTCTTGATTCTGTGTTGTCATCGGTATCGACGTTCTTTGATCTTTATTCGTCTCCATTCCTTTTTCTACAGGTTACATGTATTAACATATATTCTTTTTTTCTTCTCTCGTCTGCAATTTAAATTAAGCATACAATGTATTGAATATCCTAACTTTAAAACTGCGTTACATTTAACATTCATTTTTGCCTGTCCCATCGGGACTGAAAATTATATATTTATAGTACTAAACACGTACAATCGTACGTGGAGTTGATCAAAGCCCATTTTCCTTTATAAAAATACAGGGTTAGCTAATTTTTTATTACAGTAGTAGGGCCTACATTTGTAAACTGAATTTAAGTCTGGGCAGGGGCTCCTACAGACTCTCAAACCTAACTTGAAAACGACCGACTCAAAATTAACAACAGCAGTGTAAAATGGCAATTCGTAAATTGTTTGGTATCTATCAGAATCAGCGTCGGACAACACTTCTTCTTTCACGAAAACTTACATTATACGTACTGGTACAAGTGCTACTTGTAGTAGTAGGATCTGCCTTCCAACCTGTTCAGCACCAACAACTGCAACTGCAACTGCAACTGCAACTACAACTGCAAGGACCATCGCACATGCTGCCACTGCAACTTCTTTACAACAACATTAGAAACAGCGGTTACAAGCAATCTCCCTATCATCGTCTCTTAAATCATCGTCTCTTAAATCATCGCCCTCATAACAGTTACCACAATAGTAATATCAATATGGCCAAGAAAAGAAAATCAAGCTCATCGAGCACAGCAGCAGCAGCAGCGACTGCCAATACAAATACAAATACAAATTCCAATGCCAATGCCAATGTCAAGCTGTTAATGATATTATCACCAGCAAAAACTTTATGTCTCGATCCTGGAAAAACAACTGATCGTAATTCACACTTGATAAAATGGACAAAACCATTGGAGGAACTTACAAGTGAGAGATGTAAGGTGATTGCAGCAATGAAAGACCATTCCTCAAATAAAGAGAAACTTGGTAAACTTTTAAAGACAAGTAAGAAGATAACAGAAACAGCATTTGAGTACTGGAAGAAAATTCCAGACGATGCTGTAACAGTTACGAAGAGTCCAAGTACGTGTACAAGTAAACCTTGTATATTTATGTTTAATGGTGCTGCATATAGTGGATTGGATATAAACAATCTCGTTTTCGGTGAAGACAATAACAATAACAATAACAATAATGTATCAGACGAAGGGTTTGATATTCTTAACTACCTACAACAACATCTACGAATTGTTGATCCTTTGTATGGATGGCTTCGTCCCATGGATGAAATGTTTCCATATCGGTTAGAAATGGCAACGAAGAATGTATTTTCTGGAGACAATGCAAAATTAAAATTAGCAGAATATTGGAAGGAATCGATACAATCATGTATTCAAAATCGTGAACAAATCGACGACGACGGAAGTCATCATCATCGTCCGATCGTGATTGTCAATTTAGCAAGTGATGAATACTCTGCTACGGTTGATTCAGATAATGGAAAATTAATCATCATTAAAATTGTTTTCAAACACGGTGGACGCGTAATTGCTGTTCATGCCAAACGTGCTCGTGGTTTGATGGTACGATACATGGCATCAAATAAAATCGAAAATATTGAACATCTTATGGATTTTGATTTGGAGGGGTATACATTCCAATCGAAAGAATCGTCGTATTCACAAGAAGAATATATTCGCTGTTTATTGGAATTGGAATCAAAGTCGAAGTCGAAGAGTAACGATGACGATGACAATGATATTCCTGCGAAAGGAGGGAAGAAGAAAAAGAAAAAGGTGGAATCCATGACGTTAGTTTTTGAACGTCCAGGGGATTGGAAGAAATAAAAGATACATATAGAAGGGGAGAAAAAAATAAAGTTATTCAAAAATCATGCATACGAACAATAATATTCATAATATATATAGTAATAATGTTAGCACTTCAGTAAATATATATACATTGTATAGAGAGGAAGGAGTAGAAATAAGAAGTAGTGCAGTTTGTGGTAATTCTACAGAGTAATAATCATTCGCACCTGTATTGTCTGTGTGTTGTGAACAATGCCCAGGGCATATCATTTCAGACTGATTTTACAAGTATCTCAAGCATACATTTATTACTTCTGTCATGTCCTCTCTCCGCTATTGTACTGATTTGAGGAAGTGCGTTCGCTATGTGCGACTGCTACTATTATACATCGCACCTCTATCTACTAGAGAAAGGAGCCAAAATTACAGCAAAAGTTAATTACCCTTATTATTAATTAATATTCACCTTCGTACACGAACATTCTGCATTGCTGATATGTTCCGATCCATTTCCAACATTCTTTTCTCTAGCTCTTTGTCATTGTTTTTCGTATCTATTGCCCGAGCATGAAAGTCAATCTCGTCCACAAGGATCTCCGCACCATCACAAAGGCCATAGTAGTCCAGTGTTTTGCAGTCATCATCCATTTCAACTGGTAGGCCATCTTCTTTGTCCGTTATGAAGCGTAAACATATCAAGTCGTAATCTATGTCATAGATACGAGAGCATAATGCTTTCATTCGCTCCACATTCAGAGTTCCGGGAAGCCTCCGAACAATCGGATCCATGGTACAACTGGAAGCTGCCATCGATTTGATTGTAATGTTGTAAATGGATGTTGCCAAATTTTCATTCTTGTCCATTCCATTCTTCGAAAAGATAATTAGATTTTTATGTTTCTCTGCCAGTTCTAGATATCTTGGATTATCTTGCAAGATCTTTATTCTATTGGAACACTCGCCACCAAGATCATTCTCATTCTCATTTTGTTCTAGCGTATTGCATTTTTTGAGCGAGTGTGATATCAGTGTAACATATCGACGTTCTGCTTCATTTCTCTCCTTCTGTGATATTCTTGAGGCATTCAAGTAGTCAATATGAGGAAATCGGGCAATAGAAATAGATCGGACTTCCCCCTGTCCAAGATTCTCCGTTAAAGGTATACTCTTGAAACGAAGTCCTTTCAGTGATAAAAAAGAATTAATACCCTCCAAGTCTAGCCAGGTAGATAAAGCCGTATGCGAAAGTTGCAAGGACAGAAGTCTCGGAAAGAATGGACGAATACCTGCATCGAGGGGTATACATAGGATAGGATTTTCATCTATGCTTAATGATTCTAAAAGAGGTAAAGTCGCAAACTTGCTGACTTGATTTTGCCATCGATCTAAGCCACACCGAGAACAATCTAACTGACGTAATTTCAGAAATCCATCATTTATTTCATATTTTTCAATATCAGAAATGTCTGAATTGGCGATACACAAAGACTCAAGGTTAGGCATCATTTCGGCGATGCGGGATACTGTTTCAAATGTTTGGATGGAACAGTTGTTGAGATTCAGTATTTTCATTTTATCGAATTGGAGATGTACTATTACCTCGTCAATATCTCGAATGTAGTTGTGTGCCAAGGAAAAAATTTCAAGACACGTAAATTTATGAATAATCTTGAAGACTTGTTCCCAGTCGCAAAATAAATTTCCAGCCAAATCAATCTCTTTTATGTGTTGAAACTCTGCCATATCGTCGTCGTCGTCCGAAACCTTGGATATTCCTTCTCGACGAAGTGATATTTTGACGATATTTTCTAACTGTTGGTGTTTGCGAATTTGTAACTCGCCTAGAAATTCAATCGATTTTTCTCTACCGCTAGAAGTTTTTGCTGAATGTGGTAGTAAATTATTTGGTGCAATGATCGGAGCATTCATCTTAACGTACTTGTCTCTCAACAGCATTGTTGTTAATGTTACCCCCAAGTCAAGTTTACGCAGTCTCAGAAAGGATCCCTGTGTTGGACCACATGCAAAATGACGAACAATTTGATTTGTTTTTCGACATATTACGCTCCCATCGTGTTTTCCTCGGGAACGATCGTCCCATACAATGCCGGCATATGCTTCCGTGGGATTTTTTGAGCTGGCCACAGACCCTGTATAAACAACTGTACCAACAAAGCCATCAGTGTCACGAATGCGAGTATATAATTTAGGGAACGAGGATTTCGATTCTCCGGACGTATTCAACTCGTTCACTTTCTTACTCGTCATAGTATTAGTGTGGGTTCTAGTAGTAATGAATCGCTTCGATTCATTCAATTCATAATAGTTTCGATAGCATTGCAGCTTTTCGCTTTTTTTTCTTCGTACAGTACTTTGTTCACTTGAGAGATCGGAGATCGAACGACAAAAAAAAAGACACAAATTCTGGATTTCTTGTCGGGTATGCCGATCTCTGTCTCGTGGAAAAATTGATGCGAAAGCATTACAAAATCGCATCCCCCCCAGAATACTTAC
>Ga0115007_10002761_pt1 | contig 10735 bp, 3 predicted proteins | sample ArcOceMetagenome_2_FD_87166 | JGI IMG/M metagenome (GOLD analysis project Ga0115007, IMG submission 87166) | Marine eukaryotic phytoplankton communities from Arctic Ocean - Arctic Ocean ARC135M Metagenome | ecosystem: Environmental > Aquatic > Marine > Oceanic | place: Arctic Ocean | collected...
CAATTGACATTCTACACTTCTCTTCTTTGGAGGCAGTCAGTACGGTGTTTTGGTTTTTGATGTTTACTATTGCTCTCGCTTTAGTTGCTTTACTGTAGTCTCTACCTACTGTACCTACTCGATTGGTTCTTTTTGATTTGTTCCCGTTGTACAACCGACACACCGACTATACTATACTATTTCATGAATAGACCTACTGGATTATTGTCCGCTAAACCGAGTTGGTGTGTACTGTACAATAACATCAATCAATTGTTGATAGACAAGCGAGCCCAGTACAGTAGTATCATTGAATAGATTTAGTGGAGGGTTGAGACATGTATGCAAATATCAATCTGCGAGGGGTAGTTTGGCGGTAGGTATCTCTTTGGGAGTATGTCACAATTTGAAACATCATACTAACCATACGCCTTACCGTTGAATATAGAAAAGAAATGAGACGATTTGAATGGAAAATCGCTAACTTTTAATAAATGTTACTAACATCGCCATAAATTAATTATTTTTTGTTATGCCCTTTTGTACTTGTATCAGTGGAATAAATGAGAAAATTATCGCTTACGTGAGGAAGATCGAACAGTTCTCTTTCACGCGCTCAGAAAGCGAGAAGGCGAACATGATTCATTCATTCATTGTTCGCTTGATTTGTGTACAGTAAAATCTGCTACAATGTACTGACGTGTAAATAAAATGATGGATCTAAAAATTCCAGGATTAAGACACGAGTGTTTAGTGACTGAATAACGTAGAGAAGTACAGTAGTACAAGTAGTAGATTAACGCACTAATGTGTAGCTAGCTGTAGCAGAACTAGATAGATGTACATACAGAAGCCAACAGTGACTGTATCGGTAAATCATTCCTTGCTTATGTGCTTATTTAATAGTTACTAGCTATACGTAGTACAAATACTATGAGTAGCAGTAGCAGTAGCAGAGGGTTATATCATCATAATAGCTAGCTAGCTAGCTGCAACAAATTTAAATGATCAATTATAATGAGGATGAGGATGGGAATTAGGTAATATTAGGTAGGCTCTACTACTACTACTATTACTATTACTATTACTATTACTACTACTACTACTACACATGATGATGAGACATCTCTACGTGTATTAAATACACACATGCAGACGTTCCACAAGAAATATACTTAAAAGTCTACCGACAAAAATAAGTACGTATGTTAAAGTAGGCTGGTAAGTTTCGAATATCTTTTTGAAATTAAAAGTAGCAACTTTATTTATTTAGTTTAGTTTAGTTTGACTTAATTATTCTACGGATGCAGAATTTGTGATTCGTCATTCATCATCCACCATTCATTTGTATATTGATTCGATCCCATCCACCTTCTTTTCGAATGTTTCTTCTAGTTCTTGAATCCATTCACTCTTTGATGTTGCATCATCCGGTATCGTTGTTGGTTGGGCAATGATATCCACTACCATCTCTGATTCCGTATCACTATGAATAGATCCGAGTGCCTCATCTACCAATTGCTGGAACAAGCGTAGTTCTTCATTGTCTGATGATGGGGCTGTCGTTTCTTGAGGATCTTCTTTCGTATTTTCTCCGACTTCATTTTTAGCTAGCGTTGATGGCACGAGATCGTTAGCGATACTTATAAGGGAGGCACTGCTTGACTTGATGAGATCGTTCGTAGTAGCAATAAATGAACCGCCACTCGACTTGAGATTGGTAACAATATCATCTACTGTTAGCTTAAGGCTGGTGATGTCATTTGCCGTTGGAATCAACGACACAGTACTCGACTTGAGGTTGACAGTGAGATCTTCTAGTGTGGCTATAACGTAAGGACCACCATCAATACTCTTCACATGATCGGCCACGTGGTCCCATAAATCGACATCGACCACGATACCACACTGCAATATCAGTGCTAAAGTGAACAAAATTTTCATCAAACCATTTACCGAAAAGAATGAATGTCGATTTTGTTTCGAAATTCTTTCTCCGGAAAAAGACTCGTCGTCTTCTAAACTTTTAAGATCAGTTTCAGTCTCTTCCGATATAAGATCCATTTCGTTTTCTTCATTGACTTCGTCGAGATCACTAAACACGTTGATACCATCCTTTCTTCTGTCGACTGATGTTGATGACATACAATTATCGATACTAAAACCTCCACTGTCTGCCATGGAAATCATATCAGTCGTATTATTATCATTATTGAACCCATCAGGAGTGCGCGTGCCGTCTTCCGTTTCTTCGGTTGATCCTTCCATTATCACATCCAAAGGGGTATGGGGATATTCGTCGTGCTCAAATGACTCCAGTAGCATGCTATCCATGTTGTCTTCGGGGGCATCGTCATCGTCCACTTCAGACAGTACTTCCTCTTCAGAAATAGAGGAATTGATGTTAGAGTCCAAGGGTTCTTCATCGTCCATATCACTTCCAACTAACGATTCGGACATACCAGAAGAAGTAGACAGTACAACTTCTTCCGTCATCTTTCCCTCTCCTCCTTCACCTACTACTGCATTAGATTCTGCCGACCGAACGGACAAAAAATCATCCTCATCGTCAGCACTATCCTTCAATCCTGCTGCTTCCTCTGGAGTTGCCCACGAATACGTAGAAGTTTGCATCGAAACATTAGATTGGATTTCGGTGGAACCTTCTTTGGCATCACGGAAGCTATCGTCGTCTCGACTTTCGACGGTCTCCACGATGAGACTTTCTTTTGCCGTTGGGCCTTTGTTGCTGGTAGCAGCAGAATTGACCTTCGTCTCACCGTCACTGCCATCTTTGACAGCAGGATCTTGTTGCTTTTCTTCTTTGTCTTGGATGTTCAGAATCTTCGTGTGGATATTTCGAATATATCGTTGCTTGATTTGAGAGGTATCATACGATGATTCTAAGATCTTTTCTTTGTCTACCGAAGACATTGAAGAAGTAGGAGAGATCGGGGACGTTGGTGCACTACTTGTCCTTCGAATGGGTGACCGAGATTCGTTTTTACGTCGTCGACGCTGACGAAGTTTCTTAAATAATTCTATCTTTGGATTAGAAGATCTTGGTTCTTCTTCTTCTGTCTTGCCTACCATAGGCTTGGACTGAACACCATCGGAAACTTGAGGACCAGCGGTAGTAGTATTCATTGGAGATACGGGGGCTGTATCGAGTTGGTGAGGATTGGGATTATCGCCTAATACTTCACGAAATGCAACAGTGTCACTATCATCCGATATCACGGTGGAGCTATCAGCCATTGGTCCATTTCTTGTTGAGTTTACTGCTGCACGTCCTCCTCTTGCGGCACCATAGTTGTTTTCTTCTTTATCTTCGTACAGAGCTTCTTCTGGTTCATAATATTTTTGGAATGTATCGAATACATTATGGTACGCAGCCGAAGGTGTTAAGTTTTGAAAATCTGTTGGTAATGTATTCATCATATTACTTCCAGCGTTATGGAAAATCTTCCTTGCATTCGCCGCAAAAGAATCATCTAATTTACCGTTACCATTACCGTTACCGTCCTTAAGCTGTTCTTGGTGCTGTTGCTGTTGTTTGTGTTGAGGTGGTGGAGCTAATCCCGCAATAGATTTATCTGCAATCTTTTCAAATTGGAATCGTTTTTGTTTCGTAGATGATGATTTCTTATTACCGTGTTCATCGGTAGTAGTATCTTGATATCCATGTGTAACAATTGCATTACAGGTACTCCAAAAGTTTGTTAATAACGTTTCACATTTTGCCCCCGCTGGGTATTGTACACACATAACTCCATCACCGCCATATCTGGGCGCTGTTGTTGACGACCTGTCACCAGTCGCAACACTAATCCCACCACCATTGGTACCATAGGTGCCATATGTGCCATTGGTAGTTCTGCGTGTAGTACTGTTGTTTCCAGATGACGTCGTTGCACCACCGCCACCACCGCAGCCCGGCGAAACGAATTTCACATTTCTTAATTTAGGTCCATCCGGTCCACAAATCAAAAAGGGTTGATTACTACTAGCGGTAATAGCACTATTTGTTTCATCCAAAGTCATCATACCTTGTTGAGGTATCAACCCACCAACACCACGACCATCAATATCATCATCGGAGTTTCCATTAACGGTTGTGCTTGTTGGACCACCAGGAGGAGCTCCTACGCGTTGCTTTTGTTGTTGTTGTTGTTGTTGATGATGGTATTGATGGAAGGCATGTAATTGTTCAGCAAGGACAGGATTTCTTGGAACAAAACCACTACTGGATGTTACCGAATGATTTGACGACATTGAATGTTTATTTTGATTCTGCTGCGCCTGAGGTGATATATGATGCTGACCACCACCACCACCATATTGTTGCTGTTGTTGTTGATGTGGTGGTGGATACAAATGTGGAATTTGCGGACTACGAAAATTCTGTTGCTTTGGTGGTTGATGTTGATACTGGTTACCGTTAGTGTATCCGTATTGCTGCTGCTGCTGCTGAATCAAATACTGTTGCTCTTGTTGCTGCTGCTGCACCATTGTCATCATCGATGGAGGTGATGTATGATTCAATGTAGGTGGAACCATCCCAACATCTAGGTTACTACTTGACTGTCGTTGATACTGATGTGCATGTAAAGACGACAATGGTCCTACTGCTTTCGCAGCATCTTCTTCAACACGATTTTGAATAGTAGGAGGAGGAGATACAATATTGTTGTTATTGTTTCTAATCATCCTCATTGTTGTTGCGGACTGACTATGATGATGATGATGATGATGACCAACCATGTCGCTGGCATTACATGGATTTGGCATAACACTACTTGTAACACTTGTTGTTGTTGTCCTTGATGCCATAGTACCACCACCACCACCATTATGACTTGATGTAGTTGTTCCTACTTCACAACCATTATCGTCATCAAAACCAGTACCAGCAGTTTCTTCTTCTTCAAGTTCTTCTTCTTCTTCTCCATTATCATTGTTATCATCATCATGCTGATGCTCATGATGATGATGAAGTTGTCTACCAATTTCTGCAATTGCTGCATGTTGTTCTCTTAATGATAATAATAATGCTGGTTGATACTGTACACGTTCTGTTTCTTCTTCTTCTAATAAACGTTGTTGTCCAGGTGAAATATATTCAGCAATATTAGCATTAGCTGCTGCCGCACCATCTATAGAAGAAAAGTCATCGCCATCACATGTATCACCAATACTTGTTGTTGTTGTGTTTGACGTACACAATGGTAGTTGTCGTTGCTGTGACTCTATTTGTTGTGACTCTATTTGTTGTGACTCTCGTTGTTGTGACTCACGACGTGGTACTTGTTCACCAACAACACGTTCTTCTTCTTCTCCAGCGTCGTCTGCGAATACACGTTGTTGACGTCGTGAGGTTGATGTATCATCAATCTTAATTGATGGGAATGATGTTCCTGTAGCACCCGTTGCGAACGTTGCAGCACCAGTTGTATGACCACTGTTACTATTATTACTATTTTTATCAGCTGCAGCAGCAGCATTTGAAGTGATAGTATTGTCACCGTTGTTCACTGCTCTTTTTAAGGTATCATTAATACTTATCTTCTTGAAAGGACCATGCCCACCACCACCATCGTTGTTAATATTAATATTATGATGATTGTTATTACGGTTTCTAATATTATTCATCATAATCATACCTTCATCTGTTTGCATCATTAATGCTGCAGTTGTTGGACTAACAGGAACGTATCCCATATATGATAATTTCTTTGATCTGCGTGTATTTGGTGATACACCACGTGTTGATGAACCTGTTGTGTTATGACTATTAGGAGATAAAGTTGAATTACCACCACCTGTACCACCACCGCCACCTGGTCCACCACCACCACCACCATTCGTGGAAGACAATGCTGTTCCTGAAGAAGAATCTTCCTCTGAACAATCACCAACACTATCACCATATCCATACGATGATGCACCATCATAACAAACTGATGTTGTTGTTGAATGATCACGATTATTATAGGATGTCATATCATATAATGATTCAGCTTCACCTTCTCTATAATTACTTTCTGTAGAAAGTACTCGTAAATCAATTGATTCTTGATCAATAGTATCAATAGTACCAGTAGTATCAATATCAACATCAATATCATGATCATCGTCATCGTGTTGAGTCTCATCATCATCACAACGTGAATCAATCATCAGCTCTTGTAGCTTTTGTTGATTCCGTTGCTGTTGCTGCTGCTGCCGATGCTGTTTTTTAACACCTCCACCTCCGCCACTATTCTTACTTTTACCCGTTCCTGTTGAAATAGTTTTTGTTGAATGTTCAGATGAATGATCTCGACGATACTGGTGCTGTTGTTGGTATTGTGGCTGATGCTGTTGTTGAGCTGCTGTAGTAAAAGAAAAACTTCCAGTTGTTTGATTATCAATACTGTTGATACTGCTTCCACTACTGGGACTACGACCAAAGTTCTTGTATTTTACCATGATGCCTGTCCTTGATAATCTTTGACTGCTTGATCTAACTGATAATCTTTTTTGTGTTTCCTATATCTCCTTTTATCCTTTACGTTTTGCTTTGCTTTGATAATAGACAACGTTACACTAACAAAAGAGAGAGAGAGAGAGAGAGCGATTCGATTCTAAACAAAGCTTTTGTTTCTCTTCCTATATCGAAAAATAACGGGTACAGGTAAATGACGGTGACAAAGAGGAACTCACCCGTTGTCGTGTTGTATGTCAAATGTGCCACCAACCCAAACTAGAAACAATACGAAAAGGAAATGAAAAGGAGGATGCAGGTGTATCAATCACTTATTCTTCTTGGCGAAAGGTATGTAGGTATGTGATTTACCATCCGTTGTGATAGATTTGATAATAATTATGTGAAGATAAAATAAAAAGCATATCGCTTAACTCGCTGAATGCGCGTGTCATTACTTTTTAGTGTCTTTTTAGTCTAATTACTCTTAAAACGCGATAAATAAATACTGTCAACGGAGGGTATTTAAAAGTTGGCTCATCTCACGACTGGAATGGAAAAAATTATTCCCGTTTGGATATGGGAAGAGATGTGCCGCAATAAAAAATCGATAAAATAACAGGCTAGATTGCTGATTTAATGATTGGCTCTCGACGATTTACATCAAAATTTGTACAAAATATCCTTAGCACCCCTATCCTTTCGCGCGAAAAATGAGTAAAGAAATAAAAATTAGATTCTTGTTTCCCCCTGAACATTACTCACTTGATTGATTCTTGTTTTTATATTGAAATGTTGTTTAGCCCGCTTCTTCCTACTTCTTTAATAGTAGCTATACATGGGTGGTCAAACTCTTGGCTTACAACATTTACTGCTGTGTGCAAATTTCAAGATAATAAGAGAAAAAAATAGGCTGTGGAAGATGTATAATGTATTGGGTATACATACACAACTGCCATAGTGCAGTAATAATGGACTGGTTGGGTGGTCAAATTTATGACCGTACATACTGTTGGGGTACACAAAAGTGTTGGATAAGAAGGAAGAAGATAATATGATAATGTACTACTTCCTGGTTCATTTTTACTCTGGACGAATTCCTGTGCTCCACCAACAAAGTTAGTTGCATTTTTTTGATGTATTTGATATATTTAACTGCCATATGACTGGTTTGGTGGTCAAACTCTTGACTAAATTCTTACTACACACTATAAAATGTTGTTAATGTGCAAATTTCCAGAGAAAAAAAAGGCTATACTAATTCATGTGTCATATTTGTGTGATTTAAACTGTGCAGTACAGTTCACAGTAAGGCAAGTTTTGCCTCTGCCATTAATAAAAACATGGACCATAGTGAAATCAATGGAGAGATACTACATTTAATAGAATGATGAGCAAATAAGACTGGCTATGTGATTATTGCCGAACACCGATCTAATCGATCTAGTCGTACAAAAATATATGTTTCAAGTAATCATAGTGGGTGCGCAGGGTGAGTCTCCAATTGTAGCCAGGTGAGCTGTTATTTATCTAATTTGAGTACAATGTGTAACGTTGAAGAAACAAGAAAGTGTACTATTTACTATAACTATAACAAGAAAGCGTAACATAAATGGGAAAGTGTAACAAATAGGAATGAGTAACATTGAAGAATCATGAAAGTGTACCGTTGAAGGAACATGAAAGTGTACCGTTTACTATAACTATAACAAGAAGACGTAACATAAATGGGAACTCAAATATGAAAGTGAGAAGAGCGAACACTAGTAAGTAGCATGATAATTTCTGGAAGAGAACACGAGTAAAGTACTTTCGAGAAGAGAATACGAGTAAAGAACAAAAATTTCAACTGCAAAAGAAAATGCTGTTGAAATCATATCATAATAATAGTAAAGGAAAATCGTAAACCCTAATATTACAAAGAAAACAGCTGACGGAATGGATACTGTGCCTCATCATCTTAAAGATCTACCTATTACCAGGAAATGCAATAACAAACTTGCCACCACCTATGACAAAAATCAATAATCAATACAATGCACATTTCTTCATCGTCAACACCATCTTTGGTACACTTCTGAGCTTGGGCATGTAAAAAATCAAGAAGTTATCTCATTGACCTTGCTTCTTCAATATGATTTCCTACTGCAATCATTGCTTGTTCAAGTTCATCATCATCAGGATCATCATTGTCACTGCCTTCCTCATCATTGCCGCTATCACTATTAATATCATCCCCATTATCAGCAGCTTGACGGTGTCTTCTATCAACTTTCCTTTGATACAAAAGCTAAACTTGTAACATACACTACATATATCTTTGGATGGCTTCCTTACAATTAATTTTGGGTGGTTATGGCTCCAGTATTTGTTGAAAGATTGTCGGCACCATACCTGTTTTGGTTCTTCTGTTACAAGCCAATTCACGTCAGTCCTTTTCTCTTTCACAATATCTCCTTTCAAAGTTGCACGGATTTTCCATCCGTGTTTCCAAGCAAAATTACCATGCAGTCGACGCTTTGACCGACCAGGATCAAGCTCCTCAATATCATATGTATCTCTTACTTGCAAGGTTTTTGTTACAGCATCTCTTGTCCACCGCATTGGGCGCGGGCCTGCAAGGGGAAGAATATTGGTAAGAAAGAAGTCCTTTAGTAATGGAACTTCTGTGATCAAGTGTTTGTTTGCTGACTTTTCTTGCATTGCCATGAGTAGGCAACGTGTTTTCCTTTGCATGCTTAACAAGCAAGAAAAGAAAATGCAAAGCCACCATACGAATGCAATGCAACAAGAGAGTGCTTGCATATGCGAATGGAACTCAATTTCATATTTGTTTCTGGGTTCTCTGTTGCAAAGAATGGAATCTGGAATGGCTTTGTTCCTTCCCTATTGCAGCATAGAATTTGTCTCCCTGTAAATGCTCTGCTATAAGAATACCTTTAGTCGTTTCTATCATTATCATCATCTGTTGTAGAGGTTCCGTCTTTGCCCAGAATAATATATATGATGCAACAGCATTCTTTGCTTCACCGTCACCTTGTGGAGTAGAAAAACATGAACATTTCTTTGGCTTCATTGGTTCATAGAAACATTGTTTAGCAGACAACTCTTCAATCTTATCTACAATCAAACCAACTCAATCAGCATCAGTTAAGGTTGATTTGGGTTTTTTTAGTTCAAAAATGGTTCCCCATCGCCGGAGACTCATATTGGCGTACAAATAGCAAACAGTAACAACAAAAATCTAATAGAGGCTACTAAATGTATATTTGTTTCTGCTTGTTCGTTCAAGAACTATGAGTAGTAGTTTATTAATGGAGCACCAATGATGATGATGATGATGATAAGATGGTAAGTAAGACGATCACTATTTGTGAGTATGTGAAGAACACGTGATCGCATGCTTGTTTTTTGTTTGTTTTTTGTGACTCACTCACATTTCTTTTTGCCGTTCACGCACAATTTTCATTTTTATTTGCGCAGGCCTAAATTTGGACCGTTGCGTCAACAACAAGGACATAGTAAACAGCCAACAAATCACACCTGCGTGACTTCACGCTTGATTGAAACTGCTTCTGGGGGTTTGGACAAAAATTCAACTGATGACCATTTGATAAGTGTTGGCCCATTGGATGCAACACATACACCAAAATCTATCATTTTCTATCAATATTTGAACAGTATGTTTTGAAGTATTTGGTGTTCGGCAATAATCACATAGCCAGTCTTAAATTACTGATCATGATGCTACTATATGAACTACTGTAATGTTGAAGTCTCTGCTGCTGGCAAAGACAGTGGTCCTGTGGTGAGCTGCTCTTGAATTTTATCTGTTTTAAAATTGCAGGAAGAACTCTTGTATTGTATCATCTTATTACATCCATGAGATTACATCCATGAGACAGGCTATTGGAGTTAAAAATGTTCAACAAGTTGCTGTTCCATGCTAGAGCAAACTGTCATCATCATAAAGAATACTCTCAATATGTGGTGTACATAAGTTGGACCAGCTAGAAAGATTCTACATAGTTGTGCCATGTATGTTGTATTGTTCGTGTATGTGAGTGCATGTTTTACTACTGCTCTGGAGGAGACAAAAAAATGGGGTATGTTATAGCAGCACACCAAGAATAAATAGTATATAATACAAATATATATATATTATAGTAACAATATTAGAGGGAAAGGCTAAGATTTGTGACAGTAAGTTGTGTTATTTTTATTTGCTATATGTTATGCATGCTACTGGGGCTGGGGCTATTAAACATAAAGTTACAGGCATCATATTAA
>Ga0115007_10002767_pt1 | contig 10713 bp, 6 predicted proteins | sample ArcOceMetagenome_2_FD_87166 | JGI IMG/M metagenome (GOLD analysis project Ga0115007, IMG submission 87166) | Marine eukaryotic phytoplankton communities from Arctic Ocean - Arctic Ocean ARC135M Metagenome | ecosystem: Environmental > Aquatic > Marine > Oceanic | place: Arctic Ocean | collected...
TTGTACATACATGTGCACATACATGTACATATAAACCGTGGTACTAGCACCACAATGTACAGAATTTGATCAATAACAAACAGCTACCTGATATCGAATTGTACGACGTACCAATACTGGTACCTGTACATGTGTATTACCTGGTGTACACATTTAATGTAGTTGAGAAAATTTTTTCAATTTCCTCAGGAGATTTCATTTTTAAACCACCCCTTCGGCTCACCACCACTTTGAATGTTGACCGTTCTTCTCACAGTTCTCTTCTTCACGGCACACGCACAAGACTTTGACGATTTGGAAGACGACTTCGAAGATCTCCTGTTATCTGCTGAAATCTTTGACCAAGACTTTCTTCACCAAGAAATGACGACTACCCCAATGAAATCACCGCTCAAACCAGGAGACCCAGAGTTTGACCATCCAGAAATTGACCACAACAGCAAACCTTGTATCATGGGTCGTCAAGCTGCCGCCCGAGACCTCAATCAAGCTCAAGCATGGAACATGCCACCACCGACCGTGGGCCGCCTTTGAGGTATTTATTTAAAACATGGCCACCCACCCAATCAATCTCAACCACGCCAAATCCGACCAAGACCCCAAACTCTATGCTTACCATGTCTTAAGCAACCAATTGCGCGTTCTTCTCATCAGTGATCCCCGACCCAATGCCCACCAGCGCAAAGCAGCCGCTTCTTTGTCGATTGGTGTTGGTTCTTCCAGTGACCCATCGCAAGTACAGGGCATTGCTCATTTTCTTGAACACATGATGTCAATGGGGTGCAAAGATTACCCCGGTGAAAACGATTATGCTGCTTACCTGGATGCCAATGGTGGCACTGACAATGCATGGACGGATTTTGAAACTACATTGTACCATCAAGAAGTGGAGCAAAATTCTCTGGAGGAATCTCTCAAACGGATGGCAGCGGTATTCACTGCACCATTATTAAGAAAATCAAGTTTTCAAAGAGAAATGAATGCTGTTGACAGTGAATTTAAACAATCGTTGGAATCCGACGCTGACCGTCTGTCGGAACTTTGGCACTACACCAGTCAAGATGGGCATCCATTCAAACGTTTCACTTGGGGAAATCTTCAATCGTTGCGTGACGATCCAACCAAACACAATGTTGATGTTCAACAAGAATTGCAACAATTTCATTCATCCTATTATTCTTCCAATTTGATGGCTCTGTGTGTTGTGAGTGCTGCAAGTTTATCAAGCATGGAAACCATGGTGCGAAACCATTTTACATCTGTACCAAATCGTGGTGTTCAAAGACCCTGCCACAAGTTGGCAGGTTCACCTTGGTTTCGTGGGGCAGGCTTGGAACAAATACATCGAATGGTTCCTGTCAAAGATCATTTGCATCAGCTTCACATGACATTTCCTTCCCCACCTACTTGTATTGATGGTACAGAGAGTGCGGTCAACTACATCTTGCCTTCTGCTCAAGTGACAGATGGGTATCGAAAACGTGTGGATGAAATGATCGGTCACATTATTGGTTACGAAGGAACTGGTAGTTTATTGTCATGGCTGAAGCAAAACCAATTGGCATACGGTTTGAGCGCTGGGTGCGGGAGCGAGCCGGGTGGTATTGAAAAATCCTCGTGTTGCTCGTTGTTTAGCATTGAAATTGCATTGACTGAACGTGGTGTGCGGGCATGGAAAACCATAGTACTTGCTGTGATGCATTGTATCGGTTTAATACGCGACACTTCTCAAGACGACGAGAGTGCTAGATTACACGCATTGTTTCAAGAACTTCAAGCCATTGGTTCAGCATGCCTTCGGTTTCAACCAGACCGGGACCCATGTGATTTATCGGAAGAATTCGCTGAATTGATGCAACACCGTGGTGTTGTGGAACACCCAGAAGACTTGTTGTATGCTGGACATTCAGCTTTGTCTGAACAGTGCACGTGGGATCCGGTACAATTTCAATCTTACATTTGTAATTATTTCGTACCGACAAATTGCCGGATCGATCTTGTTTCGTCTTCTTTTTCTGACGATGGTGGTAAAAAAGACCGAAAGCCGCAAGAAGGGGGGAAAGGGGGGAAAGGTGGTGCACATACTGCACCGGGTGCAGTAGAATGGTTGGTTGAGCCAAGATTTGGAACACGTTACGCTGTTCTGGATTTTGATAAGGAGTTGTTGATCGATATGAACCGTGCTATGAGAGGAGAATGGCGACCTATTGCAACAAGAGAAGGATGGTCAGAAACAATACAGGAACAGAAACAAAACGTAGGCAAGAAAGAACACGAAGGAAATAGCCAAAACAATGCCCTCAATCCATTTATTGATATTACACTGCCTCACATGAATCCATTTGTTGCACATGATTTTGATTTGAAGCATTCAAATGGCAATGAACACGGTCTCCACAACAAGGCCTCTACTGCTACCAATACCACCATAAAAGTCACCGACACATCTGCTCTGTCTGTTTGGTTTAAACCCGATGTGCAATTTTGCCTTCCACATTTAGATGCTCGGTTTGAAATAGATATACCTTTACTTCGTGCATCACCCTTGTCCCTGGTACTAACAGATGTCTTTGTTCGTCTGATTCAAGCAGAGATCAATGAATTTTGTTACGATGCTGATTGTGCTGGGCTTTACGTTCACGTCTCAAACAGTCAAGGGGGGTTATTTTTTTCGTTTTCTGGATTCAATCATAAAATGCCTGAACTTGTTGGAAAAGTGGGAAACCGTGTGTCCTCTATCATACATTTACAAGAATACAGCAAAGAACATTTAGCCAATATTCTTGAAACATTAAAAACACAATATACAAATCAATTTATTGATCCATCCAATGCCGCACGGTTTTGGCGTTTGTCTGTCTTGCAAATGGACGCAATTCATCGCTTTGAGTTCAATCCAGCCACAGATGGTGTTCACCTTTTAGATAAAACAGTGGGCGAAGCATCCCTCAACCGATTTTTGTCAAAATTGCTCGTCAATGATCAAGCTGTAGTTCGTTCCGTTGTGCATGGAAACGGCAGTGTCGAAGAAGCACAAGAAATGGGAAACCAATTTGTTCATGGGAGTGGTCTGTTACCTGTATCGGCAACACCATTCTCTGCCAGACACGGTCATTACCGCACGTGTCAACTGCCAAACGATCGGTCCATTCGTCTCAATCTGCCCACTTCAAATCCAAATGAAACCAATTCAGTCATTGAAATGTATTTTCAAGGATCTGGTCGTTCTTCTTCGTTGCCTTGGTTTCATGAATTGTCCATTGCTCGGATAATTGCCGATCTGTTGGAAGAACCTGTGTTTGATTGTCTTCGAACCAAAGAACAACTTGGATACACGGTGCATTGTGATCATCGTTCAACATACGGGGTAGTAGGATTTTACTTTAATATAATTTCTGCGTCACACACAACAGCTCATTTGGAAGATAGAATTGAACATTTTTGTAATTGTGCCTTGTCGTATTTGAAAAACATGTCCATTGAAGAATACAAGAAAAGATTAAAAACGTATTCGATCGCATTGAGTGAACCACACACAGATTTAGAAGAAAGCGCAGATGAAATGTGGCAAGGTGTAACAGATCGCCATGAATGTTTCGATGGTATTGACAAACGTGTTGCAAGCAGTGTGTTGTCCATTGGAAAAGAAGAACTTGTGCAATGGTGGTCCACGTATGTTGTTGCGAAAGAAAACAGAAGAAAATTAGTCGTCTGTGTAAATGCAGGCAAAGTGACAAAACATGGATGTAGCCCGGACAATGAAGAAAAGGAAGAGCACGAAAGTGACAGTGCAAGCAGTGACGGTGGTGAGGAGGAGGAGGAGGAGGAGGAGGAAAGCGACGAGGAAGAGGAAGACGAAGAAGAGGATTTTTTGGAGTTCCCGACAACAGGCGAACTGAGTACAGACTGGTGGAAAATTGCATATCCTGTTGTCGAACTCGAAACAACAGATGTTGCATTGTTCAAAGCAACGTTAGAACTTTTGCCTGCACCTGTTGAAAAACAGAGCAGAACGTCATCTTGACAATTCTGTGAAAGGACCACATGTCGTACTGATTGTGTACACACCTGCTGTGTGTAGTACGGTATACTAGTATACGATTCATGTATGTGTGTACAAGTGTACTACTGTACAGGTGTGTGTGTACACACACACATGTACCACTTTCACAGGTGTAAAAATTTGATGATGATGATGATGATCTTCTGTATCGTGTGTACACGTACCCGGGTACCACATTTTAGTTTTACGTTTTACCCCCTGCAAGGTACATGTACACATACATACATACATACTACATACATACATACATACTACGACCAATAAATGTGGTTTTTAAAAAAATTCAACTATTAATTTTTATTTTTATAAATTTTACATTCGTCCTCGGCGAATCGGATTGCCCGAGGGGTCTTTCAAAGCTTTTTGAGAATAAGGCGATTCATATCTTCCGGGTGCACCCCCTTGAGCACCACTCTGTCCACCCTTTTGTCCACCTTTTTGTCCACCTTTTCGAGCCTGGTACCCAAATCGACCGTATTGTTTTCCTCCACCACCACCGTGTCGATTGCTGGGTAAGCCAAACAATCCTGGATTTGCTTTTCCACGATTCACTTTTCCAGGTTTTCCTGATTTATGATAATTTGAATTATTATTGGAATAATGGTTTGATTTGTTACTGGAATGATGATGTCCAACATAACCACGATTACTAGAATGACGATTGGAACGATGTGATTGAACCATATTGTTTGAACGTTTTGAGTTATTACCACCATCAGCAACACTGCTGTAATATTTTTTTTTATGGTAGTTTCCTCCAGGTCCATAACTATTCGAACCGTATCCCCCGTAACTAGTATTCTTATGCCCAGGCATGCGATGGCTTTTAGGATGGTTGGATTGATGATGATGACGATGCGTCGAAGAACGGTGCTTGACGCCTGGTGCCATGTCAATTTTTAAGGATTGAATTGATTTTGGTTGCCCATGAATTGATTTTGAGATGGGTGGCAATACTTGAGATCCAGCTGGTGCAACAGATCCACCCTGAGCTTGTTCAGCTTGCCGTTGTGTTTCCCGTCTTTCACGTCTTTCACGCTTGCGGCGGCGTTCTTCTCGATCTCGTTCTCGTTCACTTCGCCTTACTTTGTGTCGATCGTCTCGTGTTCGAGTCGTATCTGTTTTATTCGTTTGGGCATTTGATTTTGGGTATTTTTGATTTGTTACAACACTGGATTTGACTTTGGAATCTTGTTGAACATTTGTTCTCGTTGTCGGTACCGGTGCATTTGCTGGTGGTCCCTTTTCACCACGTGCTCCTTTATTAATGACTTCGACAGTTTTTGTTTTTGGTTTGGTGCTTCGTTCGGTCGACACAACAGTGGTCTCTTGTTTGACTTGTTTGACTTGTTTGGGTTGTTTTGCTTTTGCATCATCTTCGGGTCGAGATTTGGCATCACCACTTTTGTCTTTTTTTTTGCGCCGTTGAGGTTTGAATGGTGCAAAACCTTTTTTAACCCCAACTTCTTGTTCTTGCAAACCTTCTTGTTTATACATGTCGCGAAAGTAAGGATGTTTAAGTGCTTGTCTTGCTGACAATCTGCAATGCCAAAAGTGTTGTTTAACAACATCAAAAAAGAACAACATCATCGTTTGGGTGAGCTAAAAAACATCCGGACAAAAAAAAATCAAAAATACAAAAAAATCCTTACCTTTCTTCTGGATCATAAGCCAATAATTTTTCAATAATGTCCGCACAATCACCTGAAAGGTGTGGTACCATTTTAGCAATCCCGGTGCCTTCTTTGGGTGGAAAATTAAAATCCATGTGGGATGCATATCGTTTGAATTTATCTAAAATTGCTTGTGGTGGTGTCCCTAAAACATTGTGTATTTTATTAATTTGATCCACTTCATCAGTACCGGGAAACAAAGGAAACAATGCTAAAACTTCAAACATGACACAACCAACACCCCACATATCCATTTTGTAACCGTAATAACCATCTGTCAGAAGACATTCTGGTGCACGATACCACCGTGTACTGATATATTCAGTGTACGGTTGTTTGGAATAAATACCTCGACAAGACCCAAAATCAGCTACTTTTAAAACTTCGTCAGTAATTAAAATGTTTTCAGGTTTGACATCACGATGAAAGATACCATTACGATGCATGTGATCCATCGCTTTGATGAGTTGCCACATGTATGCCTTGACGCGAGGTTCAGGAAGATAATGTCTGCGACCACGGATGTGTTCATAAATATTCATGTCCATCAGCTCAAAAACAAGAGCCAAACGACCAGTAGGCTGGTCGTAAAGTACTTCGTACAACTTGATAATGTGTGGGTTAGGTGATAAACGTCGAAGTGCTTGAATTTCACGAAGGTTATTCACTTGATCAATGGAATCAAAATGGTTCTTCATGCATTTGATGGCCAAATATTTACCATTCTTGATGCTTTGTGCCTTGAGTACTTCTGAGAAGGTACCCTCACCTTTTTTACTTATTAAACGGTACTTGTGCATAATGATTCAACTTTTCTGAGCGTATGACTGGTATTTTAATTGTATTAACTTGACAAAGAGAAAAAAACGACAAGGCGACGAAGACGGAGAGTTGAAGCGGGGGCGGGGTTGATGTTGTTCTGCGCTCGTATTGGTACAGCTAAAATGTTGGTAAGGTAATGTGAGTGCTGAAACGGCAAGATTATTATTCATTGAAGATGGAAATTCGTTGCTGGCTCACTTTTTCTGATTTTTGATTTTGTCAGGCCCCAGAAAACTCGAAGGATGTCCTTTGTTGATGAACAAGGAATCAGCATCGTGATGTGTACAACATTTTACAGGTACAGGTAGCTCTCTACGTGAGAGTTTCTTTTTAAAAAAGAATAAAAGAAATACAGGTCCGGTACAAATCATAAAATTTGAAAGCCACTTAATGTATTGGCTACGTTTTCCAAATCAATAGCATCTGCTCTCAACTCATTCATTTTCAGATGTTGAAGTTCTTGCACATTTTTTGGCGCGGTTGTCAAATACGTAGGCCTGGACGTCAACGTCCGTAATTTTTCCAACTGTTTGTCAATTTTCTTTTTCTTGACCTTCAATCGTTGCAATTCTGTCTGAATTCTTTCGCGTGCGTTCTCCATGTCACTGGCTGTTGATAAATTTGGTAAATGGACACGAACCACAATGACTGCTTCATTAGGTAAGACCAACGTCCTCGACAAACATGGTACTTGATCACCCTGATTGCAACGGTCTTCTTTGGCACCAACAATATCCACAGCTTGGTGACGACAGAGTTGACGAACATGACTCAGATTTGAATTCATGGTTTCCAACAACACAACGGTACCATCTTTGTCGTCGTTGACGAACATTTTAACATACATGTCTTGGGCAATATCTTTTCCAAATGTATCGGCAGCCAGTTTTCTCAACGAACGAATGGCTTTAGCTGGTTCAAAGATGACATTGTTAAACTCTTGTTCAATTGAATCATCCAACCATTGGTCCCATTCATTGTGAAACACAGGATAAGATGCAGTCATAATTGAAGTTCCTTCTTGAACTCCTTCTTCTTTTGACAAAATGGCTTGGTAAATGTCTTCCGTGACATAAGGCATAATGGGATGCAACATTTTCAAATATGTGACTAAAACGGTTGATAAAGTTTGTTGTACAATTGGATCGTCGTGGTTTTTCTTCGACAATTCAATGTATACGTCACATAAATCATGAATCAAATGATTTCTTAACAATGTTGTGACGTTGCCTAAACGAAAATCATTCATGTTCTCATTGATACTGCGAACGGTATTTGCTACTCGCGACAATATCCAACGATCTACCAAATGATGTTTCCCCTCGTTCCGAGGCACCCTTGCTGCAGAGATGGGCGAAGATGTTGACGCCAAAGGAGAGGAAGAAGATAGTATAAATTTGGACGCGTTCCACAATTTATTGCACATGTGTCTGGCAGATACAGCTCGTTGGACGTCCAAATTAATAGTGCCACTCATATCACTTCCTTCCAAATAAGAACACAAAGCAAATCTCAAACCATCAACACCGCATTCAGGAATGCCGGTGGGGTATTGTTTTTGCAAGTCTTTGGTTGATTTCTGTTTCTCTTGCAAATTCATGTTTGTATTTGCAGTCAATGTCTCGATCAAATTCTCCAAAGATGTACCCTGGGCAATGTCCAATGGATCAATGACATTGCCCAAAGATTTTGACATTTTACGACCGCTTTTGTCACGCACCATTGGGTGTAGCAACACTTTTTCAAAAGGTGGACGACTCTCCTTTGGTGCATCGGTAGCTGCAGCAGCAGTTGAACTGCTCTGATCAAGAAATGAACAGAGCATGGCCATTCTTGCAACCCAAAAAAACAATATGTCAGATCCTGTTTCCATCAAAGAAAGCGGATAAAAAGCTTTCAGACTGCCACTGCCTTCATTCATTGGCCAACCAAAGGATGAAAGGGGAAGCAAGGCAGACGAAAACCAAGTGTCCAACACATCTTCGTCTTGTTCCATGTCAAAATGCCATGAAATTGGAATATTCAAATTATTCGTATAGCTCCAAATTTTATTCAATGCTATTTTTCTAGCGTCTTCTTCATTGCGAGCAACAATCCATTCGTCGCTGTCATCCACATCGTCTGCTTCCAATAATCTTTGTAGGGTGTCGTCGTCACGAGCATGGCTTGTTTCTGTCAACAATGTTTGGTGCAACCAACTATCTTTTTGGACGACATCCATCACATCAATATCTTTTTCCGTTTCGTATTGTAAATTCACGATTTTCCATGCCGGTACACGATGGCCCCACCACAATTGTCGCGACACACACCAATCTTGAACGTCACCACTCAACCATCGACTCCATTCTTTCACATGTCTACCGCCTTCAATTATTTTGGGGCCCATACCAGCTGCTGTTGTTGACAATGATGCATTGGTGGTTCTAACATACCATTGCGGCAACAATCTGGGTTCTACAACATCGCCGCTTCGACTGCAACGAGGAAGAACAACAACATGATCTGCCTCCTCCTTGTGGTTTTGTTTGTTTTGTTTATTCTTTTTTTTCTTCTTTTTCTTACCATTCTTCTTACCACTCTCATTTTCATTTTCATTCTCATTCTCATTTCCTTCATCTGGTTGAAGCGATGGTCGAAACAAATGACAATCAATTAGCATTTGCTCGAGTGTTTCACGTGCTTCGTACCTTGGCATACCAGTTGGTATTTGATTCTGGTACGCACAACTCGCAGTAATGCACCCACCACTGTCAAACACATTCCAATTCAACGGCAAAGTTTTTGCTTTTCCATCGCCACTTTGTTTTTGTTGCTGCTGCACAACACGAGACGCACAAGCATAATCTTCGGGGTCACAGGCTGGTGTGATTTTTACCGCACCCGTCCCCATGTTGGGGTCAACCAGTATGTCGTCGACTACAATGGGCATGTATTTCCAGGGATGATCGTCGTCTCTAAATGGATGCACACAATACATCCCATGCAATTGTTGGTAGCGTTGATCTTCAGAATGTACGGCCACAGCCACATCACCCAACATGGTTTCCAATCGCGTCGTAGCCACAACCAACTCTTTTTTGTCTGCCACTCTATTGCCATGCCGGTCGCATACTGGGTAAGCAAATTGCATCATAGTACCAAATTTAAATGTTTTCTCGGGGTCGTGACCGGGCACAGGACCCAATTGTGCACCTCCTGTTTGTATGGGCATGTGATCCACTTCAATGTCTGAAATAGCGGTACGAAGTGCACAACACCAATTGACATGCCTCCTTCGACGGTAAATCAAACCCGCATTGTGCAAACGTACAAAGGCTTCAACAACAGCGCGCGACCGTACCTCGTCCAAGGTAAAAAATTCTTGCTCCCAATCCAGACTGGCGCCCATTTTTTGCAATTGTTCCACAATTCGACGACCATGAGTATTGCGCCAATCCCAGACTTGCTCCAAAAATTTTTCTCGTCCAAGATCATGCCGCGTGGTATTGGATTCAGACAGTAGACGTTTTTCCACGACGGATTGCGTCGCAATACCAGCATGGTCTAATCCAGGCACCCACAACACACGATCTCCTAGCATTCGTCGATGGCGTGCCAGTGAATCTTGCAACGCCACCGTTAATGCATGTCCAACATGCAGCACACCCGTGACGTTGGGGGGGGGCAAAATCATGGAAAAAACGGGGGCATCTGTGTCGGTGGAAGGTTGGAAATGATGGTGTTCGTTCCACCATTGGTATCTGCCTGTTTCAGTGGCACTGGGATCAAAGGACTCGCGAGGGAGAGGATGGAGAGGATGGAGAGGATGGAGAGGATGTGTGGGTGGAGAATGAGAAGAAGCAATGGATGAATGAACCCCTCTGCACGGACGAGGGTGGTACCAACGTGATCGATGAAGACGTTTACCGCACCGGTGTAACAGCATGTGATGGTCGTGAGCAAACGGAGGTCACTTGGGAGATGGCCACGGATGTACTGGTACTCGGGGGGCGGAGTCACTGTCGAGTCCGCGAAGCCTCGCGTAATCTAAATCGCCATCGTCGTTGTGGTCTTAGTCTTGTCCTCCCGTCCCCGTCGCAGCTGTGAAACCTTCCGTTCGTGTGGGAAGAGAAACACAGAAATTCATGCCGTGGTTTAAATCCAAAAGGAAAA